>SDBT01017677.1_pt1 | contig 11250 bp, 8 predicted proteins | sample 2277101 | NCBI WGS metagenome assembly SDBT01 (sample SAMN10404973, study PRJNA504765) | marine sediment metagenome | isolation source: marine sediment core GS10_PC15, 103 cmbsf | place: Arctic Ocean: Southern Knipovich Ridge | collected 2010 | reverse complement strand
CACCAGGACCCGTCTGGGAATCATGATGTTCCTGCAGTATGCGATCTGGGGCGCGTGGGCCCCCGTGCTGTCAGCATACCTGCAGACCGATCTGGGATTCACCGGCCTCCAGACGGGATGGATCTACGCGCTCCTGCCGCTGGCAACGATCATCGCGCCCGCGTTCGGCGGACAGATAGCCGACCGGTGGCTCCCGTCGGAGAAGGTAATCGCCTACCTGCAGCTCATCGGCGGGATCCTCCTTCTGGTCATGTCGCAGGTGACCACGTTCCCGGTGATGTTCCTGCTCATGTTTTTCTATTGTCTGTTCTACGCGCCGACGCTGGCGATCACCAACTCGATCGCCATGATCAACCTGGAGGACACCGAGAAGGAATTCGGTGCCATCAGGGTGTGGGGGACCCTCGGCTGGATCGCCGCCGGCTGGCTTCTCACGGGGTGGCGCGCGCTTGGTGAAGGCTTCCTGATGAGCGGTGACACCATCTTCCTGGCGGGGATCTTCTCGATCATCATGGGGATTCAGGCATTCAGTCTGCCGCACACACCACCGAAGAAGAAGGGAGTGAATCCGCTCGCCTTCATGGATGCCTTCAGGATGCTGAAGGACAAAAATTTTCTCATCTTCATCGCCGTCACCTTCGTCGTCTCAACCGAACTCGAGTTCTACTACATACTGACTGCGCCCTTCCTGCAGTCGGATGCGATCGGACTTTCCTCAACCGTGATCCCGGCGGTCATGACGATCGCCCAGGTCGCCGAGCTCTTCGTGATGGCCTGGCTCCTTTCTCGCTTCCTCAAGAAGTACGGGATGAGGAACACGCTGGCTTTCGGTGTGATCGCATGGCCGATCCGGTACATTATCTTCGCGATCGGCGCGCCGAAGTGGCTCGTGATAGCCTCGCTCGCCCTCCATGGCTTCTGCTACGTCTTCTTCTTCGTGGCGGCGTTCATCTATGTGGACAAGATCGCTCCGCCCGATATCAGGGCTTCGGCACAGAGCCTGATCGCGATCGTGGCGCTGGGGATGGGACGAGCGATCGGCAGTGTGTTCGCCGGGCAGATCCAGTCGACCTTCACCGACGCGGCCGGGGTGGTGAACTGGACCAATGTCTTCCTTGTGCCGTGCGCCCTGACGATCCTCTGCGCGGTGGCATTCATCATATTCTTCAGGGAAAAGCGTTCCGCGCAGCCGGCAGAATCCGTGACGGCTCAGGGGTGACACCGTAAAATATAGCAGCAGAAAGGTTTGTGAGTAGATGGCTGACAGGAGACTGGGGGTCGGATTCATCGGTGCCGGGTTCATCGGGCAGTTCCACATCCGCTCATTCGAAGGGGTGCGGGACGCCGACATCATGGGGATCTTCGACGTCGACAGGAAGACCGCAGAGCGGGCGGCAACAATGGCCCACAAGCTCGGTGTGGGACAGACGGTGATCCACGACTCGATCACCGACCTGGTGGCCGATCCGGCTATCGACGCGGTCTGGATCAATGCTCCAAATTTCACGCGGCTCGAAGTAATGCAGGAGATCGCCGACGCGGTCACTTCGGGGAAGGGTGAACTGATCGGAGTCTGCTGCGAAAAGCCGCTTGGCAGGAACGTGCCCGAGGCCAGGAAGATGCTCGAGCTGGCCGAGGAGGCGGGATTGCTCGACGGCTATCTCGAGGATCAGCTCTTCTCTCCCTCGGTGCAGCGGGGGAAAACGATCGTCTGGGCCCGGGGAGCCGCCCTGACCGGCCGCCCTTACCTGGCCCGTTCGGCCGAGGAGCATTCAGGCCCGCACATGCCGTGGTTCTGGGAAGGGGAACTGCAGGGCGGGGGGGTGCTGAACGACATGATGTGCCACTCGGTCGAGGTCGCCCGTTTCCTTCTCACACCGCCCGACGCTCCCCGGGAGATCCTCACCCCCGTGAAGGTGACGGCCCACACCACTTGCCTGAAGTGGCAGGAGGATCGGTACGTGGAGCAACTGAAAGAGATGAGCGACGGAAAACTCGATTACTCCAACCGTCCCGCCGAGGATTATGCCCACGGTGTCATCGAATACCGCGATGATGAGGGTCGACCGCTGATCGTGGAAGTGACGACCTCGTGGTGCTACGTGGGCGCCGGGCTGCGGCTCTCAATGGAACTGCTCGGGCCTGAGTACTCGATGTCGATCAACTCCCTCGACGCCGGCCCGAAGGTCTTCTTCAGCAGGAACGTGACCGGTCCCATCGGTGAGGATCTCGTCGAGAAGCAGAACGCCGAGACAGGTCTGATGCCGATCGTGGCCGATGAAGAGGGCGAATACGGCTATACCGGTGAGAACCGTCACATGGTCCAGTCGTTCCTGGCCGGGCGGCGTCCGGCCGAGAACTTCTCTGACGGCCTGAATGTCACCGAACTGCTGATGACGGCCTACATGAGCGCCGAACAGGACACCACCATCACGTTCCCACCGCCCGATCTCGACACGTTCATCCCGGCTGTGGCCCGGGGTGAGTGGAACCCCAAGGAGCAGTCATGAAACAGCGCGCGTTCCCGGCCATCATCGCCGCGGTCCTCATCCTTCCCTTCACTTCAACCGGAGTCGACGCTCAACAGAGTGGTGTCCCCGATTACTCGGATGTCCGCATCGAGAAATTCCCCATCGCGGTTCAGTGCTGGACATACCGGGCGTTCACCTTCCGGGAGACCCTCGACAGGGTGAAGGCCCTCGGTATCCGATACATACAACCATACCCGGGGCAACGTCTGAGCGAGGAGACCGGCGACGCGCGGTTCGGTCACGACATGACCGACGAACAGATCCGGCAGGCCCGCATCTGGATGAACGAGGCGGGGATAGAAGCGGTGGCCTACGGGGTAGTGGGATTCCCGAATGAGGAAGAGGAAGCCCGGAAGGTCTTTACCTTCGCCCGCCGGATGCGGATCCGCACCATCGTCACCGAGCCGAGGTATGACGATTACTCCCTGATCGAGCGGCTGGTGCAGGAGACCGGGGTCCGGGTGGCGATCCACAACCACGCTACCCCCAACAAGTACGCGCAGCCGCAGACGGTCCTCGATCATGTCGACGGTCTCGATCCCCGTATCGGTGCCTGCCCCGACACCGGCCACTGGGTCCGGTCCGGTATCACGCCGACCGAAGGCCTGCGGCTGCTCAAGGGGCGGATCATCGACGTCCACCTGAAGGATCTCGACCAGTTCGGAGTTCGGGGGGGGGCGCTGGATGTGCCTTTCGGCTCTGGTGTTGCGAACGTGCGCGATATCCTGGCCGAACTCACCCTGCAGGAGTTCGACGGCTACATCGCCATCGAGCACGAGAATCCGAACGATCTGCGCACACCGGAAGAGGCCATCCTCAAGGGCCTCGAATTCATCCGCAGCGTCACTTACTGGCATAATTACGAGCGGATCCTGCGCAAGACCCCACGGGGCTACCGGAAGGATGGCTGGAACCACTACGGCCCCGGCCTCTTCGAACTCGACCGGGAGACCGGGGTACTCTCCGCCACCGGAGGTATGGGACTGTTCTGGTATTCGCGAAAGACCTACCGTGACTTCGTCCTCGAATTCGATTATCGGTGCAACGAGCCGCAAACCAACTCCGGTATCTTCGTTCGCGTTCCCGACATGCCGGTGGATGACAGCTACATCTACCACTCCTTCGAGATCCAGATAGCTGACAACGGGGAAGGGATCCACGCCACCGGGGCCGTCTACGACGCCGAGCCGCCCACCTCCCTGCCGGTGAAACCGCCGGGGGAGTGGAATACCATGAAGATCACGATGGTGGGGAACCATATCGAGGTGGGGGTGAACGGTGTTGATGTGGTTGACTGGGAGATGGAACCGCGTGGGAAGGTCAGGGACATCGCCCCCGAGGGCTACATCGGCTTCCAGGGTCACGACTGGGACACCACAATCGCGTTCAGGAACATCAGGATCAAGGAGATCCACAACGTCCCGCCCGAAGGATTCACCGCGCTCTTCAACGGCACCGACCTCACCGGCTGGAAGGGACTCGTCGCCGACCCTCCGGCACGGGCGCGGATGAGTGCCGATGAACTGGCCGCGGCGCAGGTGACCGCCGACGAGGATATGCAGGCCCACTGGAGCGTTGATAAGGGTGTCCTCGTCTTCGACGGCGCGGGCCACAGCCTCTGCACCGCGAAGGATTACGGAGACTTTGAAATGATGGTCGACTACCGGATCCTGCCGGAGGGTGACAGCGGCATCTACCTGCGCGGTTCTCCCCAGATACAGATATGGGACACCGCCATGTGGCCCCAGGGCTCAGGCGGGCTCTTTAACAACCAGAAGAATCCCAGCAATCCTCTGGTCGTGGCCGACCGTCCCATCGGGACGTGGAACTCTCTCCTTATAAAAATGATCGATGAGAAGGTCACGGTGCGGCTGAATGGGAAGCTGGTTGTGGACAACGTCGTAATGGAAAATTACTGGGAGCGGGACAAGCCGATCTATCCGACCGGCCAGATCGAACTGCAATCGCACGGCAATTCCCTCTACTTCCGCAACATCTACATCCGCGAGATAGAACCCTGAGGCTGCTTCCTGCGGCCCACGGCTGAAGGAGATCGTACCGGACGTGCTCTACGTCACCACGAGCAGCGGCGTTCTCCGCTACGATCCTGAGCGTGATGAACTCCGCACCCTGATCCCCATGGAGGACCGGCAATGGACCGGTTTCTTCGGGATCGCCTTCCATGGGAATTCACACAGCATCCTGGCCGCCTGCCGGCATCGACTCGGCACGAAGCGGGTCCGAAAGCATTCCACCGACGTCCTCCTCCATCGTATCGATCCGGTCTCGGAGACCTTTGAGGAGATCGCTGTGATCCACGACGTCCACGACGTCCATCAGATCGCCGTGTGGAACGATACGCTCTTCCTTACCGATACCGGTCTCAATCGACTCCATCTTTTCGATCTCTCCACCGGATCCACGACCGCGATCCTCCCGGTCGGCCCGGAGCGGGATGATGTGCATCACCTGAATGCCCTCCTCGTTCATGAGGAGCACCTGCTGGTCGGTCTCAACAACCGGGGACATCGTGACGCGGAGATACTGCGAATCCCTCTCTCGGTCCTCAGTGAAGTTCCTGAAGAAGTTTCTGAAACGAGTGACGCCCTGTCGCCTGAAACTGTCAGCCAGGTCACCGGCTTCACCCATACCCACGACCTGGAACCGTTCGATGGAGGCCTGATCTGCTGCGCCTCCCACGACGGACTCATTCTGCGGGCCGATGAACCGGACATCCTCATCGACGTTGGTGGCTGGACACGAGGACTCGTCGTCGATTCAGCGGGTATCTGGGTGGGGATCAGTCAGTTCGCGAAGCGGTCACTCCGTCACTCGAGCAAACTGGACGGTGAGTTACGACGGCTCGATCCCCGGACCGGGGAGTGCCTGCAGAGCGTCCCCCTGAGGGGAGTGGGGCAGGTGCATGACCTGATCATCCATACTGACGATTAACCTGTTCCGTCCTCCGTTTACTCCGCCGAAAAAGGAAGTATCTTCTACCTCAACAGTGCACTGCTGAGCCATATACAAGTCTTTTCCGCCAGCGAGAGTGGCGTAGAGAGTGGGATAGGTCATGCTGAAGCCAGATCTGCGGAAGGGTTTCTATACGGTCTGCGGTGTTCTCTTTGTGGGGCTCGCCACACTGGGAATCGTTCTGCCCCTGCTGCCGACCACGCCCTTCCTGCTTCTGGCAGCGGCCTGTTTCATCCGGAGTTCCGATAAACGCTACCAGTGGCTGATAACGCACAAATGGTTCGGGTCATATATCCGGAATTACCGCGAGCACCGGGCGCTCACCCGGCGCGCCAAGGTGGTGACCGTCGTGCTGCTCTGGGTTACCCTCGGGTTCACTATCTTCGGCCTGCTCACCAACCTGCTACTGCAGATAGCACTCATTCTGATCGGAACAGGTGTCACCGTGCATATTCTGAGATACAACACGTTGCCGCGCGACATACTCCAACATACGAGCACAGATGATGACACGGATACTTCAGAACCGGACCTGGGCTGATACTTCAGAACCGCCCGGATATCCCCAGCAGTACATTTCTGCCCGGCATTCTGTACCGGGCGAGTTCCTCGTACTGCCGATTGAACAGGTTGTTGATGCGCAGTGAAAGGGTCAGTGCATCAGTGATGTGATACCGCAGCACCGTACTGGTCAGCCAGTAGGAGTCCGGTGCCTGCAGGGGGTAGAGGAATACCTCTTCGATGCCGCTTCGGTAGCGGGTCTCGGTGCGCAGTATCCAGTTCCGCCACCGCAGGTCGACATCGGCGTTGAAGGTGTGCTCAGCTCGATAGGGAAGCGTGTCGTTGTCTCTTGCCGGGGATCGATCCATGGCATCGAGCCAGGTATAGCTGACCGAAGTCATGACACTCTCAGTAATACGGGCCATTATCGAACATTCGATCCCCTGCATGCGCGCCCGGTTCAGGTTTCTCACCTGGAAGAGTGGATAAGTGACGCTGTACTCATCAGAAACATTCACCCAGAATATCATGTCTGCGTAATCCTGGCGGAATACTGCTACATCGACGGATAAACCGGGTAGTGGTGTTGCGCGAGCTCCGATCTCCACGGAATCTATCAGTCGTTCAGCTTTCAGATCGGGATTGGGGACGAATTCCGTCCCTCCGGCTATCTCTTTCTGGAAGAACAGTTCCGCGATCGTCGGTGCCCGGAAGGCACGGCCATAAAGGGCACGCAGGGAGATGTCTGTGGATGGAGACCACACAACCGACAGTTTGGGACTGAATTGCCGCAGTGTCTTCCCGTTCACGAGATGGTTCCAGTCGAGTCTCCCGCCGACCGTGACGGTCGTTGATCTGGTAGCCACGAACTCTTCCTGAAAAAAGATCGCCAGATTATTGATCTCCCGGTTGCCATACATGATCGTGTCGGGTGCCGATTCAACCCGGTCGATCTGTATATCGACACCGGTCACGAGGAAATGGCGGTCACCCGCCTGCAACTCCATCTGCGTTATAACACCAAGCTTGGATCCATCTACAAAAGTTGCGGTCCCGAGGGGTTCGTTTCCCTGCAGGAGTTGATCGGGATCGTCTTCGTTGAACAGTGACCGCTGTCTGTGACGGTAGTAATACAAGTGGGACGAGTATTTAAGCCGGGCGTTCGGCATCGCCCAGTACAGAAGGTCACCGCTGAGGTAGCGTTTTTCCTGCCGGTCATCGGTAAACTTCGGCTGGATCCTCAATGGCTGAGCGGCATTGAGCCAGGTATGCGGGTAGTCGTTGGCGGCGGTTCCACCGCTGAAAGTGACTTCGATGTTCCGGTTATACGTCAGGTTGAATATGGTCTTAACATAGAGATCGACGAGCGAGTACTTACGGTTCTGGGCGTGACCATCTGACTGTTTGTGACTTGCCCCGATCAAGTATCCAATCCTTCGGCCTGCTCCGGAGCGGGTGATCTGAATCTCGCGCAAGAACCGGAGTTCTTCCGTGTCTCGAATGGCCGGATGTGACGGCTCGAAGACGCCGAGTTTTAAATCGAGATCTGTCCGGGGGGTGGCATCGGGTCGTCGCGTAATGACATTCACAACGCCCCCCATCGCCGTTGAGCCGTAGAGACTGGAATACGCTCCCTTGACGATCTCGATCCTGTCGATGGAATGAGTAGGAATGAGACTCCAGAACGCTCCGCCGGAGTCAGCTGTCAGCGCGGGGCGTCCATCGATGAGCAGAAGCACCCGGTTGCCTACGCCACCACCGGCTACGTCGGAGCTTCCCCGGATCTGGATCGACTGAACCGTGATCGGACTCGATCGATATGCAGTCAGCCCGGCGACGCCGTTCAGAGCCTGGTCGAAGGTAGTAACCTGGCGCCCTCTCAGGTTCTGTCCCTCCAGCACGGTAACACTTGCGGGTGCGGTATTCGCGGTCTGTTCCCGTCGGGTGGCTGTTACGATCACCGGATCACGTTCCATGATCCTTGGCTGGAGATGGATCGTCACTTCAGTGGTGTCACCAGCCCGGATCGTGACGGCCTCCTCGGTGACTGACTTAAACGAAATGTGTGATACAAAGAGCCGGTAGGTGCCGGGCGGGATGGAGTGGATGACGAACCTGCCATCCAGCATGCTGAACGCACCTCGATTGATATCTACCATTACTGCATTGCAGAATGGGAGTGGATCCCCTGAGACCGCGTCGAAGACGAATCCGGTGAGGGAACCTCTTTCGGACCTAACTGAACTCTCCTCCTGTGCGGCAATTGGTGTCGCCAGGAGGAAAGCCAGCAACAAGGCCGACAGCCACCTCATCAAAGGGATTTCAGCGATTACTGAAACTGAAGAGGTCGAAGTCAACCAACAGGTCGATGCCGGTGAGATTGCGGTGCTCCATATCGATCGTGACCGGCGTGGGTTGGGTCTTCGGCAGACCGGTGAGCGGGTTGATCCCGACACTGTCCGGATACGCCCAGTACATTCCCAGCAGTTGTGTCGCGGCTGGGTTCTGGGGATCCCGAAGACTGATATAGATCGCCATGTAGTCACCTGTCTCAAGCTCGCTGAGAGTGAAATCCGATTCTGTGGGGTTTCCGGTAATGAGATCGCCCGCCATGTCGGGGGGCCCCATGGGTACCCATGGCGGAGAGAGGACCGAATAGATCGAAACCTGTACCTCGCCGGTGATGGGCCATGTGCCGGAGAACGTGATCGTACCGGATACGCTTCCGGTCTGCGGCACGCTGGCAGGATCGTCACTGCAGGCGGACAAGAGCACGATGCCGGTCAGGAGAAGAGCTGAGGTTCCAAGAATGTGTCGTTTCATGTGGGCATTCGTCCTGGTCTGTGGATGGTGAAAGCTTCTGGACCATCAGGTCCTTGTGTGATTACTCTGATGCTTGTAAAGTGTGTGTAAAGATGAGTGAAACTCTCAGATATGAACTGAGAAATGTTTAGTTTTATTAAGATTTGCATATATATACGCACCCTGAAACCATGAGGCAACCTGAATTCATGGAAACTATCTGGCTGAGTCTGAGTGAGGCTGCACAACGTCTGAATGTGCATCCCGCAACCCTCAGGCGGTGGGCCGATGAGGGGCAGGTTCCGGTGATGCGGACACCGGGCAGGCATCGGAGGTTCGCGGCCTCCGATATCGACCGCCTGACCAATCGTGAGGGCTCAGGTCATCAGATCGGTCCCGTCGAGCGGATGTGGGCGGAGCGGGCCATGAAGAATACCCGTGACCGACTGATGGAAGTGCGCGATGACGACTGGCTGGGACGTCTCGACCAGCAATCGAGAGCTACCTACCGGCGTCTCGGCCAGGAGCTCCTTGATCAGACACTCCGCTTTCTCATCAACGAGGATACCGAAGCCGCATTGCAGCACGATGCCCATGACATCGGCCGGCAGTATGCCGAGATCGCGGTGAGCAATCACCTCTCGCTGAGTGACGTGTTGCGTGCCTTCATGCTCTTCCGCGACTCGCTGACAGGTGCGGCGATCGAGCTCCCTGAGGATATGAGCATACCGCCCGCTTCCCAGAAGCTGCTCATGGGTCGGATCAACATGATGCTGAATACCGTTCAACTCGGTATCGCTGAGACCTGGGAGGAATCTCACAGGTGATCCCTTACAGATCGTGGTGAACCTCTCTATCCGGTTTCCGTATAGTGCATCAGTGCCCTGTAACGCAACAAACGCCGCATTCGAGCGGCGCCGTATCTCGACCGACTGCGTTGCGCCTCCTCGCCATAGCCACCGCTATGCCTCGTCGCCACGCCTTGCCGGTCAAGCACGGCGTCACTCTCGATGCAGACGTTTATCACGTGACATGACACTAGAGGAAGGGGGATCATCATGGGTCTGTTCGGAAATATCATCTGGCTGATTTTCGGCGGTTTCCTGACCGGTGTGGGGTATATCATCGGCGGCGCCGCGCTCTGTCTGACGGTTATCGGCATTCCCTTCGGTATCCAGTCGATCAAGCTTGGTATCGCCAACTTCATACCGTTCGGCAAGGAAATCGTTCAGCACGAGCAGGTGAACAGCCCGCTGCGGGTCATCTTCAACATCATCTGGCTGATCCTTTTCGGCTGGGAAATCGTCCTGCTTCATCTCCTGCATGCCCTGCTGCTGACCATCACCATCATCGGATTCCCGTTTGCCATGCAGCACCTTAAACTGATTCCCCTGGCCGCCTTCCCCTTCGGCCGTGATCTGCGCTGATCGCCGCGCTCTTCCACTCGGGTGACTACTACCGGGAGCACGGGACCACCGATCCGCTCATTATCCAGGGATGCGGGACCCCCGATGTCTTTCTGGCTGCAGGACTGGATACCACGGGCAGGCAGTAATCCCACCCGGGAGTTTGCCGTTCCCCCCTCCCGCTGATACACTCGGCTGACATCACGATCCACCTTTTCTCAGGAGCAGCGTTCATGCGGCATTCCCCGGTCCCGGCAAGGACACTCTTGCTTCCTCTTCTTGCAGTCACACTGCTGGCCCTGTCACCAGGCGATGCGGCGGTGCCGGTCCACGATCTTGACGGAGACGGAGTAGAGGATCTGTCCACTCTCTTCTCTCCCGGCTACATCCTCCAGGACAGGAACGCCGATGAGATCATCGATTTCGTGGATCTGACCATCCTGCTTCCCCCGCGCCCTTCAGAGGCGGTAGTGGCAAGTGCCATGAACATCGCGGCAAGGATCGGATACGAGACAACGGCGATCGATCTCGATCTGGTGGAACGTTTCGGAGAGAGAAAAGGTTCGTTCGACCAACCGGTGATCGTGGTGGGATTCCCCGACCCCCTGGCCGTAAGGATGCCCGCGGAATACAGCGTCGTTTCCGAAAATCTGCGCCCGGGTCAGGGCCTCATCATGATGATCCGGCCGGGGGATCTCTTCAGGAGGGGCGGCGTCCTCATCGCCGGATATGATGCTACCGGCCTGCTCGCGGCGTCTGAATACCTCTCAGGGCGCTATCCCGAGGTCTGGCAGATGGGAGGGAAAACATGGGAGGACGTTTCCCTCAAATTTCGGGCATTCCTCACCGACCGCGAGGTAGAGATATCTGACATCCATCTGAGTCATCTGGTCACCGGTGTCGAGAAGGAGGGGATCAGCAATCTCTCACTCAGCATCACGATCGATGATGGCGATGCCTTTGCCCGGGCGGTTGCCGCTCTGGAGGGCAAAGAGTCCGAGGATGAGGAAGCGGAATCAGAGGAGCAGGAGCAGGAG
>SDBT01017676.1_pt1 | contig 11250 bp, 8 predicted proteins | sample 2277101 | NCBI WGS metagenome assembly SDBT01 (sample SAMN10404973, study PRJNA504765) | marine sediment metagenome | isolation source: marine sediment core GS10_PC15, 103 cmbsf | place: Arctic Ocean: Southern Knipovich Ridge | collected 2010 | reverse complement strand
TTTATGCTATCAGTCGCTTCCTCTACATTTTTATAAATCACGGCTCCGACACAAGCGAGAATTGCAGCACCGTACGAAGGTCCTTCCTCTACATTTAAAGTAACTATTTTTGTTTTAAATATATCAGAGATCATCCGGCGCCAGAGCATTGACCTGGCTCCACCTCCAAAAAGGACTATCTTATCAGAAGATATCCCAAGCTCCTCCATAAGTGAAAGGCAGTCATACTGGGAATAAGATATTCCCTCCATTACAGATCTTGCAAAGTGATCCTGATTATGTAAATATGACAGGCCAAAGAATACTCCCCTGGCATAAGGATCTGCATATGGGGTCCTTTCCCCTGATAAATAGGGTAAAAATATGAGTCCTTCCGACCCGGGAGGAGCCGATTCAGCCTGTTTGTTTAATAGCTCATAACCTTTAAGCTTTTTATATTTTTCAGAGATCTTGCCTGAAACACCAAAGGTGTCATAATACCATTTATATGCGCCTGCAGCTGAAAGGGTAACTCCCATGAGATGCCAGGCGCCTTCCACTGCATGGCAAAAGGAATGAAGCCTGCCCTGCGGGTCATAGACTGGTTTGTCTGAGTGGGCAAATACAACCCCGCTTGTTCCAAGGTAATCAGATATTAAGCCTTCCCTTACAATACCTGAGCCTATTGCTCCACCAGCCTGGTCCCCTGCTCCACCTACTATTGGGGTACCCTTAATAAGGCCCGTAAGAGAAGCTGCCTCTTTAGATACATGTGAGGATACCTCAGACGACTCATATACCGGTGGAAGGAGGTCTTTGTCTATATTGAGGCCATCTATTATCCTATCAGACCATGTCCTTGCCTCTATATCCATAAGGGCGGTACCTGACGCATCTGATACCTCTGTAGCATATGTTCCTGATAGCTTATACCTTATATAATCTTTTGGAAGCAGTATCTTATCCAGTTTATTGTAGTTTTCTGGCTCTGCTTTTCTTAACCAGAGGATCTTTGGAGCTGTAAAACCTGTCAGTGCCTTATTATAGGATAGTTTTATAAATTCATCCTCTCCTCCAAATATATCATAGATAGCATCACACTGTTCCTGGGTCCTCTGGTCGCACCAGAGAAGAGCCGGCCTTATCACTTTGCCGTTTTTATCCAGAAATACTGAGCCATGCATCTGACCTGATAACCCAATTGCCAAAATCCTGCCGGGATCTACTTTTGATTCAGCTAATACCTTTTTTACTGTATAAACTGATGCTTCCCACCAGTGGTCCGGGTCCTGCTGGGCCCAGCCGGGTTTTGGAGTATCAAGCGGGTATTCCTTTATAGCTGATGCTATTAGCTTTCCCGAAATATCTATCAAAATACATCTTGTAGAGGTCGTTCCGATATCAAAGCCTATCAGGTAATTCATATCATTTTCTTTCTAGAATTTTAGTTTTGATTACTCTATTAAAAATAATTATTTCACTCTATTGATTTCCTGATCTCCCACAAAAAGTGATTCCCTGAGGGTTGGTACAGTTATTACTTTATGCTTTAAACATTTTTTTTAAAAAACTTAAACCCTTTTCGAGAAGGATCCATTCACTTTCTTCAGTAGATCGCCAGATCGACGCTGCTTTTGCGATCAACTCATTATCAGGAGTGAATGCCTCTATCACCAGATAACGATTATATTTGATATCATTTAAAGCATCTATGATTTCTTTCCACCGGACCTGGCCTGTTCCAGGTGCTCCCCTGTCATTTTCATTAGTATGAAAATTATATAAAAGATCTCCAGCATTCCTTATTGCAGCTGCAGAATCTTTTTCTTCTATATTCATATGAAATGAATCGAGGTGTAACTTTAAATTAGCGCTTCCTACATCTCTTATCATCTTTATAGCATCATCAGCAATATTGATAAAATCAGTCTCAAAACGGTTTAGGGGCTCTATGGCCAGATATATAGATCTTTCTTCTGCATACTGGCAGACTTGCCTCAAACTCTCAATATCTGTCTGCCACTGTTTCTTCCTATCTTCCGGACTCTCGAGATTTGCCCTTCCTACGGCAGAGTAAATTGGGCCGACAAAAATATCAGACCCCAGGGCAGCTGCTGCATCAATACCGTCCTTAATATATTCTATACCATTTTTTATATTTTCCTTATCCGGACCCCTTATATCCCTGTCCATGCTGAACATCCCACATATCCCGCTGCATTCAAGACCATTATTTCTTAATTGTTCAAGTGTCCTTTTGTAATCCAGATCACCTTTCTGAGCCAGAGCAATTTCAATACCATCAAATCCTATTTCTTTGATCCTTTCAAACAAAACAGTATCCTCATCTTTAAAACTTCCAGTAAATATCAAAGTATTCAGACCAAACTTCATAATACCCTCCTTATGCAAATTTAAATTATCTTAAATATATTATTAAAACCTGTACGATACCACAGGCAATGAGAGTGAATTTAAATAATAGAATAATATACAAATTAATATCCACCACTCAGACAATAGCTCCAGCCAGGCACCTTATTTTATTTCTAAATCAAATGTCCGATACTTTATTACCAATATTAAGATGGTGGAGCATACTTTGCATCGACCCATTTTCTATTTTTACTGCTTTCTACAGTTTTCAGAACAAAATTAACTCCCCTGGCCCCATCCTGTACCGTTGGAAAATCTGTATCAAATTTACCCGGTTCTTTTCCGTTCTTCCCGGCCAGCATCGTCCTGGCAGCATTTACATATATATTAGCCAGGGCTTCAATAAAAGCTTCGGGATGGCCAAATGGTAGCCTGGAATTATGTCTGGCAACTTCTTCCAGATAGTCATTACCATGCTTGTATACTTTTTCCGGCTTATCTCCATATTTTAAATAAAGATAATTTGGATTTTCCTGATGCCATTCCAGGGAGCTTTCAGTTCCATATATCCTGAATTTTAGGCCATTCTCAGCCCCTACTGAGATCTGTGAAGCATAAAATATTCCCCTGGCTCCATTATCAAAATGAACCAGTATATTGCCGTCATCATCCAATACCCTGTCCTTGCCAAATATAGTAAGATCGGCCATTATCTCTTCTATCTCCAGGCCAGTAAGATAATTAGACATATTTTCAATATGTGTGCCCAGATCTCCCATACAGGAAGAAGCCCCGGCTTGTTTTGGATCTGTCCTCCAAACTGCCTGCTTGGCTCCATCCTTTTCGATTGTTTTAGTGAGCCAGCCCTGAGGATATTCAATAACGACTTTTCTTATATCCCCCAGTATGCCGTCCTCTATGAGTTTCTTTGCCTGCTTGACCATTGGATATCCTGTATAGGTATAGGTAACTGCAAATATCCTGTCTCCCGATCCGGTGATCCGGCAAAGATCTTCTGCTTCTTCAAGAGTGGTGGTCATCGGTTTATCACAGACAATATTGATGCCTGCCTCCAAAAATAATTTAGCTGCAGGGTGATGAAGATGATTGGGGGTGACAATTGATACAAAATCAATTCTTTCATCTTCTGGTAATGCCGCTTCCTTCTCAGCCATCTCCTTATATGAATCATACACCCGGCCCGGTTCCAGCATAAGCTCTCTCCCCTGAATGCGTGATTTTTCGGGAGATGAAGAAAAAGCTCCAGCTACCAGGTCTATTTCTCCATCCATAGCAGCTGCCTTTCTGTGTACTGATCCAAAGAATGCATCAGGTCCTCCCCCTATCATGCCGTATTTGATCTTAGCTGGATTTTCTGACAATCCCTTGACAATTCCTACCATTGGTGGCCCTCCTCTTCTCTTCATGAGATTATTTATCTAACTCAAATATAGAATATTTTTCTTAAATTTTAAATACCGACAGGACGTAAAATATTTTGGATATTTTCTATATTGTATTTTGACAGATAAATGTAGATATTTCAAAGATATCATAGAATTTTTAAGCTGTTTATTTGAAGGATCTACTGTATTGCAGAAACGGTATTATTCTTTATCAATGGTTTAGTTTTAACAATAGAAGATCTCTTTCCGTGGAAGTAAGGTGACTTTTTAAGTATCCAGTATTTTACTATTGGTTTAACTGCTCTTACCAGATACCTTCTTATCCCAAGGATCCCTCTTATGTCAACTAAAAAATCATTAAGATCTTTTTCCTGATATTTTAGAAGATGCTGACTTTCAGACGTATCCATCCAATCAGTATAAAAAGGTTGGCTGTTAAAAGCTTGTTCTGGAAACATACCTAATCCTACTTCATTCAATACCCTGGTAATGAAATCTTTTTGAAGCATCTGACATCTCTTCCCCCCGCCTATAAGCAGGGTTTTCCCCCAGACATGTTCATTGACTGCAGCCTTTGCAAGTGCTGCTCCGGCATCAGCAGCATGGATCAACTCTATCCTATTATCAAGAGATACACTAAAAAGCATGGGATCTATCTCACAAAGTGAAGGTGAAAGTACCGCTCCCAGCCGCAATATCGTCCACTCAAGTCCAGATATTTTTACTAGCTGTTCACACGCAACTTTATGATGTGAATAATTATCAGTTGGTTTTACCTGGTCTCCAATTTTCCTGGGGGGTTCCTGGTCCTGGGTTTTTCCAAATACTGAAACTGAAGATGTAAAAACTATTTTTGCCTTTACTTCCTCATGAGCTGCAGCCCGGAGAAGGTTCCTTGTTCCCTCGACATTTATCTCCCATGCCCAGTTTGGCTTCTGTTCAGAAAGATCCGGAATGATGAAAGCTTGATGTATGATGATATCCTGTCCTTTTACTGCCTTCTGTACAGCTAGGACATCAGTAATATCTCCCCATACCATATCTATGCTATTGCTATTTTCTTTCTGGAGAACATCAAGTATTTTTAAATTCTTTTTATTCTTTAATTCCAGGACCCTTAATTTATGTCCATTGCCTAAAAGGTTTTTCAAGGTATACAAACCTATATTTCCAAATGCTCCGGTAATAAGTATTTTCAAAAGAGTCTCCTCATTTATTTTTCACTTAAACAAACAGTGTATGCTGCTTTCCTTAAAGCAAGCTTAAAAAATGAAAGACAAATATTTGCAGTATTTAAGTATATAGAAGGCCGATTACTACTTATTGGCCATATCTTCAGCAAATTTTATTCTCTCCATTATAGGAGGATGGGAGTATAGGATATATTTGATCACTGGATGTGGGTCCACATTTGAAAGATTTGATTCAGCAAGCCTCTTCAGCAATGCTGTCTGCGCACCATATCCCTTAGTAATTTCAAGGGCTATCTCATCTGTTTGTTTCTCAAAATACCTGGAGACCATATTCTGAAATGGAAGTATTAAAAAAGTGACCAGGGAGACCATAAGTATCAATATGAAAACAGTTCTTATATCTCCTTTTATTCCTGCCCTTGAAAATATCAGGTTCAATAAGAAAAAGCCAAGAAAACCTCCCATTATACTCATCCCAATACTTTTAAGCACATGGGAATATTTCCAATGTCCGGCTTCATGGGCTATTACATTCAGGATCTCTTCACTGGAAAAATTATCAATCAGATTATCATAAAGGACTATTCTCCTGGTATTTCCCACTCCGGTAAAATAAGCATTGGCCTTAATGGTCCTCCTGCTGGCATCAGCAATAAGGATCTCCTCTACCTCTATCCCGGCCTTCTCTGTTATCCCCAATATTTCCTCCTGAAGCTTATAGTCATCAAGTTTTTTAAACTTATAGAAAAGTGGGTCAATAAGGATCGGGTAAAGGTAGACTGCTATTATGATAAAAACAGCCATTACCGATGCTGATATCAACCACCAATATCTTGGTATATATACCAAGAGTGCATATATTCCGGTCATAGCACCAACTGAGATAACTATATCTATTGCCTTGCTCTTTCCATAATCACTGAACCACATCCCAACAGTCTGGACTGATTGTCCAAATTGGTGTTCTATCGTATAGCCTCTGTAAAAGCTCAATGGGAGCAATATAATACTCAATATAATATAGAAGAGGGTGATATATCCTGCAGCAACCAGGATATTTACCCTGGCTCCGTCGGTAAAATATTTCCATATTATAAATAATACGATGCCTATTACCGCCCATGAAAGGACTCTGTTGATGATTGAAAGGGTCATGCTTGTCCTGCCATACGCTGAAGCCCTTGAAAGAAAATCACTACTAAAATATTTTAGAGTATCTGGTCCATAAGATGGTTTTACGGCAAGGTTTACTATAAGTAATGTCAGAGCTACTGAAAGTGCCAGGCCACCCAGAACGATAATGAGCCAGAATACTCCAGGACTTGAATCTAAAATCTTAAACCTTGAATTCATTGACCATAAAAATTAATTAATATCATTTAGATTCTAATAGATTTTAAAAAAAATTAAAACAGGCAGGACTCACAACAGACTTTCTAACATCTTCTTTCCCCTATGTTGAAGATAGGTATCAAGTACTTCCTGATACCGTTCACAAACAGGTTCTTCTCCCCCTGAAATTATCATAGAAGAATAGGGACATCCGCCGCCGCAGATCGGGGCAAACTTACAGTCTTTGCATTTTTTTATATTCATAATATCCCTGTCCCTCCACTCCGACATCCCACTGGTGGAAAGTTCAAGTGATGGAATAAATTTTCCGATTGAGATATCCTTATTGCCAATAGACTCCGGACATGTATAAATATAACCATCAGGACAGAATATATATAGTTCAAGAAGATTGCTTTCACAATTAAAAAATCTAGGAGAGACATTTGGTGCCCCGTGCAGGATTTCCTGTATATGCCTCAAAGGTTTAAAACTGTAAAAACCGAAAAGTTTTTCGAGTTCAGGATTTTCATCATAGATACTTATTAATCTCTCAAGCAACTTTTCTTCTTCGACAATCGGTTGAGTATATTCAAGTGTAGTATGGTCTGTAATAAGTGAGGGCTTCACTTTAAAATTAGGATGTCCTATCCAGCCCATTTTTAACATATATTCATATATTTCAGGTAAATACTCAATATTTTCCATATCAATATTTATCCTGGCATTTGTATTTATTTTATTGTCCAGCAGATCATCGATGCCGCAAGAGACCTCCGCAAAGCTTCCCTTGCCGGAAAAGTGCATCCTTCTCTTGTCATGTATGCTTTCAGGTCCATCAATTGTTATCTGCAGCATTTCAATATTATCTTTAGCCTGACTTAAAATATCTATAAAATCACCTGCAAACACACCATTGGTAACTATTGTTATTTTTGCATCCTTTTTTACTGCAAATTCCAGTATTTTCCTGACAATATCTTTATTGATGTTTTTTGAAATGGTTTTAATGGATTCAAGGGAGGCTTCAAGAAGACTCTCGTCCATATCCATTTTATTGCCAGCTAGGGCATCTTTTTCAAAACAATATGTGCAGTTTAGATTACACGAATAAGTGGGACAAATGACATATTTTACAGGTCTGTTCTTTGCTTTTGCAGAGAAGTTTTTAAAAAGCTCAGCAAACAGTTTTTCTTCTTCTTCGGGATCCTTGTAGTAGTACCCTCTCTCTATCAGGCTTGAGAGAGGGTCGGAGTCTACTTCCTCAAACTTTCCGCCAAGCATCAGATCCCAGTCTTTACTTTTTATAAAATCCAGGGCGCCTGTAAGAATATTATTTATAAAAGTATATTTACTGTCCAGCTTATAGTAATAATTGTATTTGCTCGGCCAAAGTTTCATTTCAGTTCAGATTATCCAGTACCAACCCACCAACACCAGAACCAGCAGCACATAGGACCAATATTATCTTTTAAGCTGTCTAGTTTTGTGTCTCTATTCCAAAGATTTTTTGTTTTGTTTAATGAGATCAAGGCCATTCCTCCTTTCTAAATAATTTTTCTTTTTTATTTTATTGTTTAGCTTTAATAAATTTCCATAAATATTTCTAACAGTTTACTACTTGATTAAATATATAATATTTAATCGCTATCTTAATAAAATAATAAAATCATTCCATTTTATAGCAATAACTATTTGAATAAATAGTAGAGATATAAATAAAAAATACATTAATATCTTTGGAAAAATACGCATATGAATCTTATCAGAATTGATTCCTATTATTGAAGAAACCCTATTCTCAAGCCTTCTCTGACTAAAAACTCTAGCAGGCGAAAAAGCGGAACTCTCCAGTGGTGTCAGTTGCTTGCTTGACTTGATAAGTTTTTTTAATTTCAATAATGAATTTAATATAATTTTGGCAATTTCAACAGGAGGCCTATCAGTATATTTTACTACTAGCTTATCACAGGCTTTTTCCTGTTCGCTTCTTATAAGAAAATATGCTATAAAACCAAAAGGATTAAAAAAGTTCAAATCCCTTAAGATCAAAGCAATCCAACCTAAGAGATTATCCTTTCTCTTTATATGAGAAAGTTCATGCCTTATCAAAATATCCTTTTCACTTTGGTCCAAATTATCCAATAATCTTGGTGAGAGTACTAGTGTAAAACGTCTTACCCCGATGATGAATGGTGAAGGATAATCACTGTGTGTAAGGCTGACATCCGGGGAATGAGTTTTAATCTTGTGGGTAAAACTGTCAATAATTTTATATATATCCGGTATATCCTCTCTTCCAACTTTCTCTTCATAAGCAAGTCTCCTATAAAAGAAAGCAATATTTATCCATCTAAATAACAGCAAAGAAAAAATGGCTATTATTATTATTGTAAGGGCTAAATAATTAGGATTTGATATTGTTAGTGAAGAATTATTACCGAACCTTATCATATTTATGGGATCTGGGAATCTTATTCCAGAAACCTGACCATAATACATATCATACATTTTTTCAACATCTATCTTCTCCATAATAACAATAAAAGGCTTGACGAGGGGCAGGAAGAAAAAAAGGATCCTGATATTAGAATCTTTTATCCGAAAAATAAAAAGAAATAAAAGTACCAATACAAGAACTACAAAACTATCATAGATAATTGGTAATACATAGTTAGTTAAAATACTCAAAAAAAACATAAAATTTTCCTTTCAGAAAACCTTATATATTTAAATACTAATTTTTGCAAGATAAAAGTGCTTATTTCTTGAATTTATCAAGTTTTTTTATAAGTTTTTCAATACCCTCTGTGGAAAGATTTTCGCTGTCAGAAAGAAATCTGAATATCAGTTCCTTAGAAGCTCCCTCAAGCAGTGTGTCTGCTACTGTCTCTATAATGCTCCTTGAGAGTTCCTCTTTATCAACTGCTGCGGAATAAATATAGGTTTTTCCTATCCTGTTCTGTTTTAGTATGCCTTTCTCAGCCAGGGTGGTCATGGTAGACATAACTGTAGTATAAGGTGTAAATCCACTTTCCCTGGTTCCTACTTCTTTTCTCAGCATCGCTTCATGCACTTCCCTTACAGTAACTTCCTCTTTTTTCCAGACTATTTTCATTATGTCTGCTTCAAGATTGCTTATGCTGTTTAGACCACCTATTCCGATCTCTGATGAGTACTTCTTGTTTTTACTATTTTTTTTCATTTTTTACCAGTCCTTGCATATTTAATAAAATTATCTGAAAAATTCTATTTGTATTTAATAATTTATAATATATCTTTTAAAATAGCAACTAATATATTTGATTACTATATTTATTAATTATTTTATTTTTATTGACAAATAATATATATTTTGATAAAAGTTATCTTAGTAATATACTAAAATTTAATATATAAATTAATAATACTATACTAAAAGTTAGTATACAAAACAAATAATTATGCTTTTAAGAGAAATACATAAGGTGAGCATCACAATACCGGGTTCTAAAAAACCATTGTTAAAATTACTGCTTAAAAGTATTGATGAACTTATTTTAAGGGAAAATAGGGATTCTGAGTTTTTTTTAAAGGTCTGCAGGGAAATATTAAAAATAGATAATTATCAGTTTGTATGGATGGGCCTTGCAAAAATAAATAAGACCGGGAATATAACAAAAATAAAGCCAATTGCACATTATGGTTCAAACGGTTTTACTGATGACCTTCTGAATTGTCTTCTAAAAAAGGTAAACTCCAAAGATAAGCCTTTCGCATCATCTTCCACAAATAAAAAATATAAAATAGAAAGATATAAAAAAACCGGATCACCGCAAACCGGTATTAAAGAAGATTTAATACTTAAAAACAATTTTTCATCATCAATACTCCTGCCTTTAGTAAATAATGGCAGTATCCTGGGATTGATAAATATTTTTTCCGATCATGAAGATTCATTCAAAGAGCAGGAAAATAAGATCCTTTTAAAGATTGCAGATAATCTTTCAAATGATATAAGGGGATTAAAATTAGAAATACAGTTAAAAGAAACGATGAAACAGCTCCATAGGGCACTTTATGAGACTATTGATGCCATAACACTTATGAGTGAAATAAAGGACCCTTACACTTCAGGACATCAGAAAAGAGTCGCAATTATTTCAAGTGCAATCGCTACTGAGCTCGGGCTTTCAAAGGATATGATCGATGGCATCTATGTGGCAGGGCTTCTCCATGATGTAGGCAAGATCTCAATTCCCAATGATATACTCGCAAAACCGGGAAAGCTTAATGAAGGTGAGTTTATAATCATTAAGAATCATCCTGTTGTCAGTTATAGTATCCTGGAACATATCGAGTTTCCCTGGCCCGTAGCAAGTATCGTGAATCAACATCATGAAAGAATAGATGGATCAGGATATCCTAACGGGATACGAGGTGAAAAAATGTCAGTAGGCTCAAGGATACTTTCAGTAGCAGATGTTGTAGAGGCAATGACGGCCCATAGGCCATACAGGCCTGCTCTTGGACTGAAAAAGGCGCTTTCTGAGATCAAGAATAATAAAGGGATACTTTATGATCTGGAGGTATCCGAAGCATGTGTGAGAGTATTTAAAGATAAAAAGGTAAAGTTAAAATAGATTCCTCTAGATATATTTATCCGCAGAAGACATTCTGTTTGATCTATTAATCGTCGCCTGGTCTTAATCCTATAAAAACCGGACTCCCGATACTTCTATTCTATCCGCTGGCATTACTTTATTTTTTTACCAGAATTGTATAAACTTAGAAAATAACGGTCAAAGCTAAAACCAAGATCTTGCTGTTAAGTGAGAATATTTTTATACCAGAATTGAGTTTTTAATATCAATTTCTAATAATCTTATATAAAACGTAACATCATAGTACTAATGAGCATGCTAACCATAATTTAATCAAGCATTTCTCATTTAGAAAATTTATTATTAAAATTATTTTACCCG
>SDBT01017675.1_pt1 | contig 11250 bp, 10 predicted proteins | sample 2277101 | NCBI WGS metagenome assembly SDBT01 (sample SAMN10404973, study PRJNA504765) | marine sediment metagenome | isolation source: marine sediment core GS10_PC15, 103 cmbsf | place: Arctic Ocean: Southern Knipovich Ridge | collected 2010 | reverse complement strand
GTTTTGCATTCGACACATTTATAGTTAATCTTGTCGACGCCGTTAGGATTTTCCCAACAATTAACTGGACAATTTTCGTGTGACATATTACATCTTCTCCTTTTGTGTATTATTTTCTATATTTATTCTATTCATTTTTTCTTTCATTAATTCTTTTTTAGTAAAAAATACTAAGACCTATTCGGCCCTAATATCAGCTCTAATCTTTCCTGGACTTCCACCAACTGTCTCTTTAGCTCTTAGCCTAATTGCTGTTACGTCTGGTACAGTTTTAATCATTGTAAAATTAGCCGAAAATGCTGCCGCTGCAATTGCAGTTTCAGCTTGTTCGGTAGTTTCAAAGTCTGCATCAACTAACTTACCTAAATCCTCAACTTCTTTCTTTGTGCTAAGAATAGTATAGTCAATAGAATTTGCACCATCGTTTTCAAGTCTCATGAAAAACTTTGTCTTATCTTTCATATTATAGTCTCTGTCAATAAAGACACCAGTATCATAGGCGACATCATCAACAACAACACCAGTACTATGAATGTCATCCTCTCTGTCAGAATATATACCTGCGTTATTAACTGACATTACTTTTTCTACCATTTTATTTCCTCCTTATTATTTCTTAATTTTCTAATCTATTACTTTATTTTTTATTTAGTATCATGCATGCAATGCGAACACTAAAGCTGTTGTGTCAATAACTAAAGCTCCATTAGTAGTTAACACATATATATTATCTCCTGCGACTGTGCCTTCTGAAGCTAAAACAATTAACCCAGTAACAATATCTGCGTCTACAGCAAAGTCAGCACTTCTAACCCATGTTTGTGGATCGATAGCAGTTACACAATCATAAATGCCATTCTCTAACCCTGCAGTCTGATCTTTCAATAATATCCTATCTCCATCTGCGATTGTAACCCCATCTACTGGGCTAGGATCTGCTGTAACTCCTAAATCAATATCAGCTGTACTGGCAAGCCTAACAGGGGTTTTAAAAGCTGCAAACAATGCAGCTAATCTATCAATAGCTAATACTTGAATCGCTTCACTACTATGACTGCCTTTTAATAATTGAACTACGTTAACAATATCAGGAGCACCATAAATTACTGCACTACCTGGTGCCGTATCTGTTGCTTCTTTAGTTGTTGGTGCGTCTGCCATTTTTATCTATTCCTCCTATATTATATTTCTAAATTTTCAAGTCTATATTTATTTTTCACTAATTAGTTTCATTTTCAATTTTGCAATCTCTTTAATTAACTCGTGCCGAGTCTGTTGATCTTTAACTAAACTGATTTTTTCCTGCTTAAGTGTTTTTATTTCCTTAGCCATCATTATTGATATGTCAATAACCACATCAAAATCTTTTTTAGCTCTGTTGAGACCTTTCATAAAGTCTTCAGACAATTCTTCAGGAGTAGGTAAGTTTTTAATATACTTTGCTAGATCCCCTTGATTCTTATGAAGTATAAGACCCATGATTCTAAGATAAATAATTCTGTATTAAATTAACTGGTGGATTTCCAGGTGACTTTCTACCTTGAGATACTTGAGCATGATTTTTGTTCCCGCTCCAATCTGGTTCTCTTAAATAATCACCAAATGACAATTCATCAAGATCTGCCACACCATCCCAAATTTGTATATCATCAATATTATTAACAATTAACCCATCTTGCATTCCAGTTTGTAGCCTATTTGAGCATACAAAATATCTTAAAACATCTACAAGATTATCTGCCTCAGGTGCTGTCAATGTTTTCTTACTATGTCTTATAATAGTAAAAGCAGCATCAGTATAATCAGTAATAGACCAGTTTGGATAATCCCATCGCATTTCATAATATGTAGTCCTAGATATTTCTTGTAAATTGCCACCTTCTTGCCACCAACCATTAAGGAATCCTAACGTACTAGTTAGTGAATCTCTTATTTGTAAAGATGCAGTGAAATTAAAAGAACCAATACATCCAACTTGGACCTTCCATCCAAGGAAAAGTAATGGATTTCCGCCTCCACTAGCGGAACCAATAGGAATAGTGTTCTTAGTATGATCTCTTGACGATATTCCAATACCTCCATGATTAGTTTGCTCAGGATTATTTCCTGGGTCATCAGCAGGACACGGATCCCATTCTTCAAGAACTCTATATCTGCATACAAATTTCTTAGCAAGAGTTAGTCCTAAATCAAAAGCAATAGAATGATTAGTATTAGATCTTATATATTCTACTTCTAATCTATTTTGAGTTATATCTACTTCCATAAGAGAGGGAGTTGTAGCTACCCAACAAGCATCTGCTTCTGCTTGAGTAGTATAACTTGCAAAATTTTCAATACACTCATCTTTAGTTAGACCCCATACACAGAGTATTCCTCCTCCATCTCCTATCAATGGCATATATAATTCAGTTTCATCTGGATCAATAACAAATGGATTAATTCCTTTTCTCATTGCCTCCTTTTTAAGTTGAGAAACTTTTTTACGCCAAACAGAAACCCATGCCATTTCTCCTTCAGTATAAACAGTATCTAATCTCCCAAGAATTAACTTATCAGTATTTGAAACAGGAATATTATTCACTGTTTTTCTACTAGGATTATTACCATTAACAAATACATTAATACTACTACCACTTTCATCGTGATCTCCACCAGCATGAACCCAATCACCTATAGAAGGAGTATTACCAAGATTTGATATTGTCTCATTTCCTGGAACTCCATCAGAAGCACTAACTCCACTAACCATACCTGTTTCATTTCTCAAATTATAATTAGTATCATCTCTTTCTGGACCACCTTTTTGTATCCATTCATTGTCTACATTTGTTACACTTTTAACCCATGTCATCCATGTAAAGTCTTCGTCACCAAAATCTAGAGTATTATCATCATCAATCTGAACTTGTGTCTTATTAACTTTTGTAAAAATCTTAGCCATTATCTATAACCTATCTATTTGTAATAAAATTTCATATATAAGAATATCACCAGCAGTGTCAGAGCCGCTTGTTCCATTTCTTAGTATTTTTAATATTATCTCATCACCTTCAGCTACTGTAGCTGCCAATCCTCTGGTATAAGAAGATTTAACAAAAAGTCCATCAGAAAGCGGAGCAGTCTCTTCCGCTTCATTATTTAACGATTGATTAAAACTTTGTCCCTCTCCAACTACTAATGATCTAACTTGAAGCCTAACACTCTTAGTTAGATTAGATGATAACGACATCATTCTAACTACAATATTAGCAGTAGGCGTAACTACTAAATTATCTGGAACCTCTACTCTAGCATTTATAGCACTATCAACACCATTTGGCATTACAAACCCAGACATATGAGCACCAGCAGCACTTAAGACAATATAATCTGGATATGCATCTTCACCCTCTGGAACTTCCAGTACAGCACGAATAGCACCATTATTAATTGATTCTCCGCCACCAAAACCCTCAATAGCTTCTACTTCTATACTATCAATTTTATCAATCAAAATCTCTATTGCTTCACTAGCATTTAAAAACCTTGGAACAAATGTATCCTCAAGATTATTTTTCAATTTGATCTCAATCTGTTCTGTGTTTTTATTATCATTAAATATATTAACATCAATAATCTTATAAATTCCTTTAACAGTTTGATTAGAATCTTTACTAATAACTTCCATAGTATCACCACTTTCAAACTTATATTTATCAACAATTTCTCTTGAAACAGCAATCGTAACATCAGGATCAGTATTAGATAAATTAACTAAATGCTTGCTAGCTATATTATCAAGAACTGCTTGATCAATAATATCAGTATTCACAACTGTCTTTTCAATATTATATAATAAATTAGTATCAACCTCAGTAACAGTCTTAAGAAGCTTTATCTTGTCATCATCCTTTCCACCAATAACGTTAACTATATTAGCAGTATTGGCTAAATTAATATCACTATTCAATGTCTTAAATACAATATCATTTCTATTAACCTTAATTGCCTTACCTTTTTTTCCTATTGATACTCTATTACTCTCAAACCATAAATCAAAACCAGCATTTATTGCACTTAGCTTTAAAAATTCATAATGATTCTTATCTTTTAAATCAAAACTAAGTTCAACATTTGTAGGAATTCCATCATTTAATATCCAAGTAAATGGCATATCTAAATTAGCACTATCTAAAATATCTTGAAGATGAGCGCTAAATGAATCTGTTGCTTTAACTCTAATGTCCCATTCTCTTACATCATTAATTTTATACTTTCTTCTAGTCAAATGCCAAGCAAGTTCGCTTACATAAATTTCAATTCTATCTTTATCAAGATCTTTTATTCTAGTAATAATTCCCTCAAAATCAAACTCTGGTATAAAAATAGCCCGCAGTAAAAATATCTCATTAAGATCAAAATGCTCTTTATACATAATAATTCTAACAACCTTAAGTTGATTAAGTATATCAGTCTTCCTAAAACTTTCTGCATTCTTAATAACAAACTGTTGACTAATTCTACTTGGAATACTATGTACTCCCTCTAAATTATTAGCTGCCCTATAACTATCTACGGAATCAGGCATATCTATAATTGTTTCTTCCTTAGAGATTGTGATACTTTAAAAGCAAACAATGCTTCATTAGCTCTCCACTTAACATAAGTATCTTGTGTAGATACCACTACCAATGGAGTTGGTATTCCACCAACCAATATACTAGGAGTACTTGGTAATACACCAATTGCCCAAATGTTACCTCTTGCTTCATAAGTATATTCATATTTCAATGTACCTGTCTCATCAATAATCTTAATTGAAAAAGGTGCTCTTAGATTGCTAATCCAACCAACAACGTCATCAGCTACCTCATTATACATAGCAAAATAATTATCACTAACAATAGCATCACCCATAACAAAGCCAGTCTGTGTAAAGCCAGTTTTTTCAAAACCCTCTGGAGAATTAACTATAATTGTCTCATCTGGATTAGATCTAACAACTGGACTTCCATCTATCCAAGTATTTAATAAACTATAATCACCAGTAGGAATATCTAAAGCAAATCTAGTCTTAGCACTTCTAATTCTAATAATTTTATTAGTATTATTAACTACACTAATATATGGATTTCCTCTAGCCATCATAATCTGAAATTTACTTGTTCCAAAATCAACACTAAATTTAATCTGTTCTTTAGTAAAATATTCAATAGCAAATGATCTAACTCTACTAGAACTAACGTCAGCATCACTCTCAGTAAGTACGTCCATAACCTTTTCCCAAGCATTATCAATAACAAAATCATAACCCCAAATCTCAATAACTGGTGTAGTAGTTTTAATAATAATTCTAACCATTGCATTTTCAATAACTCTATTACCAACAAAAGCATGGTCTCTACTTCTAACCCTTAACCACTTTGTTTCATCTGCAAGATTAATATCATCAAAGAATTTAACTTGCCCATTGAATTGTTTATCCGGATCATTTTCATATCTTAAATCAATATTAAAATACTTAAAGAAAAGAAAATCACTTTTAAACTTCTTTAGTATATTCTCATCATTAATAAACCTTGCGCTAACCTCAACTTCGCCTAATACTGAATCAATAGTACCAATCCATTTTCTAGTCTTACTTTGATCAACTGTCCCAAAATTAGTAAAGAAATAAAGTCTACTTCTTCCATTAACTTTATACCAAAATTCGAAATCAACTTTAGCTACACCAGCATCTAATGTTACAGATTGTAAAATTGTTTCTGCTCCATCGACAATTTGTATTAAATTAAATACAGCACGAGAAGTTGTTCTAGTAAGAACAAACTTAAGTTCATCTTTTGTAACTTGATCAATAACTTTATAATAACATTCTAACTTTGGTGCTGGACTTGAATGAGTAGTCTCGCTAATCTCTAAACTACCTTTAATTTTAAGTCCTGGAAACATAAAACCAAACGTAGTAAATGTTGCAATATTCTCAGCCTCAGTTGAGCCAGTAGTTCGTGCTTCCATTTCAAGAGTACTACCTACAACTACAATACTAGCTCCAGCAATGTCACCAGTAGTAGTATTATCTAAAATACCTTCAAAAGCAATATTATAATGAGTTCCAAAAAGAAGAGATATAATATCAATATTCCCATCTTTACTATTTCTAACATAACTGCTAGTAACTGGATTATAAGTATTGGCGTCTCCAGTTGGAGCCATGCTAACTCTAGTCATGCCTGAAACTGATTAACTCCTTTTATCATAAAATTATATATATCTATAGCATCCATATCTACGAATGAATCTTGTAATAACAACTCATCATAAACAAGTGGAAGAGATTCTGTACCTACAGCATCTTCATTAGCTGTTTGATCTCCAAGAATTATAGTATCTGATTCACCAGTACCTGGTTTTTCAGTAAAGTTTATCTCAAACGGATATGCTTCAACCTCAAGCAAAGTAACAGGGTCAATAATAAAACTTGGACCTTTCCTATTAATTCTATAAGTCTTAATAGCATAATGTCCTGGTTCAAATAACTGCTGATCAAGCGGAATAGTAATTGTAACAATATCTGTGTCTGCTCCCTTACTTAATTCATCTAATTCCTTAACTAAACTCTGTGGATACAAAAATCCTTTAATCTTATAATCAAAACTGTTTGCCGTTGATTTAGTTAGTTCTGGGAAGAAGTTAAACAAAGTTTCACTTTGGAAAGTCCTATTATTATTTCTGTCATCCTGAGTTGGTGGCTCTGGCAATTCTATATCGTTAATAAACCATCCACTAGCCAAGAGTAAAGAAACCTCCTAATTTTTGTTGTAAGTCTTGAGCCATCTCTTCGTTAATTTCCTTTATAAATTGTTCCTTATCAAAATCAACAGTATTATTAAATACAATATTAGGATTAATAACAATCTCATTATTAATCACATTATTACTATTAGTAGTAGTAGGAGCAAGACTAGCCTGCGGACGTGAAATATTATTACCTCCAGGTATTTTAAATCCTGTTCCAAACAACCCACCTTGACCAAAGTCTTGTTGTCTTTGTGCCTGTGCTGCTGCTTCTGCTGCTGTTAATGGTCTTCCAATTGCTGAGCCAATCAAAGATGTTCCTTGTTGTGGAATACCTATTGCATCTCTAACACTAAATCCTTTTCCTTTACCAAGAATTTTCTCAGTAATAGATCTCAAAGGACTTCCACCAGATATAGCTTCAATCATAACATCAATACCTGAAAGAATAATAGTAACTAATGCTAACGCAGCTGCTATACCGAAAGCTGTACCAAAAGCCGTACCAACTGTTGCTCCACTAACACCCATTAATAAACCAAGTCGTGCTGTAACTCTTGCAATCCACCCACCTTTAACCATACCTAATGCAGATGTACCAGTAAATCCTGTTGCAAATGTTACACCTGTTATTCCTCCTCCAATTCCTAAGAATAGAGCTAATCTAAGAATTATTCTTTTAACCCACCCAGCTGCTGTCATAATACCTCCAGAAACAGCTGTAAATATACCACCAAAGAATCCACCAATTGCGGCAGCACCTAATGATAGCTTTGTTCCTATACTAGTAAGAACACTAGTTAGCCATCCGCCTTGTTTCATAGTAGCACCAGATGTTCCTGTAAATGTTGTACCAAATACAAGTCCTGAAGCTCCACCACCAATTCCCATAGCTGTAGCAATACGAACAAATAAATTAAGTAACCAACCACCTGCAGCCATAACAGCACCACTAACTGCAGTAAAAGCACCACCGAATATAGCACCAGCTGCGCCACCAGCAAAGAAGAATATTATTCCTAATCTTGCCAGTATTCCTAAGAGAGCTCTGCCACCTCCAATGACTGCAGCAGAAGCTGAACTAAATGCACCACCAAATAGTGCTCCTGCCCCAGCACCGAAGACTGCAAATCGTGCTACTAATCCTTTTAAAGCATTAATAATTGGTGCAAATGTAGCACCTCTAATTGTTGTAAATAACTGTTGAAAAGCTGGTATAAGATTTTTACTTATTATATTTCCAATACCTTTTAGCCCTTTAACTCCAATCCTAGCTATACTTCTAGCAAGACCTTTAAGTGCACCTCCTACTCTGGAAATAGAAGTAACAAACCTCCGATATGCTCTGGCAGCAAAATTCGTACCAGTAGCTAATTCTTTAGATCTTCTTATCAGATTTTCATGTATACGTATAAGTGAAAAGAACGCACCAAGAGTCAAAAATATAACTCCTAATCCAAGCAACGCAGCGCCTAATACAACTGTAGCAGTTGCTAAAGCGTGTACAATTGGAGCATTGCCTTTTAATAAATTTGTAAAAACCTGTATAATAGGTACAGCTACCCGCAGAGCAGATGTTAATGTATTACCTATTCCTGTTCCAAATTCTTTAAGAATACCAATAAATTCTTTATCACTAGTAAATTCTTTAATAGCTGCAGTAAATGCCTCAACAGCTGGAATTAAACCAACTGCAAACTCACTTTTAAGATTTCTAATAGAGTTCTCAAAAGTCTTAAGTTTAATATCAGCGCCTTCACCGATTGCTTGATTTAATAGATCAGCTGTTCCTTCTTTTTTAACTCCCTTAATTAAATTTTGTAATTCTTCATCTGTAGCTTGAACTAAACTAAGAAATCCTCTAGCTGCTGTCTTATCAAATCCAAATTCTTCCAATAATGCAGATTCAAAAATTTGTCCTTTACCTTCTGCTTTTAATCTCTGAAAAACTATTCTTGACTGATTTACAATTGCATTAAACTTATTAAAATTACCTGCTGAATCTAAAATATCAATACCTAATCCTTTAATTACTGGGTTAGTTGCTGTTGCCGTTGATGCTAATTTATCTAAAACATTGCCAAATGTTCTTCCTGCAGCTCCTGCTTTTCTACCGCTCTTTTCAAATATAAAACCTGTTAACGCTAATGTTTCATTAATATCTACTCCAAATCTTTGTGCTTGTGCTCCAGCAAATCCTAATGATGAGACTAACTGATTAAGTTCAATTGCACCTTGTTGATTTGTGTTAACCATTTTATCAAGGAACTCATCTAATCCAGCTGCTGAAATACCAAATTGAGTCATAACTCTCTTCAAGTCAACTGCTGTCTTTGCTAACCCTGCTCCACCTGTTTTATCTATTCTTGCAATCTTTAAAAGTGATTCTGTTATCTCTTCAATATCATCTACAGATACTTCATCTCCAACTGCTCTTCCTATTTGTTCAAAGGCTTGTGCAACTTCAGCTCTTGTAAATTCTCCAAAGTCATCTTGTAAGTTTTTAATTCTTTCACTGACAGCATCAAATTCACCAAGACTGCCACCTAGAAAACCTTCTAAATTAATACCTGATTGAACAACTGCTCTGTTCATAGCACCAAGATCTTCAGATCCTGTTCTAACAATCTCAACAAAGAATGTCTTAAGTTTATCACCAGCAAGTAATGCCATACCACCAAGAAAACCAAATTGGAATCCAGTTAAGCCTATACTAGAACCCATTCTATTAGTAGCGCCTGTACCAGTTTTAGTAGTTTTGTTATATTTACCCATACTCTGATTAAGTCTCTGAACAGATTTTCTAGTAGTCTTAATCATTTTTTCCTGTCTTTGGAATCTTTTAGTTAGACCTGCTGTCTTCTTATTAACCGTACCAAATCTAGAGCCAACACTTTTAAGAGCACTATTAAACTTTGTCATATCCTTAGACAAGTTCTTAACCCTAGTCTGCAGAACTTTTAGTTGTCTCAGAATCTTAGTAATCTGACTTGTGTTTGCCCTGAATTTAATATTGATGTTTTCTTCTACCATTATCTATTTCTCATATGTTTTGCTATTCTTTGTGCTGAGGTACTACTACTCTTATTATCCTTAGCATTATCATTTTGTTCTCTTTCTTCGTCCATTACTCTACCAAGCAGGCCAATGGTAACAAACATTCCTTCTAAACTATTTTTTTGAAATCCAAGATACTCATGTGGTAAGGCAGATGGAATTAACCTGCATACCCTAGCCACATTCATTGCATGTTCGGATTCAATTAGTTTTTTCTTTCTTCTTCTGGGATTTCCCCTAGACCAGACAATGCCATTATTTTATCTAATAAGATAATACCAACATCTAACCCAAGTCTATTTACAGATATAACTTTTGGATCTGTACTTTCCCCGTCTATAACTTTTGGCGAAATACAGCACTTTGGCAATACAACCTTAAGTGCTGGCCAATAAAGATCAGAAATAACTTTCATTCCACCTAATAATGAATCTGAAGCATTCTTCAGATCAACATCATTGATCTTTATCTTATCACCAATTCTGGCAAAGGTTTCATTATCCATCCTAACAACTTCAAATTCTAACACTTTGTCTTTCCAGTCTACTTTGACTTTCTCAGAGATAGGAGCAGGAAATAATCCTGCAATCCCATCTCCAGAGATGATCTGTTTTTCTACTTTAGCAGCAGCAGCTTGTTTTGCCACTAATTTTCTATGTTCTTCTACCGCTTGAGACATATCTATGCTATGTGATCTGCAACAGCTTCTTCGTTGTTGATATCTATTATAATCACTTCATCATCATTGCTTATTGCTTCTGCTGTGAAGTCAACACTGACAATATATTCCTTGTTTCCATCAGTTGGTAATTTACCAACATCTAATGAAACTTTTGGAAGTGTGACATTCAAGAATCTATGTGCTGAAACACTAACCAAATCATGCTGAAATAGAAACTCTAACTTTGGTTCGTTTTCATCTAGAACATCTAGATATCTTGTAAGATTATCATAGGTCATACTGAAGCTTCCTTTAACTTCCAATTCCTGAACAACCAACACTGGTACATATCTGCTACCAAATGTATGATTATCTTCAACTAGTGTATTATTGATTTCTACATCAAATGATCTAACACTAAGGTTTGCGACATCATCAACTTCTGCTAATACTTCAACACCCAAGAATGGTCTTTCTGCAACATCATAATCTGGGAATGTTGGAGTTATCAATGATCCTGGTGGACTTAGTTCTCTCCTAACCATAACATCAAATGTTGCTAAAGCTGGTGCATCAGTAGTATAATCTAATTTCATACTTTTCATTGCACAGCCAACAAACTCATGTTGATTAAGATCTTTACCAACAGCCATTCTAAACGCAGGAACAGTTGTTGCTGGAGTCAGTGTATGTTTCCAGTTAGCTGCAGGAGTACCTGCAACAGTTACATCTTTACCTAACGCGTAATAAGC
>SDBT01017674.1_pt1 | contig 11250 bp, 18 predicted proteins | sample 2277101 | NCBI WGS metagenome assembly SDBT01 (sample SAMN10404973, study PRJNA504765) | marine sediment metagenome | isolation source: marine sediment core GS10_PC15, 103 cmbsf | place: Arctic Ocean: Southern Knipovich Ridge | collected 2010 | reverse complement strand
TGTTGCGGCCAGTTTGCAAGTCTTTGGCAAAGTGAGACTCAATTCCCCGCCATCTTTCACACCAGCAAACTCAAATGCCACCTCTCTTAACATCTGTCAATCAGAGGCGATGAAGAGTTTGCTCCGACAACTCTCTGGGTCGCAAGTCACAATTGACGTTCGTAACTCCTCCATCCCAAACGAAGAATATACACTTCTCGGTTTGGATACAGAGGCGTCGTTTAACCACACAGGCGGGGAACTTCAGAAGGACTTCTTAGTCGCCATGAAGGATGGTGCCGTCCGACGATTCCCTCTCTCGGATATCAATGATGTTCATTTCAAGGACGAGTCTGTCAGAACAGAAATTGACAAGGCTCTTAAGGCCAACTTCCAGAAGATCAAGCCGGATTCAACATTGCTTGATATTTGTGTGTCCTCAATTGGCAAAGACAGCACAGAGGCGAATGTCCAATATACAATTCCTGTTGCTGCTTGGAAGATGCGATATGCGATCCGAGAAGAGGACAGTAAGTTCTCCATCGAAGGCGCAGCCATCATCGACAACAACACCGATGAGGACTGGATCAATTTCAAGGTTTCGGTCGTGACTGGCAATCCGATTTCTTTCAACACAGATATTGCTGATGTCATTGTGCCACAACGTAGGATGGTTCATCTCGTGGATCGTTTGTCGTTGGGGAATGTTGATGTTGAAGAAGGTGTCATGATGGCGGCATGTGCCTCTGGTGGTGCTCCGATGGGCATGGATTCCAGTGCTCATATAATGAGTCTGCGATCCAAGATGTCTGTGTCCAATCGTGCTGGCTTTGGCTTGGAGTCGTGTTCCGCAGATGACTTGGACTACGACAACGCACCGATGGCGGAAGCCCCCGGTGTGGAGAGCGAAGATATCGGGGACTTCTGCGTGTTTTCCTGCAAAGAGCCGATTACCATTTTGGCTCGCAAGAGCGCTGTGGTTCCGATGTTCTCTGTGCCACTTAAGCACGCAGGCGTTGTTCTCTTGTACAAAGAAAGCAACCATGCTCGCAGGCCGTTCCGAGCGATCAAGTTCAAGAACGAGACCGAGTACAGCTTGGGACGTGGGAAGACCGTCATCTACAATCAGGGTCTCTTCAGTGGCGAGTGTGTGCTCGATTCCACCAAGCCCGGTGAGAACAGGATGCTTCCTCACTGTCTTGAGAATGGTGTTAAGATCATCAAGTCCAAGAGCGAGTCAACGTCTCGACGTAGCTCGATCAACATCTCGGATGGTGTGGCTGTGGTCGAACACGTCCAGTCAGGTCTGACCGAGTACACGATTGAGAACAAGAAGGATGAAACCTTCAAGGTGGCTTTGGAGCATGTCAATCGTGTTCCCGGCGATAACACCATGGTCAATATTTCCGGAGTTGACATCAAAGAGCGTGAGAAGTTGGATCACGGGTGGAGAGTTTACTTTGAGGTGTCTCCAAATCAGAAGACCACCTTGACAGTGACCGAATCTCACTTGAATCGACAGACCACGATTATCAAACAGCGGTCAGGATTTAATTGGATTACTCACAACATCATTGATGTTGAGAATCCCATTGCAGATGATCCACAAATCAAGGCATGTGTGGAGATTCAAAAAAATATTGATAAGACCGAGCGTGATCGCAACGATGCTCGGGCACGACTGACCGAGTTGAACGAGCAGATTGATCGTGTTCGGCAAAACCTTGAAGCGGCTCAGAATGTGGCCAGTGGCGGCAAGCTCGACAAGTGGATTGATGATCTTGACACGAGCGAAGAGGAAATCCGCAAGATCAGCAAGGAAGTTATGCCACAGTTGAGCAAGGAACTTCAGGTTCTTAACGAGAAAATGTCAGAAGCTTTGCAAAAGGTGACGGCAAGCTGGAAAGAGGAATGAGCCATGGAAGTTGTAGGACTTCAAAACCTTCCTCGCTTGTGAGTTGAACAGGGAGCGACGGTCGGTGTGCTCTAAAATACCTGACTCGGGTTTGCAGGGTTTACCGGATAAAGTGATGGGTACGGCCTGACGCTGCATCAAATAAACTTCGGGTGTTGTGTGCCGCCCGTCCTTCGGGGTTGAGACACTCATGCTTTTATTCAATTTGAGTGTTATCAAATTGACATTTTGCAGTGTGTATGTTACAGACTGATCGTTTTTGTGATTGTGCGAAAACAAGATCCGCTTTTTGGCTGGTGTGCGTAACACCGGCCTTTTTTCGTGCGCCTCGCTAATATACATGAGTGATTTGAATGAAGGATAACCACAGAATCATTATCGTGTTCGGCATGGCTCGCTCGGGTACTACAGTTTTCACACACGTTTTGAATCAGCACTACAAAGTTCACGTCTTTCACAACGTGTACAACTACGAGAACGACATGATCTTCAACAAGAAGGTCGCCGCCATGGAGAATGTCGTCGCCCAATTCCCATCTCGCCGGGTTGTGTTCAAAAGACCGTGGTCAGAATCTATGATTGATTTCTTTGTTGAACACATGCCCGACGCCTATTATCTGGCTATGCTCAAGCCGTTCGATATGATCAACAAGAGTTGGCAGAATAGCATATGGACCAAGGGCCTGTGGGGAGACGATGATAAAATCAGACGAGATAAGTACGATAAACACGCAGCTTTTCTGGAAAAGTTTCCTCTGAAGCTCAAAATCATCGATTATACAAAATTTGTATCACAGCCTGATGAGGTGATGGCCCAAGTCACAGAGTTTCTGGGGCTTCTTAATTACCGGAAGTATGGCGACAAATTTACGCCTATCTTCGATGTCTCCATGGTAAAACCCGGTGGGGACTGGGCCTTTATGAAAAATTCTTAATAACTCGACACTATTATAATTGGAGGTAAGTTATGACCGAATCTGAAGAAAGACCCCTAGCAGAACCCAAAGAAGAGTATGTTCCCGAAGAAGACACTTCAGGTGTTCCCAAGAATTTCATGATCCGTTGTCCGAGATGCCGGTGGGCCAGAATCACATCTGGAATCAAAACGGACATCACCGACCTCAACGAGATTGAGCCCGGTTGTGTCAATTGTGGTAAGTGGCGCAGGTTCAAGTGCCCGAAGTGTGCTATGCCATCACAAATGAAAAGGATTGTAGGAAGACAATGATAACAGTTAAACAGTTAATGGGGTTTCTTGAAGAAGCTGAAGACAAACATTTAAGAATCAAGACATCCAACGGAGAAGTGCCAAAACATTTCCATATTACAGAAATAGGGAGAGTTTACAAATTTTTTGTTGATTGTGGCGGCAAATTACGTGAGGCTGATTATTGTTCTATGCAGATTTGGGTTGCGAACGACGTTGATCATCGAATCACTTCAAAAAAATTGCACGGCATGTTCACCAAGGCAAAAACAGTTGTGCCTTTGAAGTTGCCGATAATGATTGAGTATGGAGAGGATGTGATTTCTTTGTATGAACTGGATGATATCCTAGACTGGGAGGGAGGATTATTGTTTATGATCGAACCAAAGCAAGCTGAATGCCTTGCACCAGAAGTTTGTGGCGTGGATGTTCTGGAAAATAACTGTTGTAGTGGGGATAATTGCTGCTGATGCCTCTAGCGATATTCAAAGCGAAGCCTGATAGCACAAAGAAGATCATGAGGGATGAGTTGAAGCTCTCCAAGATGATGTTCAATGTCTACAAGCTGAACCATAGGCCAAAGCCCAAGAAGAGAGATAGGATCAAGATCGTGTCCTGTTTTTCGGAGTTTGGCTGTGAGACGATTGGTTGTTTGTACTGCATCCCTCGTCTGTTGCGACGGTATCCGGGAGCGTATGTGATCGCCATGGGATGGTACGGGAGAGAATACATGTACCGGCATCTGGTGGATGAGTATTGGGAGGTTAAAGAAGAGTTCATGTGGCTCAGAGAGTACACCAGAGCCTTCCACAGCATCTCTGACAACCTCCGCAGGCTGGAAGAGGCTGCGACCGTCTATGGTGATGTAGTGCCCGCTGTGGCCCTTGGGAAGTACGCTGTGGCAAACTACTGTCGAACCTGTGGGGCGTACTGGAATGAATGGCGCATGAGACAGGAAGAGTGCCCTCACTGCAAAAGCACAGTTCTGGTGAGGTCTGTGTTCACGAACATTAAGGAAAACAAACCGCTGGCACGCAAGATGCCACGTCCTCGGCAGGAGTATCTGGACTGGGCTAAAAAGTTGCTTAAACCTAACACTGTAGGGGTGTTTGCCAGAGGCCGAAAGACTTACGGGAGAAATTTGGAACCAGAGTTCTATGTTAATCTGATACAAATTTTGGAAAAGATGGGACACAACGTCATTTGGCTGGGAGAAAAACAGAGTACACAACCCTGTCCAGTGGAGCATGTGTTAGATTTCTCCCGCATGAAGGAAGCACAAGACCTAGAACGAACACTCGCTATCATCTGTAATCTCGATTTCACCATTCAGTTTTGGACGGCATCTTCTCGTCTCTCAAGCATGATGGGAACGCCGTTCATACTCTTCGAGAGCCCAGAGCAAATTTATGCGTCATCCTCGGGCCTGTGTGGGGCTCAGGAAGGCAAGCGACTGGAACTGGCGTCCTTCGGACCCAAGAAGGTTGTGATGGCTCACTATAAGAACGTAGTGGAAGATCCTGACCGGGCCTTGGAGTTGGTCAAGCAAGCGGCAGAGGAACTCAAGGACGGAAACGAAGAAGACATCTTGGGAATGGTCGAAGATGAATGGTTCTCGGGAGTTCTTAAAGCAGAACATGAGGAGTGGCTAACGTGAGGAAGATTGAATTAGCTGAATGGGCTGAATGGACAAAAACATGTGAGGGTGTAATTGAATTAAATGAACGCTGTGATCATGCTTGTTTTTATTACAAGAATGAATCACATGTTGGCGATCATGATTACACTTACAGAGTAAGGGCACGGACTAACTCAAACAGTAGTCCGCACGGAATGACTGGCACCGAGAGAAAAAATAGTCGTCCCGTACACGTCATGGGGAGTTCAGACGATAATGATCAAAATATGATGTTCGAGTACATTGTGTTTGGAGGATGCGGGTGGGGAATGACAATTGGGTTTTTCACTAATTCTAAAAATATGTTCCTTGAGTTTCTTGGCAAGGTTAAATTCAAGGAACTAGAAGATAAATCGAACGTATTGAAGTCAGGGAATTTCTGGATAAATCGGATGGCAACATGAGCATAAATGCAAGATTTTTGAATGAAGCCAGAGAACTTGGGAAACGGTTTGCGTCGAAGTTCACGCCTAAATGGAATTTTTGGCTTGAGCGTAGACGCAAAAAAACGATGAGTTTCGAGAGTCGTTTTACACGTGGTCAAACAGCGGTACTTTTAGAAGGTCAGAGGTTAATGAATGAAAAATCATTGGATTAAGAAAAAAGAAGACAGAGAAGACATGGAATATTACACCAATAAGTATCCTGAAGTCTTTAGGGGCAAGTTCCAAGAAGCTGATACCATCAACAGCGGCGGCAGAATGTACTCACAACGAGTTAGTGGTTGGGTGAGGGCTGAATCTCATTCTATCAGAATGATCCCGTCAAAAATATGGGACAAGGCTGTTGAGGATTTGAATGCAGCTTTGGATGAATCTGAGTCCTTGAAGAAAGATGAATGGAATCATGTAGCCATTGTTTTCGACGGCACTGTTTCAGAAATTCATGTTAATGGCAGGGCTTTAGAATGGTTTGAGGTAGACAAGTTGTACGAACAAAGAACTACTTGTAAGTGTGGCAAGAGCTTTAAGACCAATGTGGGTCACACAGAGAAATGCTTGAAGGATTTGGGAAAAAGTCCGAAGCCAGAAAAGATGCCTCCAACATACGATCAGAACGGATATTACTCATGAAAAATCATTGGATTAAGCAACAATCAGATAGACACTGGAAAGAGTACCTGACAAAGAAGTATCCAGATCATGAATGGATTGACGGTACTTTGGAGAGCGGGATGCGACCCAAGAGGTTCATGAAGGCTGTGAACGCAGCTTTGAATAAAGATGAATGGAATCATGTAGCGATACAGTTCGACGGCACCGCTTCCGAAATTTATGTCAATGGCAAGGCTTTGTCTGCGGAAGATTGGGCAAAGAGGAGGGAAGCTCGAAAGGTACGAGTCATGGATGATCTTATTGAGGAATACGAAAAAGAACGGGGTTGGTCAATTGAAGAAAGAATCATTTCAGTAATGGGCCGTCTCGTTAGGTTGCGGCGGCGGGAAGGAGTCATCATGGATTTTGAATTGTCAGGGAACAATATAAAAGTCTACTTCGATGATGTTCCTTGTCTCTGTTGTACTATGTGCAGGGGCATAAATGATGGCGAGCTTCATCTTGAGTTCTACGGCGTGACAGAAGGGTACAAGGTCTGGAAAAAAAATGACACAAGTAGCTGAATACATCCAGAGAGCGGCGGATCGCACGAAGCACAAGAGATTGTCCTATATTGAGAGGAACATCCCGACTGTGCCTTCGAATGTGTATGCCATCCCGTTCTATGGAGACATCAGTTCGACTTTCATTTTGTCCTCTCTGCTTCTGAAATCCTACAAGGAGAAGTACAAGGACAAGTATCTTATACTTTGTTCGTGGCCGGGATTTCAGGGTCTTTTCCCATACGTGGACGAATATTGGTCTTTGGAAGATGATTCTTTAATGAAAACACTTGCAATGGGAGCTAATAATTTCTATAATGACGGAGACTTAGCAACGAATCTCACTCAGAACTTGATGGAATGCGTGAATATTATCACGCATAAGGAGTGGAGAGACCTGTACAATCAAGGATTTACTGATGAATATTGGAATACATTCTCACACGTCAATAGATACCTGCCCAACATCCCATCTATAAGTAAAATTACCGACACATTTAGAGATCAGATACTTGAGCGAGACGGTCGTAAGATATTGGTTTATCCTGTAACAAAAATGAGATCATGGAATCGAGGCAAGAGCCTCAATTTGCCGGTCTCAAAGGAGTTCTGGGATACGCTGTTGGAAAGACTGTTGACAGAAGGGTATTTGCCGGTGGTTTACCAGAGCCCCTTCACTTATGATATGTCCCGTGAATTTGTTGAACGATGTGTTTACATTGTGCCATCTACGATTTCGGACTTGTTGACAGCGATGCGTTGTGTGGGACTTGTGCTTGATGTGTTCTCGGGAGTTTCGAGATTGGCGATTGCAGCACGCACGCCATTTCTCGCTGTGGACGAGAGACAGAGATTTATGGCGCATCAAGACTATGCTGTTGATGACTTGTGTTGTGAGGATATGCCAAGGCAGTACATCTTCTCATCCTTCACCATGTTGACGACTGATGGGCCGCAGGAATGGAAGGTAAGCATCATCGACAATATCATCAAGAGACTTGAGAGCTTTGACCCAAAGGAGGATTGGGGCTCTACAACAGAATCATACGAAGAGGTTTCATATGATTCTGTAAGACAGAGAAAGGTGCGCCGGATGGGTGCAACTTTCATAAACTCGTCTAAAAACAAATAGTGTTTTAAGGTTGTTACCGAAGCACTACGGATGAGCCATAACAAGTAAGGAGACTTCCATGGCCAAGAACGTAACCAGAGTAAAAGTTGAATTAAAGAAGAAGTACAACGATCCCGAGAAGAATTTCAGGGAAATGCACCAAGAGTTCAAGCGACGGGTTAGCAATGCCGGAATTCTACATCACTTGAAGGATCACCAATATTTTGAGAGCAAGTCAGAGAAAGAACGAAAGGCCAAGAAAGAGGCTAAGAAGAAAGCCCGACAACAACAAGTCGAAGAGTGCATTCGGCGGGGAGAAAAAGTGAATGCGCCTTCTGGTGTGATTAGGAAAATCATGTCTGGAGGAGGCAAAGATAACAAGAGACAGTAATATATCGAGGTAATATGTCTAAGAATAAGAAAGTAATGAGTATCGCCATCATGCCGGATCTCCACGAGGAGCTTAAAAGATATTCCAAGAGAAAAGGCATGTCAACTTCCGCATATGTGGGAGAATTGATTGAGCAAGCGGTTAAGCTGAACATCGATGATGATCCTGTGGTTTTCGGAAAGCCAATCGATGAGGACATCAAGATGAAGGTTGTGAAGGTACATGTTGATGAAACTCCGGTTGTGATCAAAGTGCCGCTCGCTTACAAATCTGATCCAGAGAAGTTGCAGAAATGGTTGACAATACAGATGAATGGGATATTGAAAGCAATAACAAAACTGGACTGATATTGCTTAAACTTGGAGATTGAAGTATGCTCATTGTAGAAGTGAACCAGATACCAAAAGTCGAGGAAGTTGTAGACGTTCCGTTGGATGATCCTATAGCCGTGTACAAGGTCTGTCAGAAGATGCGGGAAGTCTGCGAGAAGGAGAACGGCATCGGGCTATCGGCAGTTCAGGTGGGAATACCATGGAAGTTGTTCCTTGTGAAAGGCGATGGCACATGTCCGTTCATACCAGAAGGAGGGTACGGTTACTTTGCAAATACGGAATACGAAGCTACGTCGGACAAACAGGTCGTGTCTTTGGAAGGATGTCTGTCAATTCGGTCACAAGATGGTCAGTTGCGGTCCTTTCAGGTAAGTCGCCATCAGAAAATAATACTTAATGGTTTTTATAAACTTGATTTTGATAGTAGTATTGAATTTCGACCGTTCGATGAGGGGTTAGACGTTGCTAATGAAGGGGTGGTCTTTCAACATGAGATAGATCATCAACGAGGCTTGCTAATCTCCAATATCGGACAAGAGGTGTTTGTGTGGTGAACATAGGTAAGCGGGTTGCGCACTCGCCGAGATTCGAGAGAAGAATCCACCACACAAATTAAACAATTTGGTGATAGCCCCGAGAAATGATAAACAGGGGCTATCACCTTTTTCATATACAAGGAGTGTCATGGCTTTAACGAACAAACAACTAAAAGATGTGTGTTATATGTGGGGTGGCACGAATCAATGTCGCTACTTAGATGAGGATGTTGATGACGATGGGAACGTTGTACACATCTGCAAGAAGAAATCGCCTTTCAAGAAAGTTGTTGATGAGGAACTTGTAGAATTTCTGACTGACTGTAGGAAAAATAGTCAAGATCCATCCAAGCAAGGAGTCCCGTTGGGAGACAATTGTAGCGGATATGTGGTGTTGAAGTTGAAGCCCCAAGGGTACGACGTAAAACCGTGACGTGGAGGACGGAGACCAGCAAGGGTATGCCTAACGGCCATTGACATCGTGTCAAGTCCTTCACGTCTTTTAGACAAATGAAAAGCCTTAAGGAACTCATAGAGAGCGCCGAAAGCCATGAGGTTGATATCACGCCATGGCTGACATACTTTCCTTCGAATCTTCGTCAGTTTGTCTTAAACAACAACTACTACTGGGGTTTGGCCGCTTACATCGATCTGTATGATGTCAAGCGGGTTCTGGAGTTTGGGACTTGTACTGGAGCCAGTGCGGTTGTGATGGGCTATGCTGGGGCTAGAGTTGATACATACGATCTAAACGACATATGGCAGATGCCTTTTTGCCCAGAGCAGGTAACGTGTCATATGGCCGACGATCCTCGATACATACATTCTGTAGATTTGGAGCCGTATGACATGATTTTCTTAGACATTGATCATATGGGCGTTGAGGAACCCAAGCTCCACGAGAAGTTCGTTAAGGAATACAAAGGCATTGTGTTTTATGACGATATCTGGTTGAATGAAGAGATGAGAGCTTTCTGGGAAAGCATCGATCAAGAAAAACAAAGTTGCATGTGGCACGGAGCGTCAGGGTTTGGTGTGGTGAGATATGAATAGTGGATATTTTTACTGTCCTTTGGTTGAACGTCAGCACCTTGTTGATGCAGTCGTATCTGGCGTACTTAACCCTGAGCCGTTACAAATTTTGCATCCAAAATTAAAGGAAGAAGACATGTCAGAAGACACAACAGTTCTTAGAGAAAGAAATCCAGCTACCGCCGAGTTTGTGGAAGCATGGAGATCCAAGTATGAGCGCACCTTCGATCTTACAGATGAAGCGGAAAAAGCCAACTTCTATGAAGGTATGACAGAGATGGCAAGGCATATTGCCACCAGTGCTGATACGGTATCGCTTGCGGCCATGCTCAACATTGATGGTGTGAGTCAGGTTAGCGCAAATGCGATCCCGCACAGCGATGGCAAAACTGATTAGGACTTATGCTTAGTCATTACTTTAAGTACGTTTGCTTCTACGTTAGTGAACATCGCAGCTTGAAAAACTTCATTTTCTAGTTGAGGATCGTCTTTGCTGATGATCCGATCTGCAAGAATTTCTGATGTCTTCTCGTGTTTCTTTGATGTTCCTCGGTAATGGACGGCGATTACAGACACAACCAGTAGTCCAATAATTGCAACGGTGATACCACCGGGGCCAGAGAAAATCTGGACGCCACTGTTATCGTAGCTGTTTTGGAAGTTGGCCATGCCTTGTTGCATTTGGCCAATTTTGCTGTCTTGGATATCGCTTTGTGTTTTAAGATTTCCAACCTCGGCCTTCATACTGTTGGCCATGTTTTCAATCTCACCGATACGACCGTTCTGATTATCGATCTCTTGTTGTTGTCTTGGAGAAAGATTTCCACAACCAGATATGAAAAGTGTCGCTGTTGCGACCAATGCTATGAACAACCCTTTCATTTTACCTCCCTGATAAAATTCATGAACTTTCTATATTTATCCCTCACAGCGGGGAAATGGACTTGATTTGATCCGCCCGAATATGAATAATACAAATGTCTGTATTCAAAGGTAAGGAGGCCGCTTGATGTCAAGACGTGCAAGACGAGATTGCGACGATAATCCTTTGGAGAAAGGAGAATTTGTTGCCGACTTAAGGAAGCTTGCCGAGGAATCCATAAGAGATTTCTTTGGAAACAAAAGTTGGTATTGTGGCGGGCCGATACCAGAGGAAGAGCTTGAATCAGATTGGGCTGTTAAGATAGTTCTACGGACTCAATTTGATGATTTTGCATTTGACTACATTCATAACGAATGTTTGATCAAAATCCCTCAAGACTCCAAGTACAGTGACCCCAGTGTTCCTTGGACGGTTTACACACTGTTGGGACTTCTCGGAGAATTGGAGAGTTACGGTATTTCTAAGGACTTTTTTCCGGGATTATTATTTTTGTACTTCAAATTTTGCCGAGGTATAGAGATTCCGCCGCCTCCGTTGCTTTAATAACGTATGCGAGACTTAGAATTCATCTCTGGCTATTTCTTTGATT
>SDBT01017673.1_pt1 | contig 11250 bp, 10 predicted proteins | sample 2277101 | NCBI WGS metagenome assembly SDBT01 (sample SAMN10404973, study PRJNA504765) | marine sediment metagenome | isolation source: marine sediment core GS10_PC15, 103 cmbsf | place: Arctic Ocean: Southern Knipovich Ridge | collected 2010 | reverse complement strand
GAATATACCTTTCACTTACAAGCTGAGCCTAAGAAGGTTAACGTAGGAGATCCTATAACTTTGCGGATGATCGTAAGCGGCAAAGGAAATTTTAAAACCGTCAATGCGCCTGCAATTGATTTTTCAGATGATTTTAAAATATATGAGCCTCAGGTCGAGCGGATCAAGGACAGTAAAATGTTTGAGCAGGTTATAATACCCAGAAGCGAAGACATCTCACAAATCCCTTCCATTAGCTTTAGCTTTTTTAATCCCCAAAAAGAAAGTTATGAAACTATAACTAAACCGCCTATAGCGATAAAAGTAATAAAACCAGATAGTAACGATAGAGCTATGGTAGAGGATTACTCTTCTGTGCTTGGTCCAAATGAAGAGGAAGTGTTAAAGCGTGATATCATTTTTATTAAAGATAAAATAGGGAAATTAAGAAAGAAAGACGCTTTTTTGTGCAATAATTTTATATTTATAGTTTTACAGATCATACCTCTAGTTATTCTGGGCATTATTTTCACGGTTACGAAAAAAGCGCGACGCATAAAAACTGATGCTCGTTATGCCAGACGCCTTTTCGCGCCGGCTAAAGCAAAAAAAGGCATTAGAGAATCCTTTTTGCTACTAGAGTCAAAAGAAACTGAAAAGTTTTTTGACAGTGTCCACAAAACAATGTCTCACTATTTTTCTGGTAAACTGCATTTACCTATAGGCGGCGTGACCATTGAAGCTATTAATAAGGCTTTGAGCCCCAGGAAGATCAGCAAGAATACATTAGATAAAGTAAAAGAAGTGTTTACGAAGTGCGAAATGGCCAGGTATGCTCCTTTCGAATTCACCCATAAAGATATGGAAGCTATTTTTAAGAATATGCAGGAAGTGATCGACCGCGTAGAGAGAAAAAAAGTATGATATTAGCATATAAGATTGATAAAACGAAGCTATGCATAGTTTTAACTGTTGTTTTCTTTTTATGTTTTTTGAAACCTATAGGCGCTAGGTCTGAGGCCTCGGTTCTCTCTAATTTTTATAGGGCGAATATTCTTTATGAGAAGGGTAGCTATGACGAAGCTATACTGGAATATGATTCAATTTTAACTAAAGGATATGAAAGCGGAGCCTTATACTATAATTTAGCAAATAGTTATTTCAAAAAAGGGAACCTGGGAGAAGCTATTCTTAATTATGAAAAAGCAAAGATGTTTATGCCGCGCGATACCGATTTAATATCTAATTATGATTATGCAATATCGCTAGTAAAATTTTCGATAACTCAAGGACGAAGCAAGACCTTCACGCAATTATTAAACAGGTTTTTTGATAAGCTTACTATAGATGAGATAACGATTGTTTTGACTATTGCCTACTTCGTAGTTGTTGCTTTCATTGCGATGCACATATTAGGCACCATAAACCCAAAAGCAACGATAGCTGTTATTTTGTTTCTAGCGACGCTATATTCATTAGGAATTTGTCATTTATCATCAAAAGTTAAATCAAGAGACAAACAAGGTATAATTATATCGGCTGACGCTCAAGCTAATTACGAGCCGCATGATGAGGCCACTTTACATTTTAATATTTTCGAAGGTGCACAGATTAAAGTCATAAAATGTAAAGATTTCTGGTGTAAGGTGCAAAGATCTGACAATAAAATCGGCTGGATACCGCAAGACTCATTTAAACGATTTTAGAGGCGGTATTAATGCTTGTATTGACTTTGTGGCTGTGATATCCTGTAGCCTAAGGGTGATAAGGTAAATAAAATTATAAATTATACCGCAATTTATTACTGCACGTGATTAAAGATTATCCAAAAGTGAGAGACATATTAAGGGGGATGGATATGAAAAAGATAAATTATTTTTTCATTATCACTGTATTTTTTTCTAGCCTTTTCTTCTCTTATACTGCTAATGCTCAGCCTGTTTACAGAACAATAAAACGAAGCAATGCTCTTGACTCTAAAGCAAATAAGCTTTCTGCATTGGAATATGAGATGACTATTTTTGCAAGAAAAGCTGATATGATGCTTCAAAAAGTAGATGATTTGATAAGTGAGGTAGAGTTCTTACGTTCTAGGAATAATGAGTACGTAAAGATAATAGCGGCAAAAGAAAACGAAATATATAATTTGCAAAAACAGCTTAGAGAGATAGAGCAAGCTCGTGGCGATATTACAAAGGCAATCACCCAATATAGCTCTCAGATAGGCTCTTTAAAGTTAGCCTTAGGTGATAAGGACAAAGAAACAGGACGCCTGGAAGCAGAACTTCTCGACAAAGACAAAGATGTTAAGAGGAAGATAGATGCCTTAAAAGATGAAATTTCAATAAGCCAGAAAAAATCTGAATCTGACATCGCAGCTATCCAGAAAAAATCTGAATTGGGTCTTTTGGCTAAGGCAAAAATAATTTCACAAAAAGAAGATAAAATAGAAGGCTTGCAAGCTAAGTATGCTGCTATAGAGAACAGTAACAAGAAAAACATAGGTTTATTAGATAGAGTACGCGAAGACCTAGATACGCGCCAAAAAGAACTAAGTGTCTTGAGAAAGCAATTAGGAAAACAGAAAGATGCTTTTAAGCAGGAGAACTCTCAATTAAAAGAACAGATTAAAGAGAGTACAGGCCAATTGCGAACTCTTAAAAGGCAGGAGTCAAAATATAAAAGAGAAAGTAATATCTATTTAAAAACAGTAGAAAATCTTAAACAAAGACTAGGAGGCCGTCAAAAACAGATAGCGGCTTTACAAAAAAAGTTGTATCAGCAAAAAAGGATGGGTTCTCGTTTAAAAAGCGAAGATGTTAAGGATATAGCCAGGCAAGCCTTAGATGCAGATTACGATGAGCTTCATAAAGAGATAGATCAATCCCGCCAAAAAATAAAAGAATTGAAGGAAAAATTAGCCGCCAAAGATAAAGCTCTGATAATGTTGCAGGATGAGGTTGTCGGCGGTACAAAGCCGCATCGTACGGTTTCGCGTAGCTCAATGGATAAAATCATAGCTGTAAAAAATGCAAGATTGGCTGAATTACAAAATGAGCTGGATAAATTCAGATCAGGATCTTCCGGGCATCTAAAAACCGTACGCCAGATGCAGCAAAAACTAGAATCTAGAGAAGATGAGATGTTTGCTTTGCAGAAGAAGTTTCTTGCTATAAAGCATGAATTTGCTTCGATAAAGGCTGATAAAAATATCAAGGTTGAAAATGTTAGGCAAAAAGATAAACAAATCGATAAGTTAAAAAAGCAGCTTAAAATATCGCAAAGCCGCTTTCAAAGAGCAGTTATGGACTATAAGAAAAAGATAGAACGAGCCCAATTGGAGCTGATAACTGCTAAAAGGGCACTTTCTCAGAAAGTAGGTAGAGCTAATGATATTGTTTCTAGTTCCGGTGTGGTGAGTGAAAAAGAAAAGGAGCTTCGTTTTTTACATAACAAACTACAGCGGGCAAGGCTTTCTCATCAGGAATTGTCAATTGATCTCAAAAAACAAAAGAATAAATACCAAAAGCAAATAACAACTTTAAAAAATCAGTTAAAATCAGCTAAAGCTTTGGTCAAGGGAGCTGCCAAAACTTCTGAACTTAAAGATAGCGCAGATATTGGCTCATCTAAGTCAGAGAAAAGGATTATGCCTAAAGAGGCAGCCGAGCCTTTATATAGCAAGGAATTAGAAAAGATGAGCAATGTTTTGCATAATATTTTTCGCAATGAAATAAAAAATTCAAAAATGAAACTCATTTCGGATAAAGACAATATTATTATTAGTGTGTTTGCCGATGTGTTGTTTGACTCAGGTGATGACGAAGTAAGATTTTCAAGCATACCTCTTCTTAATAAAATAGGCGGCGTTTGCAATGATCAAGTGAGTGATTATGATATGGTAATTGAAGGCCATACTGACAACCAGCCAATTCGTTATTCCCAGTGGAAGTCTAACTGGGAGCTTTCCTCAGCGCGGGCTCTTTCAATTTTGCATTATTTTATTAATGAATCCGGTATTGATTCATCACGGCTTTCAATGACCGGACTTGGTGAATTTAAGCCCATAGCTACCAATGAAACCGAATCGGGGCGTCAGCAAAACAGAAGAGTAGAGATAATCTTAGTCCCTAAATGATAATAGTCTTGTCAAATTTTATAATTTCGAATACAATATCACAAACTCCTTTACTTCTTTCAAACTTTTCATAGGAACAGTTTACAAATATTTTTGGTAGATATATCAGAAGTAGTATAGCTGAAAAAGTCAATGAGCAAAGTTAGGCTAAAATCTTTTTTCCCCTTGTTATTGGTGCTATTTTTTGTATATTTGTTTTTAGTGAGCATCGGTTTAATGGGTACGGCTTTTAAAGGTTTTGGCAAAGCCTTTGCTGAAAATCTCATTCAAGGTACTTCAAATCCTTTCATCGGTTTATTCATTGGCATTTTAGCAACAAGTCTTGTTCAAAGCTCATCAACAACAACGTCTATCGTAGTGGGTATTGTCGGTTCAGGCGCCATGACAATTGAAAACGCTATCCCCATAGTCATGGGTGCGAATATCGGCACAACTGTGACCAATACTCTTGTGTCTCTTGGGCATATTGGGCGTAGGGAAGAATTCAAACGTGCTGTCACCGGAGGGACCGTCCATGATTTTTTTAATATTATGTGCGTGTGTATAATGTTCCCTTTAGAGCTGGCCTTTGGGATCTTAAGTAAAATGGCGCATTGGATGAGTTCCGTGTTTTCTAATATGGGCGGCATCACTTTTACCAGTCCTATTAAACTGGCGACAGAGCCTGCAATTTATATGATAGGAAAGGTGGTCGGATTTTTTAAAATCTCTCATCATGCACACTATATTATGCTTTTGATTATTTCAATTGTTCTTTTATTTGTTGCCTTGTATTTTATAGTAAAGCTTATGCGCACACTTGTCGCAAAACGTGCCGAAATAGTTCTCAACAATATTTTAGGTAAACATGCTGTTGTTGCTATTTTTGTCTCTCTTATCTTTACTACGGTCGTCCAGAGCTCTTCTATCACAATAGCCTTGATGATCCCCTTAGTTGCTGCCGGTATTTTGACAGTTGAGACGATGTTCCCTCTGATTATGGGGGCAAATATCGGAACAACGACAACTGCAATCCTTGCGTCATTTGCAACCGGAAATATAGCGGCTATTACCGTTGCTTTTGTTCATTTTCTTTTTAATATTATAGGAGTTTGTTGTATCTACCCAATAAGGGCTTTACGTAGAATTCCCACTTCTATGGCCAAGCATCTCGGCAATCTTGCTTTTCGCAAGCGCCGGTATGTTATTTTATATGTGCTGACTATGTTTTTTGTAATTCCGGGGATATTGATTGCAATCTCTAGGATGGTTAAGTAAATATATTGGTTCTCGTTGAAGGCCGTCCGGCCGCCTATATATCGGGGTAAACCTTGCTCCGCTTCACTGTGCAACCTTTACCCCGAAGCGGCTCGGACATAATTCGACTACACACTTTTCCTGCGCACGTTGTGCTTGTAAAAGTGTAAGTCTCATTAGGAGGTTAGGTATGTTTAAGAATTTAATGCAGTTTTGGAAAGGAAAAGATTTTTTAAGTCAGGTTTTAGAAGAGTTTAAGAATATGCTCGATGATGCTCAAATAATGTTTAATGATGTGTGCGCAAAACTTATTAATGGAGAGGATCAACCCGGTTTAAAGGATAAAATCTATTCTCTTGATAGAAAGATCAATGAGCTTCAGCGGGATATACGAAAGCGTGTTGTTGAACATCTTACAATTCAGCCTTCGGTTGATGTATCAACTTGCCTGGTGCTTATGAGTGTGGTTAAAGACGCCGAGCGTCTAGGTGATTATGCTAAAAATCTTTTTGAGGTAGCGAAGCTTCTTAAACACCCCATGAATAAAGAAAAATACCTTGATTTATTTAATGGTATAGAAAAAGAAATATCCGAATTGTTTTGTGATACCAAAAAAGCCTTTGTGGAGTCTGATGAGGATAAGGCTGTGCATTCCTGGAAGTTCCAAAGAGAAATAAAGCAACGCTGCGATGAAATCATTGAACGTGTTGCCGGTAGCGAACTTTCTGTTAATGAGGCGGTATGTTTTGTTCTTATGGCTCGTTATTTTAGACGCATAGCATCTCACTTGACCAACATTGCTACTTCTGTAATACTACCTATCAGTGACCTAGATTACTATGATGAAAATAGGTAATGAAAAAATCAGTATTATTTGTCTGTGTTGAAAATTCCTGTCGCAGCCAGATGGCTGAAGGCCTGGTAAAAAAAATGGGGAACACTCTACTAGAGGCCTACAGTGCTGGCTCAAGCCCTTCAGGCATGGTTAATGAAAAAGCCATAGAGGTAATGAAGGAAGAGGGTATTGATATCTCGAAAAATAGATCAAAAGGCTTTGATGAATTATCTGTTAAGAATTTTGATGCAGTAATAACTTTAGGATGTAAGGACATTTGCCCGTTTATACCGGCTGATAATCATATTGAGTGGCTTATCATAGATCCTAAGGGTAAAAATATAGATTTTTTCAAAAAAACCAGAGATCAACTTAAAGAGCGGATCACATTGCTCATTGAGCGGCTCAGTCAGTAATTTTAAGCGTACGCGCACGGCTTATCCGACAACATATATTATTATGTCAGCATTGATATTTTTGCCTTGACTTCGTTAAGGTAAGCGGTATTATTTTTATGTGAGTTGTTTCAATAGCGCTAAAAATAAAAATATACTTGTATAATCAAAGGCAGCCTTTTAAAGGGATTGCCTTTTCTTGTATTATAAGGAAGACCAATAACGGCTGGTCAGTGCCGTAGTGATATCAAAAGTATGTTAAGAAAAATACTCATAGTTGATGACGAGAAGGATTTAACCGAATTTTTGCGGCTTAATTTAGAGAACACCAATAAATATAAGGTCAAGGTTGTTACTGACAGCACCAAAGCTGTTAGTATAGTTAAAGAGTTTGAGCCTGACCTGATAGTTTTAGATGAAATCATGCCGAAACTTGATGGAGCTGCTATTGCTGCTATCTTAGGAGCTGATAAACAGCTTAAAGACATCCCCATTATTTTTTTAACTGCCGCTATAACCGAAGAAGAGGTGCGCTCGCGTTCCGGTATAATAGGAGAACATGTTTTTATCGCAAAGCCGGCGAGTGTTAAGATTATCATCGAGCGCATTGAGAATATGTTTTAATCTCAAGGCAACTACCCCTAGAATATGAGTCTATTTCAATCTATTAGAAAAAAAGCAGTTTTATTCTTTATAATTTTTTTCCTGAGCATAGCTGGCTTATTCTTTTTTATCAAGATAAAATCCGGGAGTACTACACAAACAAATAGGAGATTTTCTGTTTTTATTATTTTTTTTGATGGCCTCAGACATGATTATTTATCTGATTGCGATAAGCAAAATTTAACTCAGTCAAATATTTGTCAATTGGCTAATGAGGGCGTTATCTTTAAAAAACATTTTAGTCAGTCAAGGTTATTTTCAGCATCCTTAGTTTCATTATTGACTTCAGCCGGTAAAAATACTCATGGTATGAAAAGAGAAAATCTGCAAAGCTTTAATTTAGCAGAGGATAAAATATTAACTTTTAACATTTCTGATACAGGTTTTAAAACAGCTGTATTTGCAGATTGGGCGCCTATAATAAAAAAGTATTCGCAAAAGCTTGGGTTTGGTCACGTTGATGCAAAAGGAGATCATGAAAAGCGTTTTAGGGATGCAAATAGGTGGATTATAAAAAATAATGACGAATATATTTTTGCTCTAATCCATTGCAAGGTATTGAAGAAAATTAAAAATTTTAAACTTAACGATTACCCTAAAAAGATACTAAGATATTATTATGACGAGGACCTAACTGAAATCGATGTCTATTTAGGCAGGTTATTTGGACTGCTTAAGGCTTTAGGTAAATGGGATGATTCTATTATCATCATTACTTCAGCAAGAGGAGTAGGTGGGCCTTTAAGCAGGTCTACCGGTTTAGGGCCGGGTAAAAAGTTTCCCGTACACTCTAGACATATACCACTTATAATAAAACCTCCTAAAGTTTTGAATATTAAAAGCAGAAAAATTTTTAAAAAAACCTTATTGGTTGATATTATGCCTACCATCCTTGATATGCTTAGTCTTGATATTCCCGAAAACCTTGAGGGTAAAAGTTTATTGGACCTAATAGCTGAAGATGGGGAGAGCTAGAAAAAAGGTGTTACAGTGGATGTAAATTTAATACATTATTTCTATTTTAGTGCGGCTTTAGGATTGTTATTGTTTTTAATTCATAAAAAACAGCCCTTGTGCGGTTTGATTTTGCTGATACTTTCTATTTTCTTACCGTTTAAATTTGATTTTGCGCTTGCACCCTATAATGTGATTTTTTTTGCAATATTTTTTTCTTTTCTTTTAAAGGTAATGCTATCTAATCCGGATAAGATAAAGGGTAATTTTATACTTTTCTCATTTTTACCTTTAATTTCTATAATGTTACTTTATCTTTTGCGGCCTAACTTTTTTTTCAAATTCAAAGAGAATCCTTTGGTATGGATCCAAGCAGCAGGTGTCTATTACATTACTGTTAATACTGTAAAAAATAAAAATGAAATGCGATGTATTTTGTATACTATGGCTTTGGCCCTTACTTTTTTTTCTTTATGTTATATTATTGAATGCTATATTCGAGGGGCGTCTGCGATGAGCTTTTTCCATCAAAATTTTATTGCAACACAATTAGGGTTATTTCTAATAATTATCTTGGGAATTATTTTTGGTGAGATTAATTCTTACAAAAGAATACTTTTTATATTTTTGGCAGCTATTTCAGTATTAGCCTTGTTTTTAACTGCTTCCCGCTGGGGTGTTTTTAGTTCTTTGCTTATATTGACGGTAGTAATTTTTATCTTTACTGAAACAAAAGGCAAGAGGTCACGACAATTTATCATATTATATATTTGTGTGTTTTTTCTTATTTCGTGTTTGTACATGTATTTTGTAAATTACCAGCGTTATGCAAAGCTATCTCTATTCAATCTTTATACTTTAAGAGTTAGAATTGATCTTTGGAGCTCGGCACTTTCTCTGTTTAAGCAGCATCCTTTTGTGGGGATAGGTCCGGGAAATTTTAGGTATTATACATTTTATGCTGATACTCATAACACCATATTAGAGATATTGGTTTCAACAGGGCTTGCGGGATTACTGTCGTTTGCTTTTTTGGCCTGGCGGCTTATTAGATATTGGCTAAAAAAATTAAGTTTAATCAATAGTAAATACAGATATTTGTTTATTGCGGGTGGCTATTGTTTTGTTTTTTTTATGTTACGGACAATGCTTGACTATCATTTGGAAGCATCAATGGGGATACAGCTTGGTCTACTTTTGGGTATTATTGATGTTCTACCATTAAAAACACATGATAATGCGGATATCTTGGCTGATTAGCCTTTTTTACAAATAGACTTGACGTAAATAGGCTCATATGCTAGTATTCTACCTATGTTAGCTGTAGTAGAAATAGGGAAAAAGCAGTATTTGGTTAAAAAAGGCGATTTGCTTTTGGTCCAGCGTCTTAAGGAAAAAGAAGGCAAGATCGCTTTCGATAAGGTTTTGCTTCTTTCAGACGAAAAAAAGACGAAAATAGGCACCCCTTATCTTGATAAAGCCCGGGTTGAAGCTGAAATTCAAGGTGAGAAAAAGGCCAAAAAAGTTATTATTTACAAGGTTAAGCGTCGAAAAAAGTACCGTAAAAAACAGGGACATCGTCAAATCCACACCACTCTCAAGATAATCCGCATAGTGGCTAGTTCTAGTCAAAGTTAAAAAACCGCCTTTTAATCAAGGAATGTTTAAAGCCCTCTAACTGAAAGAAACCGTTTTCAGATTTTCCATATACATTATGGCATTTTATGACCTGGTGAGTTACCTTTATATGGAAGGAGAAATCGCTAATTTAACACCGTTTTTTAGAAGTTTTAAGCACAGGCTTAAAATAAGGCAGTTTAAGGTTGAGGGGTAATTGATATGCAAGAGAAACTTAGGAAACCTCAAATAAGCTATAGTATAGCAAAAACAAGACATGATCTGGAGCAGGCATTTGCCTTAGTTTATCGGCAATATTTGAAAAAAGGCTATATCTCCAAGAGTCATAATGGCAATTTATGTTTAACCTTATTTAATGCTTTGCCTTCTTCGGTAATATTTATCGCTAAAGAAGAAGATAGGGTGATAGGAACAGTTACCCTTATATTTGATTCGCCGCTGGGTTTACCAATGGACGCAGCCTATAAGCCGCAAATTGATGTGTTGCGTAAACGAGGCAGAGCGGTTGCTGAAGTTTCTCAATTAGCTATTAGTGAGGAGTCCTTTGACCGGGATTGCTTTTCAATGTTTAACTTTAATAAATTGATGTTTATCTTTAGGCTGTTTAAAATGGTCCTAGACTATGGCCGGTATCACCAAAAGATAAATGATCTCTGTATAGCCATAAATCCAAAGCAGCGTGATCTATATACTTTTATCGGCTTTGAGAATATGGCCGGCCTGAAAATTTACGGTAATGCCAATAAAGCTCTCGCTGTTGCCAAAAGATTAAACTTAGATAGTTTTAAACAGAAGATGAGACGGCGCAAGGCTCTCTATACTATTTTTTCCAGCAAAATGGATGATGAGGTTTTTAAAGACAAACATAAATTTACTGCCGGTGATTTAGAGTATTTTTTTGTGAAGAAGTCAAACGTTTTCGAAAAGGCAACAAATAGACGAATGCGTTATATTCGAAGCTGCTATCCCAAAAGTCAATCCTAACACACAATATCTTTTCTTTAAAAGCATGGTAAAATCATTTGACCTCGACTTATTTATAGTTTAAAATTAACTACCTACAGTAGTTAATGAAAAGATAATCTATTTAGTAATTATGGATAATTGTTGACGGTGCATAATGGGCAAGAAAAAAACTTATACTACAAAAGATGAAAAAAGAATAGCTCAGCGTTTTGAGTTTTCTTTACACATAGAATACAGAGATTGTGGCAAGAAAAAATGGAGTGAGGCTTTCTGTAAGAATATAAGCGGTATAGGAATAAGAGTGATTACGGGGAAGTCTTTTTCAGTTGGCGATAAAATAGAGATCAATATCGGCAGCATAAAAAAAGACCCAGACTCATTTTGTGCTATTTGTGAAATAGCCTGGACCAAAAAGATAAAAGATAAGTTTGAAACAGGATTAAGTT
>SDBT01017670.1_pt1 | contig 11251 bp, 11 predicted proteins | sample 2277101 | NCBI WGS metagenome assembly SDBT01 (sample SAMN10404973, study PRJNA504765) | marine sediment metagenome | isolation source: marine sediment core GS10_PC15, 103 cmbsf | place: Arctic Ocean: Southern Knipovich Ridge | collected 2010 | reverse complement strand
TATAGTTCATTTGAGCATATGCCATTAGAAGTAAAACTCGGTGATTTAAACATCCTTGATAGTGAGGGCAACATAATAAGCAATGATGGATGGCTTTATGAAGGTGAACTATACCGACTTAGAGCAGTTTCAACTAACCCATCATATATTAATATCAATGTATCTGATACAAGAAGAACAATAGCTTTTGAATGGTACAATAGTACGGGAGTAATGAGCATAACATCAACAGATGGTGTTAATGTGTTTGGTTTAATCAACGGCGATATGTCATATAATGAAACATCGGGGGTAAGAATATTTGAATGGTATTTTGTTGTTAATGATAATGTTGTTGATTGTGCTAACAGATATTGGGATGCATACATGTATAGCACAATAAATGCACCATTAATACCATTAGAGACAGATATAAAGGATAACTGGTTATACACTAATATCTATAATCTAGGTGGCTCAGTATCCTATACAATGATAGGTGATGGTCATAGGTTAGCGGGTGGTGATGTTCTAGATATAGAAGCAACTTCAATAGGTTCAAGTGCATACACGGAAGTTATTTTTAATAACCTGCAAAGTGTTCACATATTACCCGAACTAGACTATAATGGTACTTGGAACAGTGGAACAGGAAGGTTTGAAGATTTTAAAGGTGGATACTTTGAATATGGAATATCATATGAAATAGATGATGTGTGGGTTAATGGTTGGAAAGTAAGGTTATTCCCTCATCTAACTGATTATAGTGTAGGACACCAGAATGCAGGTGCAGATAACAATTGGATAGGTTGGGTTGTTCAATGGTACAAGTATGATTATGATACATCATTTTGGATAAAAGAAAGAACTGATAGGATATATTCTAATTCATGGGGGTATGATGAAGAGGGAGCAACACCAGATTACCATAATAGAACATCTTCGCAGTTATGGATAGACTTATGGTTTAGCAATCACAATAGTAGCTCTATAGTAGCAGGGCGGGTTAATTCACTCTATTATGGTTTATATGAACAAGCTACACCTTTCTGGTTTGGATATGGTGAATTTAGACCCATGTTCGGAGAGGAAAGAACATCAATGTACTTTAGTGATTTAACAGATACCAATGATGAAGTGACAGATTCATATGGCATTGGTAAAGTAAAGTTCTGGACAAGAATTACAAAGCTAACACAGAATGAAAGCCCGTGGAGAGCAAGTAACTATGAAATAAAAGATTACATGTTATCAGAGGGGAGAATGAGAGGTATAGATAACCCGCCTCTTGTAGAAACTAGGGTGCTTGATTCACCTGCAAGTGGTTTCTTATCACCTTTAATTAGAGCGATTGCAGGTATAGCAGGTGCAATAGCAAGAGCATTAAGAGGAACGGGACTATATGCAATAAGTCTAGTTGATGGTCTATTAACATCAATAGGTTTACCCCCTATGCTTGGAATCTTCTTTGATTTCCTATTAGGCATCTATGAAATATTTGCGTTAATATATGGAAGTTTCAGAGATATAGTATCATGGATGATAACAAGTATAGAGAATATGATAAGTTCATTGTTCCTAGTAATACCTAGATACTTGTTGTTAGTAAATGGTGTGTTGATGGTCTTTATTAGTTACTATACTAATTTTGTGTTACTGTTCACAGGTGGTATTGGCAACATGAACAACTTTTGGGTTGATTATAGTGTAGGTGACATATTGCAAATATATTTGATAGCAGTATTACCATTCACATATATAGCAAAGTGGGAATCAAGCAAAGACCCGATTGGTGCAATAGGAGAAGATGCTAAATCGTTTATTGGGTTTATCATGGCTGTATTTGAGATTACAAGAGACCTTTTCAATGTTGCATTTGATATAATCAAGTCAATAATAGGACTGATATAAACAATGTCAAGGATGAGTAGAAGGGAGAAAGCCCTTATCTATTTCTGTTTATTAGTATCATTACTATGTGCAATGATAGCAGTAACTATTAAAGTAAAGGCTACAGAGGGTGATTATTTAGGTTTGTGGGGTTTTAACCCATCGAACCTTAACCCTTATGGTATTACAACTGATAATACAAACATATGGGTAGTAGAATATGATGATGATTTGATGTTCAAATATGATATGGATGGTGTCTATATAGGTGTGTGGGGTTTACATGCCTTAAATGGTGCATCCCGTGGTATCACAACTGATGGTACATATATCTGGGTAGCAGATGCATCTGACCACGCAGTATATAAGTACAATATGGTTGGTGGTTTCATAGAGGTTTGGGTTATGAATGGATTAAACTGGGCATCTATAGGTATTGCAACTGATGGTACAAACATATGGATAACAGATTTAGTCGATACCGCTGTTTACAAGTATGATATGGGTGGTGTCTACATAGGAGTTTGGGATTTACACGCATCAAACGCTGACCCAAGAGACATTACAACTGATGGTACAAACATCTGGGTAGTAAACTACGTTAGTGATTCTGTGTTAAAATATGATATGGATGGTGTCTATATAGATGTGTGGGTTACAACAGGTTTAAACGCGGCACCTGTTGGTATTACAACTAATGGTACACATATCTGGATTACAGATTTAATTTATGATGTGGCATTTGTATATGAGGGTGTGTTTGCTGTATATGGTACACCTAATATACCAACATCATTATATGGTGCAGGATTTAACGATTCAATATCATATGTAGAATTACATTGGTATCATGATATGGTTGATGTTGGTTTCTTTGAAGTGCAAAACTCAACAGATGGAATAGTGTGGGACGTTTTAGGGTATAGTACATCAACACAGTATATTGATTATCAAGTAGTGAATGGCACAGAAAGATATTATCAAATAAGAGCTTGTAAAGAACAACCTGACGGGTGGCATAACAGTTCATTTACCGATATAGACTTTGAAACTGTATATTTCGTTTGGGTGAAACCTTATCTTTCTGGTGATTGGATTAATTATAATGTTTCAAGTGTGCATGTTATCAAAGGCACATATATTAGTGGTGACTTAGCAAGCATGGAATATGATGATGCTGATTATTATAGAGTTGATGAGGTTACGGGTGTTGAAGGGTTTGATATTCGGTTTAACTTCACGGATGTACCTGATACAATATTATCATTATCCCATAGGATACTATGCGAATATGAAGGGAATCCAGCACATGATGTTGATATAGAGGTATTCAACTTTACTAGCAATGCATGGGTTGATAGTATTCATGTTCCCGAGCATGGTTTTAGGTGGCTTAATAATTCTATGTCATTGAATAGTATAGATTTTAATGATGGTGGAAATGTATGGTTAAGAATAGTGCATCATACAAGTGGAGTAAAAACACACTATCAGAACATTGATTATTTCCAGTTGAGGGGCTTTATCCCTGTTAGTGCAGGTGGTGGCGGTTTGATATGGTGGATAGGTGCAATATTTATATCCATTCCGATATTTTTAGTATTAGCTTATATTCTAAGGAGAAAGTAATAACATGATGTGTTGCAATGCAGAAAACGGATAAAGTCCTCATAACTTTATTTTTATCGTTATATTTATTCTATGGTGTTTTTGTAACTATAATCAAATTAAATGCTAAAGTAGATAATATGTGGGTGAATAGTTTAGATGATATGTTTTTGTTTTGGGATGATGAAACAGGAATATCACCACATATAGGTGATAATTTAGATTATATCCATGAATCTAAAACAAGAGGGGCTATTGAAGGTTACTTTAGATTCAATAACATAACAAATGCAGGTGACATAAATTCAGTCTATTTGTATTTAGAAGTAAAAGGAGATGATACAGATGATGAGGTTGATATAGAAGTAACTTTATTCAATCCAATGGAATTAATAGGTACTTTTGAAAGAGTTATAAACACCACACAGTATGCATGGGTAAAAGTAAGAATTGATAAGGGGATACTTTTTAATATAGATAATATTGGTGAATTAAATAGAACAAGAATAACATTCACATATGTAGGTGTTCGTCGTAGAAATGACATATGGATTAGAAAAGCATACATAAAAGTTGATTGGGTAGTTAAGGAAATATCACCAGTAATAGGAAATGTTAATTTAGTATGTGGTGAAGGGTTTAATCATTCAAATCCACATATATATTTAACGTGGTGTTATACAGGGGACGTTGATAATTATGAAATATATCATAGTTCGGATAATATAACATATGTTTCACTTGTACTAACACCAGATAAATATTATAATCATACATTATTAGTAAATGGAAGTTATCATTATTATAAAATAAGAAGTACATATTTTAGTAGTTCATGGCATAATTCTAGTTTTTCAGCAATTAACTTAGAAAGAGTTTGGTTAAATATATATCCATCCAAAACACAGGATAGGATATGGGGGTTAGGTGCAATATTTATATTTGTTCCAGTATTCTTAGTATTATCTTATGTTCTAGGGAGAAAGTAATAACATGAAAGACAAATACAACACTATAGTTAAAATTGGTATAGGGTTAGCACTTGTATCAATTATAATAACGATGATAAATAATCGTGGAATGCTAACAGGTGATTGGGGTTTAATTAATACAGGGTTAATAACTATGTTTACGTGGTTGTTTGCATTAGGTGTGGCGATAGTGTATTTCTTACAAGGTGAATTAGATACATTAAGATGCATCCTGTTTTCATCCATAATTGGTATATCAATTAGTATGTTGGTAGGTTATATGTATAATAATGGTATCTGGTTTGATACTGTTATAGTAGGTGATAACCTATTATGGGAAGTTCAGTTAATCATTGTGATTACTTGGATTATAGTTGGTATAATAAAAGGTGTTGCTGATAATGGCTAAAGGCAAAGGTGGACAGTATGATGGTAAGAATGTGGCACATAGGTTAGAAACCAGTGTGCGACATGACCAGAGAGCAAAAGAAGAGCATGATACTAATCTAACACAAATGCCTTTCATTAAAAAGGTGGATGTGTATTTCTATGAGGGTAAAGAGAATGAATCACATAGGGAATATACTATTCATGTTGTTCTAAAGACACCTATTCTTTTCAAGGTGTTTAAAAAAGTCATAATGGGTAAACTAAGAGGCGTTATCATTGAGTGAAGAAAAGAAACTATTCAAAGAGGGGCGTAAAGATATAGAGGTTGATAAGCCATTAAGGGGTAAGTGGTTTGTTTATCTTACTTATATCTATGTTAAAATGAACACCATTATCTTGTGGGTTACAATCATATTAAATGCCATATTGATTTTCTACATGTTAGTTGATTTCAATATAGGAATCATGTTGTTCATTTTCAATCAGTACATAGTTGTTGCATACTACATGAAACTTAGAAAGGAAAGGCAACAAGAGAAAGAAGAAGAGATAGAGGCGATTTAATGGATATTACTAAATATTTATTGAATGTCCTGATATTTGGGCAAGTCCTAGTTTTCATGTACTTTTATGAAAGAAGTTACAAAGTGCGGAATAAGAAAGCGGATTTAGATTATGGCATTCTGACCAGTGACGTTATCCTAGAGGTTTTCTTTTATGGAGTATCCACCATCTTTATTATCTGTGTTATTGTTACTGGTTATGCTTTCCAGTTCTACAATAATATTTTGATACTACAATATGTTGCTCTAGTGTTGTATGCATATCAAGTGTTGGTTATAAAGGAAAGGGTATTATCAGCTATTTGTCTATCATTCTTGCTAGTGTTCTTTAATTCCTACTTATGGGAAAGCGTTTTACACTTTGCTGAATACACCGTTAATCCTATGATGATATTCAATTTCAGGGAATTGATTCATCTAGTGGTATTGCCTTTCTTATATGCACATTACACTGTTGATAAGAAACCTGTTTTAGCAAAGTTAAAGATACTGTTGTTTATCAACTTCTTATTCTCACTTCTAACCATTGAAGTCTATCCTAACATAGATTCCTATAGATTCTATATACCATTCTTTAGGCACTTGGTAAATCTTACACATTACATAAATAGATGCATAAGTCTAGTAATGCTGTTAGACATGTTCACCAAACATCTTAAAGTAAGAGAGAACAGAAAAGAGTGGTTTAGAGGGTGGTAAAATGGTGAATAGTGAACATGTTGCACAGTTTGGGGTATTAGAATATTATTGGCAACATTATACAAGTCTCTTTTGGTGGTATCTAAGGAGAAACAAAATATATAGAGCAACAACAAGACAAGACCAACAGCTAGATAATGTTGCATCATTTGATGAATACCCTAATTGTGGTCTATGTGGCTGTGATACCGTTAAAGATGTGTTTACCACTATTTCAGGTTCAAGTATAGTACAATGTACTAAGTGTAATGTGTTATTTACAAGTCCAAGAATAGTTGAAAGTGTATGGATTGATTATCTAAAAACACCTTCTAAAAGAAATGTTATTTTCACTGAGAATAGGATTAAATATGGTGTAGCTCTACCATCAAACACTAGGTACAGTAAACCAGATTGGTTTTCTAAGAAGATTGAGCAAAAGGCAAGAGTAATTGAACATATAGAAAAGCATCTGATTGGTTCTTTAGATTATCTGCATGATGTGGGTTGTGGTGTTGGTTTTCAGATTATGGTGGCTGAAATGATGGGTATAGTATCAAGTGGGAATGACTTAAACGGTTATGCAGTTGATGTTATGAATAACCGTATTGGACTTACTGTATATAACAAAGAATTACCTGATACCCCAATAATTGATTCGTCACTTGATGCTCTAATTATGAATGATTATATTGAACATACTTATCATCCTAGACGAGAATTAGAAAAAGCATATTCACTTCTTAGACCAAATGGTGTTATCTATATTCATACATTCCATATAGATTGTAAATCATTTGTAGAGAAAAGGGAAAAATGGCACTTTTTATTCTGGAATCATACATATCACTTTAACGCTAAAACATTGATTCAAGTTTTAACTTCAATAGGTTATGAGATATGCCAAGTTGATGCATTATATGAAAAGGATACAATGACGATAATAGCCAAAAAACCTATTGAGACTGTAGAGGAAAGAAGGGAGTTGTAATAAAATGAACATAAAGAAACTAAGCCAAACATGGAATTATTTCAAGAAAGGTAGAGGTGAAATAGGATTAGTATTAAGCCTATATAGTATGATGCTTTCATACTCTATCAAGTTCGATGTTGATTTCACATTAGTACAATATGCTGTTGTCACTCTAATATTTGGTGTGATATGCACATTCTTAGGTGTATTCTTAGCAAAGAAGGTAGAGCCTGAGAATAACAGAATATCACCATATGCACAGGATGGGATAAAATCAACTATACATCTACATAACAGTTTATTAGCTCATTATAATGGTGATAATGAATTAGCATATGAGGAAATGACTAAAGCAAAGAAACTAAGGGAAAAGTGGTTAATGTGAAGCCATCTGTAATATTTCCTTTTACTTATTTTGATAATTTCTATGCTCTACGATATGGTGAACAGTTAAAGGCAATAGCGGATAATGTTCACCATCTTAACATAGTTATTAACATAGGTACAAAGGTGGATTTAGAGCATGATAATATTCGCTTTCATTATGATAGGTTAATATCACCTGACCATGTACCAAACAAGTATTATGTTAATAACTTGAAAGATAATATTGCTAAATTCTCATTATATGCCTATTGGGGAAAACTACCATACATTTACAGATTAGCTAAAAGGGCAATGTGGGTAAGTGGTAATGTTGTGCTAGGCATGAGTGGGGCAGGGTGGCAAGAGCTATTTCATAACTTGATAGGCATTAAAAAGAATATTCCTGTTGTTCATAGAATGCGGGGGTATGGAAAGTATGAAAGAAGCATCAATAATAATATTGCCAACAGATTCTTTAATGATGGTATGGAGAATCTAAGTTATAGGATGTATGACCGCTTTATACCAATTAGTAATAACTTCAAAAGGATATTACTTGAGCAGGGTATTAAAGAGGAAAGGATAAGTGAACCTATAGGATTAGGAGTTAATACTGATATGTTTAAACCCAATGGAGAAGAGGGGGAATATATAGGGTTTTTCGGTAGATGTTCAAATGAGAAGGGGATAAAATTTCTAATGTCCTTGATAAGAAGTACACCAGATATTAAATACTTAATAGCAGGTTCAAATGATTATGATATTAAATTCCCTGATAATGTTAAGTATGTGGGAAGAGTAAAGAAAACAACTATGCCTAAGTTGATTAATAGTTGTAAAGCTATTGTTATGCCTTCATTAAGTGAGGGGATACCAAACGGAACATTAGAAGCATATGGATGTGGTAAAATAGTTATAGGTAGTAAGAGGGCATTTGATAAATCATTACCCTATTTCATAGACCCATTAGATTTTGATATAGAGCAATGGAAGAATGCAATATATGGGTTAGATGATATTAACATTAGTTCATTATCCAAACAAGCAAGGCGATGGGCATTAGATAACTCATGGTCTAAATTTGGCGCAAAGATGGCAAAAGAGTTAGAGAAGGTAACACAATGACAAAAGAAAATGGTAACGGAATAACATCATGGACAAACAAAAGTAAGTTTGTGCATGGAGTATGGACAGCACCAAAAGATATTCCAGAATATCGGGTGCAAATGATAAACCTAATAGTTGAAGAACTTGAAAGGAATCCTAAAGCAACTATCATGGATTGTGGTTGTGGTACAGGGTTAATCTACAAGTATCTACCTGATGAATACAAAAACCGTTATTACGGTGCAGACTTCACACAGGAAATGATAGACTATTGCAAAGAAGCATATCCTGAAATTGAAGATAGGTTTATGCAGTTGGATTTAACGCAAATGTCACTAGAGCAAATTAACTTCTTTATAGGAAAGAATGTGTATGTAACACAGAATGTTATACAGCATATTCTATTATTCCAGAGAGCTTTAAACGATATAATTGAATGTGCAGAGACTATAATCATGTGTGAAAGAACACATGATTTACCTACATGCATTGCAGGTTATGAACCTGCATATAGGTGGAGATTCAACCTAAGAGACTTCTATGATATACTAACATCATTCACAGAGGAAAATGATTATCTTGGAGAGGTTGAGATAATGGGGCAACCATTGACCACGGATAACCTAGAGAAAACGGTTACTATCTTTAGAGCTAGGAAAGATGTTGGTTGGAAGGTATCAGATGCGGAATATGATTTCTATGTTGAAGAGTATTTCGGTAGAAGGAAAACGATTATCCGAGAGTATATCTATAAGCCTAGAAAGAGAGATAGAATCATCAAGTTCTTTAAATCTCTAAATCCTTTCTAGGGACACTTTACAGTTTGAAAGATTTACCAGCTCTATTTAATGACAAAATGTAAAAACAATTGTCAAAAAACTCTAGTTTTTTAAAAGTAATAAAAAAGGTAGGTTATGCCTACTACTCAGATGTTGCTTTTGGTTTAGGTGTTGCTGTTACCTTGCTGTTCTCTAGGTAGCACATACCGTTTGCAGTTGATACCGAGATGTGAGCAAGTTTAGGATTGTCCTCAAGCCTCTTGCCCAACTGAGTAGAAAGATATGATGCTGTCTTTCCCTCTACCTCAACCTCTACTAGAGGTACGTTTGCCTTAACAAAATTAGCAATAACTGGGTCATACTTGCTCCCTTTTCGATACTTGCGAGTGGGTTTCTTTTTCACGGGATTAATCGTGAACTTCATGTCCTGAACTGGTGGGTCGGGTGTCATATTATTAACCATTATATCATAACTAGGTTTCATGTTATATACTTTTGTGTGAAATAGCCGATAGTTACCGTATTATTATGAAAATAGGGATTAATCTTCCATAAACACTTATATCCATTCACGCGGTAGTAACTCGTAGGTGTTGCGACGGTGGAAAACGGGAAGCGGAAAACTCATCAGCAGGAACTTAGTGAGGGGAAAATTTGCAGGATATTAATACCTTGCAAAGAATGTGAAGAATATAAGGATTGTATGGATAGACTTCACCCCATAAAGAGGGTTTCATAATGGCAGTAAACAAGAAAGTAACTAAGGAAAGATACCTAGAGATTGTAATGAGATATAGAACAACCATAAACAATGAAGTTGCTCAGAAAATGGGTGTTCATAGAAGCAATATAGGTAGATTCTTGAAAGCCAATCCTAAAGTCAAGGGTGAGGCTAGAAAGATGTTATTGGAAATAGATAAGGTACAATTCAAAGAAACCTCTGTTATGGACGTTGAAGTTTTCGCAAGAATACCTATTATAGCTGATTGGATGGCTATCATGGAAAGAAAGAACGTGAAGCCAAAAGGTAGAAGGGGTAGACTATTTGCGTTAATGAGGGTTTGTAATGCTTTAGGTGTTCATCCTGCTAAACTAAACATTGATAATGTAGCTGATAACGTGAACATGTGGAAAATTGCACAGTCTAAAGGTTTGCCATATCCTAGAGGATGTGCATATAATAATTGTAGAAGTGCAATTAGAAGTTACTTTACTCTTATGATGGGAGTAACCCCTGATGTATTGACAATAAAGGGAATAGGGGCAGAACACAGTAAAGGGTTTGCTAAATCAGCAAGAGAAAGATTATCACCAGATGAAAGGCTTCAATTTATCGGATTGATGAGAGAAACAGTTATCGAGGTATTCAAAGAAGAGAATATTAATTTAAAGGAATATCCTATTGATGATTATGTGATTGAAATGTATGGTGTTTGTTTCTTCATGTATTACACAGCAACAAGAATAGATGCATCAATAAATTCAACTCTCAACGATAGACAAAATGTGTTTAAGAATGGTTATTATGAAATACACATTACGGACAAGGGCAGGGGTAACAGAATTGAATGGCAGAAAAGATTAATAGATAATGGATGCGTTTTGATAAGTGCATATATACAGGAAAGGTTCGGGGTATCAATAGAGGCACAGCCTAAAATGTTAAAGTCCATTGATTCTTACCTATTCCCACTATTACAAAAGAACTATGCATTAGAAACTCATGTAATGAAAAGAGTACAGGAAAAGGCGGGTGCTTGGAAGATAGTTCAAGTTAATCACTTATGGCGGCATACCTTTGCTCAGGATTGGCTTCATGCAATGGAAGGTAATTATGAAGTTGGTGCAGAGGTAGGGGGCTGGAAAGACATAGGCACTATGAAAAGATGTTATGGTGCAGTTAGTGAACACATCATACAGAGAGGACTTAGAAAAGCGATGGGTCTA
>SDBT01017668.1_pt1 | contig 11252 bp, 26 predicted proteins | sample 2277101 | NCBI WGS metagenome assembly SDBT01 (sample SAMN10404973, study PRJNA504765) | marine sediment metagenome | isolation source: marine sediment core GS10_PC15, 103 cmbsf | place: Arctic Ocean: Southern Knipovich Ridge | collected 2010 | reverse complement strand
ATTAGGCGAGCAGCCGACATAAATCTTGGTATTGGTCTTCAAAGTTCTGAGTTGGCGATTGCGGCATTTAATGATGCCCTATCTGCTAATATTCCAATGAGATTTTATGCTTCTGAATATAACTTTTTGAATGGCAACGTAGGCATCAACGAAACGGCTCCCCAAGACAAGCTCGAAGTCAACGGCACAGTTCTTGTAAAAGACAAACTAAAATTTACTCAAGATGATGGTAACGAATACATAGACTCTCTCAACGATGGCTATATGGACTATGGGGCTACAACTGCTCACAGATTTAACAATGATATTATTTCTACTGGCGATATTCACGTTGGCGATGATATAATTTTCGATAACGCATTGGGGCGGATTCAGTTTGATGGTGCTAACTCTTATATTAAGCACACTACGGTTGGCGATGGAATGGTCTTTGTTGCAAGTAGTGCTGATGAAGAATTTCTTGTTCTCGATGGTGTCAATGATGAGGTTGAGATTAAGAAAGACCTTATTGCAGAAAAAACTTTTACCATCTCTGACCCGACACAGGATTATACTTTTGCTGGCCGAGCTAATAATCTAACTCTCCAAGCACAAACGTCAAGTGCGGCATTTAACTTAGATTTGTTTGGTAAGGATACAACAGCGAGCGCAAATGTTGGTGTGAACATATATGCACTTGGTTCTCAAGCCTCTGTTACTGGAAGAGAAAGAATACAGTTGCAGTGGTCTAATTCTGATAGTTGGTTTCAGATACGTATTGATGAAAATGGCACTGGCGTACTCAAGCCTTTTCATATAGGAATGGATGCCTTCCCCGACCAAGGAATTTGGAACATAGACGGGACAGTATCTTTCTCAGGCGGGGTCACTTTAGGCAGCTTAGCAACAGACCTGCATTTTATAGAGGGTATTACGGAAATCGGAGATGGTGGGGTTACGGATTTCTCAAAGTTTGAAGCTGATGGTACTTTGGAGTTTAATGGTGCTGCCACTGTTTTCAAAGATATAAACATAGGTGCTGGCACGTTATCCGGCCCGCCAGGACTTCAGCCAGGTATTGTGAATTTTCTGGATGAGAACGGCGCTGATACGGGCATAGCCACTTTCGGCCTCTCAGTAGGCGAGGGGCTTTCCGGTCTACTTGAAATACAGCACGATTACAAAGAAGGTTCGGATATTGTATTCCACGTCCACTGGCAGGGCATTGCAGCGCCCGCAGATGGAACTGATAATGTACAGTTTCGACTAACGTATACGCTTTGTGATGAAAGCACAGCTGAAACACTCGATGCAGTTACCGTAATAACTACCGAATCGGCTATCACTGCACAATATTCCTGTATCCGAACCGATTTTGCTGCTATAGTAGGAACCAATATTGAAATAGGCGACCAGTTTTTGTTCACAATCCAAAGAATTGCTGCAAGTGCGGATGAGTACGGCGGCGAGGCGCTATTACAAACAATCGGTATACATTACGAAATAGATACTGTCGGTAGTAGGGCGATATTGACTAAATAGGAGAAAAAATGATAAACATACCAGTCAACATTAAAGACTCAAGAATAGACGATGCCAAGAAGTACATCTTTCTGGCCAAGCCGATACCAATGGATAGTGAGGTTGACCCGCCTGTCCCTAAATATACTCCATTGGAATGGATAACTTATTTAGTTGAGAACTATCTCAGGATTTTGTATGATACGGGCGTAAAGAAAGAAGCTGCGCAGGCTTCCGCCGATAACGATATATTCGAAGAATAAAACATATTCGAGGAATAGAAATGGAAAAAAAGAAAACACAAATAGAAAAAACAGTGCAAAAGCTAAATCTCCAGAAAGAGACCAAGCTAAAAGATGAGTTTTATAGGCTCTCAATTCAGATAACAAGACTGAAAGCAATACTGGGGCAAAACCAGCAAAGGCTCAATGAAATCGCAAACAAGTTAGAGGCTAAAAATGAAAAAACTTAACGGCACGCTCACATTAGTAATAGGCATTGTAGGAACTCTTATTGTTATTGGTGGCATTGTTTACGCTATGGGCGAGCAGGGCAATAAGCTCGAAACGGCGGTTAAAACGCAAGATAAAATACACACTAAAGTCGAGAAGCACGAGACAGATATAGCCGTCCTTAAAACAAATATAAATCACATCAAAGAAGGAGTCGATAAAAACACTACGGGCATTGACGATATAAAGAATATGCTCCTATTACCACAGTCAGAACGAAAGAAATAAAGATATTTCCTTTCTCTCCTCCTTCAAAACCCAGACTGGCCTTCGGGCTGGTTTGGGTTTTTTATTGGCTTCTTGGTTTTGTAAAAGTCTCGCCTTTTTCTGCAAAGTACTTTAGTGTTTTGTAACAATAGTCTATAAACTCTTCGCCACTATCAATATCCCTCATCCACATATCACAATAACTATCTCTGCAAAATGCCCCTTTAGGCCATTCGCCTTTTAATTCAGGGTTATTGTAGTCATAATCTAATGTGTTGTCTTTCGGTATGCCTAATAAATCCAGCGCAATATGACAACAATCTTCTATGTCTAATTCATCTTGTAGAGCTTTAGTGAGATATCCACATTCTTGAAACTTGGCATTTCGTTTCCTGTCTAAGTTGAACATTACTACTATGGCCTTCTCAATTCGTTCTCTGTATCCCATTTTTGTTCTCCTTTTTTTATTCTTTGAATTTTCTTTTCCTTTTCCTTTTCATTCTCGCCGCTTCCGCAGCGGCCTTCTGATGGAGTCTGGTAGTTCGTCGCTGTTTCATTGGTTCTCCTTGAGCTTGTCGATTTCGGCTTGCAGTTTGACATTTTCAGCTTTTAATTCTTTGGTTTTGTCTTGTACTTTAGCAGAAGTTTTACACTTATCACAAATTGGCCCTTCTCCATAACCTAATCTGCGCCAACAATGAGCACAAGATATAACCCCATCGCCCTTTTCTATGCCCACGTTTATTTTCCTTTCAGTTTAATGTTTTCAGCTTCTTTGATTGCTTTTTCAACACACGCTTTATGACCGTAACAGATAGGTGAAGAACTTATCCAATCCCTGCCCGAAATCAGCCACACCTCTCCCACCTTGCTTCTTAATCCACAATGACCACAGCGAACGCCTGCTGTATATTTATTGATTATCCTCTTGGTGTTTGGCTTGGCTTTTGGCTTGTTTTTGAGCTTGGCGAGTTCGGCTTGGAACTGTTCGGCTTTCTTACATAGTGGCAGCATCTCATCATAACATTGTTGTAATTCGTGAGCATTATCCTGTGAAATTTTTAGTTCGGCTTTGAGTGAATCATTTTCTAAAGCTAATCGTTTCCTTGCGTTCTGGGCATCTATCCACAAACTTCGTCCAGCATCTACTTCACCATTCAATCGCTCAACTTCGGCTTGTAACTGCTTTTCTGCACCCCAAAGTCGATGATACTCCTGTGAGCGCCTTATGTGTTTGCCTTTTAATGCGTCTTCAAGTTGCTCAACTTTCGCATCTAAGTCTGTAATTATGGCTATGGCACTATCACCGTGAGAAGCTGCTTTATATCGCTCAATGTCGGCTTGTAGCTGCTCGATAAGTTTTGTATCTTCGACATTATGCCAAGGGTCGTCAACGCCCAATCTTACCTTTAGTTTAGCTAATGCACTGTAATATCTAAGGGCCATCTTTTCGTTTTGGCCACTCTCTTTCTTCAACCGCTCGATTTCGTCAAGGGCTTGTTTGTAAGCATCTTTTACAGTACAGGATTTTACTAATTTGCACATATCAAGCACTTCCTTTGCCTTCTCCATATCAAACACTGGCTGTTTTGGCTTGCAGGGTTCTTTGAGCAGGGCTACGACATCAGCAATTTTATTGTTTGCCCCTACAATCCTTGCTCTCGTAGAAAACATTTTTTTATTTAAGCATCTGTTATCAGCCGTATTCAAAAACTCTTTTGCTTCTTTCAGCAACTTAATTTCTTGTTCGTTCATTTTGCTTCTCCTTCCTTTTCCTTGCAGGGTTCGGCCTTGAGCAGGGCGATGGCTTTGTCAAGTCTACGAGCAACATAATAAATATTTGGGAAGTTACTATGCCATTGTTGCTTTGCTTCTTCAAGTATCTTAATTGCTTGTTCGTTCATTTTGGCATCTCCTGTATTTGAAGCTCTTTTAGCCATCCTTCGGGATATGTTCCATCAGGATTTCTCTTTAGGACTTTGCCTTTGTATGGCACTTGTTTTACAAATGGCGCTACGCCTACCTCTTTACATTGACGGACTATTTCAACCGCAGCATCGTTAAACTCCTTCTGGAAGCGTCCTGCCCTGCCCTGTAGGGACTCACAGCCGATGATAACCCAATCAATGTAATCCAACATTGAAACCAGTTGTCCCCTTATATTATAACCAACAGCAAAATCCATTCTACTCAATAATGGCTCTACTGAAATACCTGTTGTTTTGAAGCCACACTGAAGAAGATAAGAAGTTCTTTCTGTAGCACATTTTTGATTCTCTGCCGTTACCATCCCAATTATGTTATCTGGCCACTCAAAGTTTATGTCTCTGGCGTATTCATACATTCGCTCAGGTCTTTTTGTTAAAATTTGGTAAGTGTGTTGCGGTGTTTGACGTATAACATCTTCTATTTTATCTATAAACTCAAACGGCACGTCCTTGTGGAATAAATCTCCCATCGAACATACAAATATCCTGCGTGGCTTTTTCCAATGCAGGGGGATTTCAAGGACATTGTTACGCAAATGATAAGTTTTTCCGCTCCACTTGCCCTCTCTGGTTGTAACATAGCAATATCCTTCTTTTCCCATACAAGCTAGTAGAAAAGCCATTTTCTCTGCCCAACAATTTTGACAGCCGATGCTTACTTTGCTACACCCAATAACTGGCGACCACGTTGCATCTGTCCATTCTATTTTACTCATTGCTTAACCTCCAACGGTTTCGGTGTTTCGTAAATTCGGTTTCGTGGGTTCTTTTCAGGGGTGATGCCGGCATCGCCGAACTTTCGCAGGGCTTTGTATCTCATCTTGGCTTGCCGCTTTGACATCCCACCCTCAATGCACATAGTTCTATACAACCAGTCTGCAACGGGTTTACAGGTCTTAGGCAAGAGCTTCACACGCATTGCCTGGCATAAGGCATCGTGAAGCAAGCTGGCAACCTTGCAATACTTGTCGGGATTATAAAGCCCTAAGCTGAAGAACCGCCACAGCTTCTTTAGGGGTATGCTCGAACCGTCCCAAGCGTATCCCTTCTTAACGAAAAACTGACCGTCGTTCAGCATTGCAAAATATCTGTTATCAAAGTCGTAGCTAGTAATTACAGTCTGCCGTTTTTCTGTTTCTTCCAGCTTGTATTTGTAATGCTTTGTATGGCTATATTTCATTTTGGCCTCCAGAATTTCCACCATTTGCGCTCGTATTTATAAAAATTATTCATTGTGCAGTTTGGTCGTTTGTCCTGACCCCATATCCAACAACTATCGCTCCAATGTTTATTGGGCTTGGGAATAAACCAATAGCAATCTTTACATCGCTTCATTACGACCCTTTCTTCTTCTCAAACGTCCGGCCTCCCCAAAAAGCATTGCCTAACAGCGAAGCCAAGGCAAGCCACGTTACGGGGTCTTTTGCCCGCCCCTTGAGCTTTTCGCCGGCCTCGATAGCTTCCGGCTTGATGAAGTCCGAAACCTCAATGCTCTTAACCGCTTCTATTTTTGCGTTAATTTCCGCTGTTTCTGCGTTCATTGTATTGACGGCCTCGATAAACTTATCCTGAGTGTCGCTGAGAAGATTTTCGCTGGCAACCATACCAACGCCAACGCCCGCTGAAAATTCCTCGACACAGCCAGCCACAACACACAACAGCACACATACCAAAATTACTTTTGCTTTCATTTTAGGTCTCCTTTAATTCTATAAGTTTCTGTTTGTATTCCTGTTCTAATTCCAAAAGTTCGCTTACTTTGAATTGCTTTGTCGTATGGCCTAAAGCGTCAAGCTCTTCAATAATATCTGCACCATACTTCTTGATTAAAAATACCGCATAGCCCGCTGAATTTCCTTCATCATATCTATTGCACTTTCGACACTGAATATTTACGTTCCGCTCGTCATATCTGGTAGCGTTATGTTGGCACGGCACAAAATGCCCTGCGTCCATATTCTTCCACTCGTCAATCTTACCACAAGAACAACATATGGCGCATTCGCCAGACCCTCTTATATCTCTCCTCCGGATATATTCGTTAAATATATTATCCAGCCTCTTTTTGACCGTGCTTACCTTTGGCTTCTTAGCTTTCATTGCTTATCTCCAATAGTATTTACAGGTAATTCAGTCATTTAACGCCCTTATCTGTGCTTGCTTCAAGGCTTTTGTTCCACTTTACCATTTTGTTGAAAATTTCTTTGGGGAAATCTTTTAACACCTCTTTGTTATTTTCGTCTTTAACAATAAATCCACCAAAAAGACCCCAAGCAATCGGCTTAACTTTTGCGTATCCATAATTGGCAAATCTATCAAGTGAAAATTCCATCCAATCGCTTACGCCTGCCCAATCATACTCGCCACGGCTTGTCATATACTCGTCAAAAGATTCAAGCATTATTTTTTTGCAATCGTCTTCAAATTCCTCTTGTGTTTTAGAGTCGTGTTCAAATAGCCAAGGTGTATACTCCTCATACCAAGACCAATAAAATTCATATATCATAATATCTCCGTTTTAAGCAACGCATCTAATTGTTTTTGCTTCGCCAGCTCTTTCTGTTTTTTCGTTTCTTTCTTCGGTGCAGTCCATTTGTCGGCTAATACTTTTGACATCTGCTTAATCTCGGCCTTTTCCTTTGCTGTTGCTAGTGTAACTTTTGGCTTTTGTTGGGGCTTGGCCTTTGGGCCTTGGGGTTGCTTTGTTTCATAATCGTCCCATTTCCGGTCTCGAAGCCAACGCCACGCATCAGGAATAATACTCGATGATATTTCTTTTTTATAAATCGGCAGAATAATCATAATTAGCTTTTGTGTTTGGTTGTTAATCCCACACCATTGCTTCCACGCCTTATGTTTCCCAATTTTAACGTGCTTGTCAGATTCAGGTATCCAGCGTTCAGGATACTTAGCCCAGAACTCTAAAAACAAATCGCTATATTCCTTCCCTTTCATTCTTTCACCTCTGTAAGTGGACATTTATTTTTTAGGATTCTTTAATTAGGCCATAGTCTACTTGAAAGCCCATTCTTCTGGCTACTACAACATTAAGTACGCATTTGTGGAGAGTTCCATCTATGCGGATTGTTGCAATGGTTTCGCTGTCTTGTCCTCGTGTGGCTATAAGGCCAATGCCTTCGCCAGAACGCCCCAAAGAGAAAACTACTGGCTCTTCTGGTATTGTGTCTTGATTTTTAATTTTCAGTATCATCTTAATTTTCCTTTCTTGTCCGATGGACATTTCCTTAATTCTTTATATGGCTCATCGTAAACATCACAGACAAACTTACCATCCTTATCTACCATCAGGCAGGTGCAGCGTTTATATTCGTCAGGTGAGTGCTTGCAGTATCTCATTATGTCTCTGAAAGATGTCTCCAGATACTCTGCTTTGAATTAAGCACGGCCTTCAATCCTTCTATCTGGCTGATAAGCCCTTTATACTGGGTCTCAGCGAGGATTTTGTTCTCGATAAGCTTATTATCAGCGAGAACGGCTTTGGCCAGCTTGTCTCTGTTCGATGCGCCAAGGTCTTTAATATGTTTACCGTCTGACATAGTGAATATCTGCCCCATTTCAAGAGCTGCCATTGTCTTGCCGAGTTCTAAGTCGTAGGCGTTGCTGGCTTTGGCTATGTCCTTACCGTATTTATCGAGCTTGCCGAGCCGAGTCCTTATCTCTGCGCCGAGCTTTTCTATATCCTGAGCTATTTGTGGTAGTTCGTGCATTTCTTACTCCTCACCTATTGTGCTTTAGGTTTTGGACACTCGTCCATTATTACTGTCTCTGTTTTGCTGCTGAAATATATTCCCCCCCCATACTTTCGCAGGTTGGGATATATTTCGTAGATTGTATCCCATAGCTTGTTACGGAGTCGGACAGCTTTTTTAGAACACTTAATCGCTTTCTTTAATCCGAATGGCCTTTCTATATACTTGTCCCTTAACTCTATCAAGGCGTGATAGTCCGTATTCATCTTTTTTACCTCTTGCGGAACTTTATAAGTCTTTTCTTTTTTCTTTGCCATTTGTTACTCCTTTCTAAAAGGGAATATCGTCTTCTGGGTCTCTTTCCGTAGTGATGCTGGGGTGTGGCTCTGGCGGTTCTACTTGTGTGTTCTCCAGTGTCCCCCTGAGATTTGCGATGGTTGGTTTACTCAGTTTCTCAGTGGGCTTGCCGTCCAGCCAATCTTTGAAAACCTGACCGACTTGCGTAACCATCTTAGCACATTCTAACTCATTGGGCGGTTCTGCAAACTTGGCAATAATAGCCACCATAAGGTCTTTGGCGTAGGACAAGGCAAAAGAACCATTCGACCCTTGCCCACCACTGCGTTTAGGGGCAATAGACCCTATTGGTGTTTTTGTTTCTGCCTTACCAAGTCCTTGCGGTACATATGGTTGTACCCGCCCACCTGATGCCTGCTGTGGCTCCTGTGTGCCCTGTGGCGATGCGTTCTGGTCTGCTTGGGCGTACTGGGGGTTGAACTTCTTAAGCCTTACGCCGTGCTGGGTGTTCATTACCTCTACGTTAATCGTTTCGCCTACAGCCATAGGGTAAATCGCCGACTTCGCCCCTATCTGGCCGGTAAGCGTGCCATCTGGGCATTGTATAGTCATCTGGAAAGTATTTATATATCCATTCTGACCCTGATACCCGCCGTCAGGCACTATCTTTGTTATTTGTCCTGTTTTATTCATTTTTGCTCCTTTCAAACTTTTTCATACGTTTCTTCAAATATATCTGGTTTACAAGGATAAAATTCACCTTGGACGCCTTGGATAATCCAGTCTCCATAATCTGCAAGATGGTCGCCCTCCAAAGTATGAATTACCAAACCATCATTTGTTTGCTGTCCTCCGCACCATTTAGCAACTGCTTCGGCTTCAAGGCCATTTCTGGTATATCGCCTCGCTTCAATAACTACTGGTCTCTTGCGATATTTCATTCTCATTCCTTTCTGGCTCGGTCAATTCCCAAGCCTTTGCCTTAATGTTTTCGTTGTACCATTTTTCACACGCTTTACACAAGGCCGTGTTGTTAGCCTTGATAATCTGCATCATATCGCACCATAAGCAGCCAGTTGAGACATAAGTTGAGATTGCACTATCGAGCATTTGGCTCATCTTATCTCCAGCAAGTTTTTATTTTCGTGGATGTTGCCGATGACTTCAAGGCCAGTGATAAAATCCCAATGCGATGTATAATGCCCGCCTTTGTGGTTTTCCCTAATTTCTTGGGGCATAAATTGACAACGATATTCTATCCAGTTAATTTGTCCAAGCGTTTTCTCGGCTTTTTCTTGATTAAGAATCCAATCGTCAGAACAAATGTCGTGGTATCTAACCAAATCAGATTCCCACACCTTCTTGCCGTTCTTGTCCTTCAGGTCAGTGTCCTCCATAAGAATAATATCATCTTCATCTCTTTCGAGTGTATAGCAAACGCCCGACATATGAGTATCCAGTAAACTAAAACGGGGTTTTTTATCCTTATACATCCAAGATATTTTTTCCACCACCCGCATTTTGTTTGTTAATTTGTCCCACGCTCTGTATTTTCTCATTTCGTACTCGCTTTCAACCTTTAATCGTATTGTCAACAATTTCTTTGAAAATATCACTTTTTGATGTTTCTAAGACTTGAACATCACTCGCCCCCCCTCCATACTTGCCTGCCAAAAGCAAGCAACTAATTTTACTTCTGACAACTTGAACTGAATCTGACTGTAGAATCTCAAAGTCGGCTGCTGGTGGTTCGCCTATATACCCAACACGCTCGAACTGGTCTACGTACATCTTTGTGCCGACTTCAGCTTTTTGGATTTCTGCAACGATAATCTTGATTGGCTGCCCTCTTGTTAGTGGTTTGAGTTTCCCGATATTGACATCGGCCAGCATTTCGCCTGTTGGGTCAAGGAAAACAACCGTATGTATCCAGCCCTCCCCGACTTGTGTTTTCTTCTTGGCCGTCTTTATGGTTAAGGTAAATCCACCGCCGAATTTCTCTCCGACCGGCATCTTTTGTATTTTAGCTATGTCCATTCAGTCTCCTTTTTTATCAAAGCCAGGATGATTAAGGTTTTTACATCGCTTACATAATTTCGGATGTGGGATTCCTGCTAAAACCATAGCTCCACAATCAGGGCAGTGATATTGGCCAATGGGTGCTCCTAATAGATTTTCTGGCTTTTCAACACAAGGTGCTTCAAATAGTTTATCAGTTTCTTCGTAACAGCGGCCACACATTTCCATTCTCAATCTCCTTTGGTTGGTTATGCAATATATACCTTAAAGTAATATACTTAAATTCATCACTGCCAATAATAATCGAGCATGTCTTGTGATACTTTCACAATCTCAGGCCACAACCATTTAATTAGTTTCATTCTAAATCGTGAAACTTTCGACATAGCCTGCCACATGCTTTCTATGACCACTTTCCCTTCACTGATTCTTTCTCTTTCTTTTAGATTTTCTAAGCTTAATTTTTTCATATCAGCCTTCTCTTTCCTTAAAATCATCGTTTCGTCGATTAATCTCTAATTGCATCATCCTATTCGCAACTTCCTGAGTGTAGCTGTATGGCTCTTGCCATCCCGCCTTGAACCTGCGTAGGTCTTCTTCTGCTTGTTCCAATTCATCCATTACTTAGCTCCTTTTATCAAATCCAAGCAATTTAATCGTATCTTCAACCATTTCCCGAAGCATTACATTGCAATATCTGAGTCCCGATGTATCTGGCAGTAAATTGAGGGCTTTTGCGAATTTCGGAAAACGCTTTACTAATTCACAAAATTCACCGTTTTTGTTATTATTGTAAAATCGCAACCTTATTAAATCGGATTGTCTGTCATCCATTGCCTATTTCCTTTTCGTATCTGGCGAGGGTATCTCGGAGCTTTTCCCAATACTCTGTTTCTTCGCCTTCTTTATTTCCCATATCAAGGCGTTCTATGCCAATTTCCAATGCTTTAACCAACTCCTGCACAAGCCCGCCCTTCTCAAAGGCGTTCCAGCAGTAGGCAAGGTGCTGGGCGTTGGCT
>SDBT01017667.1_pt1 | contig 11253 bp, 16 predicted proteins | sample 2277101 | NCBI WGS metagenome assembly SDBT01 (sample SAMN10404973, study PRJNA504765) | marine sediment metagenome | isolation source: marine sediment core GS10_PC15, 103 cmbsf | place: Arctic Ocean: Southern Knipovich Ridge | collected 2010 | reverse complement strand
GTCTCTAACCCCTTCGCCTTTGGCGAAGATATTGGATGAGATTAAGAGATTGAAATTACAAGGAAAAACTAGTTGGAAAAAACATTATAGACGAGAAGCATTAGAGAGATTACAAGGCATAAAGGAAACTGTTGAGGCTGTTGAGGCTGTTGATTTCTACATGGAGTTTTTGCCATGCAAGCAGCAGAAGTCTAATATATCAACATGGAAACAAATCAAAGAGGAGCTTAAATGAGTAACAAAAAACTAACCGAGAAACAATTCAGTTCAAAGTTTGTTAATAATTTTGTTAAGTTACTAGCCAAGATAGAAACAGACAAGATGATTTATGGCGATGCTTTCATTCACATGACTGATAGAAAGATTGAAATAGTTGATCCAACTAAGGTAATTCTGAAATGTCCAAAGAAATAGCAAAGAGACAAAGTTTTAAGATTGATGGCAGAGAGAGAAGTGTTTCCATAACCACCCCAGATCTTATCAGTCATGGTTGCAAACATTGTATCTGGAAACTTCACAATCAATGTCCCAATGGAATCACTGAACCAGGGAAGTTCCATACATTCAAGATCAAGGGAGTTGATTACCCTGGTTACTGCGAGGATTATATCAATTTCATTCTGTCCTTTGCAGAAGGTTCAGAGTCTATTTCAGCCATCTGGGAAAAGTACGCCATGTATAATGTTCGGATACAATCACTAGAAGACTATGATGATTACAAAAGATTAAAGGATGAGTTAGGCACTATGAGAGCTGAAGGAAAAGACTACAAAGAGATAGCTAGGATGGCGGTTCGAGTGGAAGAAGCTCGACTGTATTGGGAGAGAGTTATGGAAACCATGAGAAAAGGTTATGGGAGAATAGCTGACAGAGAATCTAAGTCAAGAGATGCTTCCAGATCACCACCATCTATGAATGCTAAAGTAATTAATTTTTATCCAGAGAAGAAAAATGATTGAGATTAAGGTGGTAGTAAATCAGACTCAAGTTGTAGATAGGATATTCAAAGAGAAAATAACACTGAATGAAGCCGGAATAGCTATCCTGAAATTAGAAAAGTTAAAACAGGAGATATTGGACATAGAATGGGATAATGATATTGAGATTAATGAATGATAATCGCTAAACAGCACTTGGAAGGTACACATAAAAATAAGCCGTGAAGTGTGAAAGTCGGAATGCCTTTTCAAGTAAAACAACCAAACTCTCGTAACGAGTTGCTATCGGTCTTTAAGGGAAGTTGATTATTAGCATTGGTTGGCTGGGCGAGTATCATAGTCACAGCCCACACCCCATGTTGGTCCGTGTGGGGCACAAGTGGTTGTGAAAACGGACCCCCTTTATAATGCCTAATTTCACAAAGATACCAGATTCCTTTAAGGAAGAATATGATAAAAAGTTCCTCTTAACTAATAATCAGGAGATTCATGAAAAAGCAGAAGAAGACCCTGTAGTGTTTGCTTATTACTTCTTAGGAAAGAAATTAAGATTGCACCAAGCTTTCATCCTGGATAAAGTAGTAAAAGCTATGGCTAAAGGAGAAGGCATAGGGGCAAGAGTCGCTTCATGTTGGGCCAGGCAATTAGGCAAATCCATTGGTTGGGGTGCATTTGCAATATGGAGTTGTTGGTATAATAAGTATCCAGTAACAATTTCTAGTATCACAGTCGGATATATCACTTCTAAAGAAGACGAAGCCTCTATAGAACTTTTAGAAAAGATAAGGTTGATGTTATATGATGGAGATAGGCACATGTTACAGTATGAGGAAGTTAATTACTTCACCCGCAGTTTAAAAGAACCAAATAATACTCATCAATTAACCTTCATGAATAATTGTTTTATGAAAAGTATCCCTCCAACGATGAAAGCAGTGGGAAAGTCCGCTTCATGGTTTCTCATAGATGAAGCTCATAGGTTAAGATGTGTTGATATGTCTCCAGATACATTCTTTGATTTAGCATCAGCGATGGTTGGAGAAACAGGGGGAGCAATATTGTTATCTTCTTCTGCACAAGGGGTAGTGGGGTTCTTCTATAAAGCGATAGACCCAGAAAATCAGAACCCAAATAATGATTATGAACATTTCTGGTTTGACCATACTATATGGGATGAGGATACTAAGGAATGTAAGAGATACAAGGCGTTTGTTCAATCTGAGAAGGTAAGATTAACCGAAGCAGGAAGATTCAAATACTGGCAACAAGAGTATGGTGCTTTGTTCACAGTGACAGAATCCTCATTTTTTGATTATCAAGATATAGTTGATGGGATTAAGGACACACCTCAGATGTACGAATATAAAACCAACCCTTGTTCGGTAGCTTATGATTATGGTATGACTACATCCAGAACAGTTATCACAGTAAGGACTACGATTAATGGAGAGATAATTGAAATATTCCAGTATAGAGCACCAGCAGGATTCGATAATAATAAATTACGAGACCCAGAATGGGAACATTCCATACAACGGATGGATAAGAGATATAATCTTTCGATGGGTATCTATGCAGATGACTGTCCTAATGGAAATGATAACAATAAATGGATGAAAGAGAATATGACTCATCTTCAAGTTCATCTCTATAATTTCAGAAGCGACCAAATGAGTTTGACTGATGGTATTAACCGTAATTGTGTTGCATATTCATATCGGTCTAGATTAAAGAAGGGAGATTTAAAGATTCCTAAATGGAATAAGGTTCAACAGGATGAAATGAAGATAGTCCAAGAGACAGTTCAGAAAGTATTGATTTCCATTAAGTCTCCTGAAGGACAATTGTGTGATACTTTTGATTCAGATATGATGGCTTGTATTCCCTTCCTAGATATGGAATCAATAAGAGATTTTCAATTAGATGCTCCTAAAGGAGAAGAACAGGAAAGAACTGAATACAGCCCCAGATATGATAAGGGCCTTAAGAAGATGACTGAAGAAGAACAACAGCAGATGTTAAAAGATGCGAATGATGGCTATTTAAACTGAGGTGAGAAAATGATAAGGAATATGGCGAAGTTGGGTATGTGGCAAATAAGTATAGATGCTGAAAGAGAACAAGAAATAGGAAGAGATATAAAAATATTGTATAAGGATAAACTAGTGAAGGGAATAACCGACATCAGATTAAGATTAATCAAAATGAAAGATGATGTGGGTGCAAACCTATTAGTTAAGGACTGTAAAGAAAAGGTGATATAAATGTCAAGCAACAAATTAAGAAAAGATGTTAAGAGAAACAAGTTAGTTAAGGATATGAGGGAAGAGTATAAATCAAAAGAGCAACTCCTTAAGAGGATTAAAGACCACCCTAGAGTTCAGGTTCAGGTAATTCTAAAAAGCGAATATGGATATGGTGGAAGCATGATATATGATGATGCTCTTGCCAAATTAAGTCTTGATATCAAAGCAACAGAACTAGAATTAGGAACTAAGTTTGAAGTTATCAATCCAGTATTTAGCTTCCAGACCTTTCCAGAATGGAGAGCTACAAAGATAGAACAGGCAGGAAGAGATTTAAAAGAATACAAAGAAAATTTTGAAGAACTGACAAAGCAAGTAGCCAAAGCAAAGGAGGATATTGCTAAACAAGAAGTAAGAATTGTAGCAAGAAACAAACAAATTCTTGAACTTTTTAAAGAATGGAAAGTAGAAACTAATTCTTAATTTTTTCTTTTTTTCTCGTCTTTAAAATAACCCTAATCAAAAAGTTAATATACTAGAACATATATAATGGATTCTAAGGGAGAGTTTATAGACGATAAAATGAGGGTTTAATGAAATTTAATTTAGTTTCTCCAGAAACTATCGAAATCAGAGAAAGTAAAGGGATAGTCAAAGATTTATATGACCCTGCTGTCAGGGTAAGAGAACCTCTTTCTGCGTATAGAGTCATGCTGGATTTGATGAGGAATGAACCAACTCTTTCAACAGCCTATGACATCATTGTGGAGTTTGCAACATCAAGAGGATTTGATTTTACTGGTGGTACTAAAGAAAAACGTGAGGAGTTAAGGAATCTTTTTTATGACACATTGAATTTTAATGAAGTTCTTCCGAATATGATTTACTCCTTGTTTTACTATGGGGATTTGTTCCTGGAGTTAAGGAGGTCTAACTCCACTAAACCGAATGAACTCCACGTTCTAGAGACAACCGAGATGAGAATCATTTATGATTTACATGGTAGGGTGTCTGGTTATGTTCAAAGACCATTTAATATGGCAGGAATGGATGACGAGGCAGTCCTTGCAGCAGAGAACAAGATAATGGAAGATGGAAATACTCAAGGGATTTTCTTTGGTGAATTGGAGGTTATTCATTTTCGTATGAAGTGGATCGGCTCTCAAGTTTATTCTTATAATCCTAACGAACCAATCTCTACAGTAGCATCAACAGCCCTTTATTGTGGAAATTATCTTATGAACATCTTTATGAATATGCCTCCAAGATACATAGCTCATCTGGCTGGAGTGGGAGAGCCACAGTATAAACAAGCTAAGCAAGAATTCCAATCAGCCAAGACTAATTTCTCAAAGACAATAGTTTTCTCAAGAAGTAATGACCCTCAATCAAAATTACAACTCAACAAGATAGACCCACCTTATGACGAAACACTTATCAAGATTAAAAAGTATCTAAATAAGGAATTGTTAAAGATTACTAGAGTCCCTAGAACCTGGGTTGAAGGCGAGGATACAGAGAATCGGGGAGTCGGAGAATCATTAAATCTTCCATTTGAGACAAGAATTCATTTTCTTCATAGGAATATCCTAGAAACTAAGTTGAACATAAAACTTCTTAAAGCTTTAGGGTTTTCTAAGAAACCCACTAAATCTCAAAGAAAATTAAGATTTCGATTTAATGAAATCTCAAGGAAAGGAGAGAAGGAGATATTGGAAAATTTAAAATTACTAATGGAACAAGGTCTTAAGTTTGATGCTGCAGTGAGATATCTTGATGAGAGGGGAATCCTGGGATTAGATGAAACTGATTTTGAGAAACCAGAAGTCCCTCTGGCTAAAGATAAAGATTCATTCCCATCAAGAGCTAGGATGAATAAAGGCACTCAGGACATGACTCAAAATAGGAATGAAGCAGGGGTCTCAGATGGATCTGCTAAGAAAATGGGGATTGCATAATGCCCCACAAAGGAAAGAAAGGAAGAGGATACCCTCAATGCCATTAAAATCAGGTAGTTCAAAGAAAGTAATCAGTAAGAATATTGCTACTGAGATAAAGGCAGGTAAATCACCAGCACAAGCCAAAGCAATCGCTTTAAGTAAAGCAGGTAAGTCTAAGAAAAAATGAATTACAAAATTGTCACAGACAGGATTGAAGTAAGAAGCCTTACTGAGAATAATAAGCCTAGATACATTGTTAATGGAACTGCGGTGATGGCTAATAAGAAACATGTTTATGATTATGCTAAGAATCGGGATGGGTCTGTTAAGACTTTAAAGAATCTGTTTACCACTCATTGCATAGAGAGCATAAAGAAACAGGCCAAGAATAAGCCTATCTTTGTTGATGTCCAGCATGAGTTAGTGAGAAATGCTAGTATAAAAGAAATCATTAAAGGAAAACTAACTGGAGAAGAGCAAAAGAGAGTCGGCAATATGCTTAAAGGGAAAAAGCTTCCAATAGCAAAACTCAATGATATTGATATTGATGGAGATTCTTTAAATGTTTATACAGAACTTAACTCTATGTATCGGGAAATAGATTCAGATTGCCAGAAAGAATTTGATGCAATCTGGTATTCTCTCGATAACAAATTCCTAAATGGGATCAGTATTAATTTTGGAGAAGCTATGGTTGCAGAGGATGAGAATGGAGATAAGGTTATTGATGATATAGAACTTTTAGGATTTTCTTATGTTGATTCTGCTGCAGGTCATGAGCATTCAATAACTGAAGTTGCTATAAGAGCATTAGGAGACGGGATAGAAGGTGAGAAAATGAAAGAAGAAAAAGAAAAGTTGGAAGCTGAAAAAGCTAAAGTAGAAGAGGAAAGGAAAAAGGTCGAAGAAGAGAAAGCTGCTATTGAAAAGAAAAAAACAGAAGATGCAGAAGAGGCTAAGAAAGCAGAAGTAAAGAAGCAAGAAGAAGAACAGAAAAATATGGAAGAGAAACTAGCAAAGACAGCCGAGGATTTAAAGAAAGCAGAAGAAGAAAAAGCAAAACTTCAAGGAGACCTAAACAGTGCTAAAGGGGTTGTTCCACAAGTACCTCCACCAGCACAACCAGGAGCAGGAGAGAAAGTTTATGATGAAAAGTTTTACAAAGAAAACATTAATGAGATTACAGCAGAACATGATGAAACAATCAAGATTTTAAAGTCAGGTAAAGAACCATCTATGGACAACCGATTTAAAGGATTTTCGAAATTGTCCGTTCTTTCAACAAAAGGTAGCCCTACTGCGGGAATGGATGGGGAAGATGCAGCCATAGTTCAAGGGTCAAGACTCTTGGAGAAAAGCGATGCCGATTTAATCGGAGTCGCAAATAAACAAAACAGGTGATAAACATGGATGCATTTATGCAAATAAGAACCGCATTGGATTCTACCACTGAAGTTGTTGGTGGAGATACAAGAACGGGAGTAGGGGCTGTATTTATCCAGAAGGATATAGACAGGATGATAAGGGAAACACAAAACATAAGCACAGATTTTAGGCAATTAGTCAAAAGGGGAACTATGAATCAACGTGCTAAGATATGGAATCTTAAGACTAGTCGTGGAGCAACGTCTAAAGGTGCAGTTTATTCAGATGGTGGAACAGGAACACCTCAACCAAATAGATACTTGCAGTTAATTGCACCTGCGATATCTTATAGGACTGATTATGAAGTTACAAACTTCACAATAGCAACATCATCCAGTTATTTTGATGCAATGGACACAGAAGCAAAAGATGCTTTGATAATCTTGGCATTGATGGAAGAACAGATGTTTATTCTTGGTGATGATGCAAGTTCTGAAGGGTCAGGTATAACCCAAAATGGACAAGTTGGAGTGACAGATTCATTTCCAGGACTAAAACAACTATTATCTTCAGCAGTTGCATTAGCTGATGGTTCAACAGGTGGTTTTGCAGATGCTTCAACACCATATAATGTGGCAAGAAGCTCTACAGTGACAGATAGGCAATACAAGCTTAATATCCAGACTGTGAACACAGCCAAGGATTCACAAAACCCATTGACTAGAAAAAACCTTAATGCAGCTATAACAAGAAGCAATATTGCTGGTGGGAAGAACAAACGAAGAATGTATCTTTGTTCTGAAGAAAGGCTTGATGAGGTAGAATCATTAATCGCACCACAGGGAAGATATGTTATAGGGGCAAGCTCTGTTGAACTTGATGGCGGATTAAGAGTGTTGGTTTGGAGAGGACATAAGATAATCGCTTCAAGATTGATGGCATTTAATGGAGTCACTTCAGGTAATGGAACATCAGTATCATTTGTAGATACAGATAACTGTGTGTTATTCTTGAACATGGATGAAATCAGCTTCACAAGTGTAGCTGGTGTAGATTCAAGACACGTTCCAGTATTTGGAGATGCAGCAGACCAGAGAAAAGATGTCCAAGGCGGATTCTTCAAGACTTATGGAGTATTCACAGTGGATGAGTTTACAACTCAAGTAGTAATATGGAATCTATCAACACCGCCTTCTTAAAGGCGTTTTTTTATTTTAATATAAAACAAAACAAAGGTGATAAAATATGGCGGCTGTAACAGCATCAAATATTGAAAAAGACTCTTCTGGAAATGAGACAGTTGTAACTGCAGATTTAACTTCTGTAGATAATAACGATACCTGGTTAGTCCCCCATCTAACCAATATAAGTTGGTTTTCAGTAACTTGTACTACAGATGATGATATCAGTGGGACAGTTTCAGGAAATACCATAACCTTTAAGACAGGCGGAACTGCTATTGCAGGAGCTTGTAGGGTTTGGGGTAGATAAGGAGGTAAAAAAATGTCACATGAACCAATCAAAGAAACAAGCAAAGCACAAAAGAAGAAAGAACTGGAAGCAACAGATAAATTGGCAGTAGATCAAAAACAATTACTTGCTGACAGAAAACAACTAGAAGAAGACCAAAAGAAATTCGAAGCTGAAAAGAAGAAGAAATAGAGGTTATAATGAGTGGAGGCAAAGAAGACTTTTATATGTTTGGTAATGGTAGAAGAGAAAATATAATCTTCACTCTAAATGCAGCAGCTACAGTAATCTGTCATTTTAAATCAAACGGTAATGATACAGCAATAGACAAATATTTTGAGTTAAGGGACTTTGCTAAAAAGGTTCGTATCATAGTGGATAACGCTGCGACAATCACCCATATAAACAGTAGAGCACTTAAATCACCCATAACCCTATCTGTCGGTGGAAATGTTTATGGAAAGAATGGGGGGATAGAGTGGGGAACTATTAAAGTGAGATCAGATATAGCTTCGACAACATTTGAGGTTTATGCAAGTTAATGAGGTGTAATGATGGCTAAAGAAAAAGATATACACGCAATGGCCGAGGAGCTTGGTGTAAAGAATGAAAACCTAGATGAAGGGTTGAAGAAACAACCTGAAGGAACTAAAAAAGGAATAACTGCAGCTTATAAGTTCCTAAAATCAAGGGGGAAGGGAACTAAATGACCGACCCACCAGATGCAACAATAATACCTCATCTTTTGGGAATCACTTCAGATGGGGTAGCTAAGACTCAGATAGTAGCTACTAATCTTAGAACAGGAGAAATATTGATAAGGGCAACTGATGCAAATAAGTTGGTTGTCTTTGATGCTGCAGAATTTACTTCAGGTTATAGTGCTTCAGATGAGATATTATTTGAAAGTGCAGGGGCTTCAAAGGGAACTGTTACAATCACAATCAACAGTGCAACAGGCGGATTCCAACAAGAAACAATAACTACCACTGCTGCATTAACTATATCATTGGAGATATGAGGTAATCAAATGAAACAAGCCCAATTAAAAACAATTTTTGTTATGATTCTATTTACTCTGTTGAGTATAGGCATATTATATGCTCTGCCGACTGTAACTCTTAATAACCCTAATAATGAATGGAGTCTAACTAGTTCAGTTAATTTTAACTTTACAGCTAATGCATCATCCATCATACCCTGGTGTGCAATCTATACTAATCATACGGTAGACCATGTATTATCTGTAGCAATTAATCTTACTGATCTAGTTAATGCAACTGATACTGTTATTGGTGTGGCTTTTAATGATACTTTGAGAGTTAATAGTAGTACTTGGAATGTAACTTGTGCTAATGGAACTGCGGGCACATTATTTGGGCCTATGACTGCATTGTTTTTTGGAGTGGATGCGAACCCTCCTACAATAACAATTGTGTCTCCTGATGATGGAGCATACTTAGATGTGAACACTACAAATTTAACATTTATACCGACTGATTCAAGCAATCCAGAGAATTGTTCATTATATACTAACATATCTGGGACTTGGTTGGTAAATGAATCTTGGTCTCCATTCTTAAGTGGGGAGACTTATGGGATGAATACCTCTCTTGAATCTGTTGTAGATGATGGCTTGTATATATGGAATGTATTGTGTACTGATTCAGCAAGACCTAATGGTGTATGGGCTGAAACAGCATCCAATAGGACTTTTATAATGGATACTATAAACCCCACACAGATTAACTTGACTTCTCCATTAAATAATACAATCAGTACTAATTCAACACCTATTGTTATTTGGAATCGGACTACAGATGTTAATTTTGATAAGTATCTGGTTCTTGTAGCAACTGATTTTGGTTTTAGTGAGGTTATTCAGAGTATAGAGATATCATCAATCTCAACTAATTTTACAGTATTAGATACATTAGAAAACGATGATGTTTATTATATTAGGGTACAAGCAAGTGATTTAGCAGGCAGAGCTATAAACTCCACCAATGGGACTATAGAATATGTTCTTGATACTACAGCACCATCTGTTACTTTAAATGCCCCTGCAAATGCAACATTTACTAATGATAACACACCTGACTTTAATGTCACGATGATAGATGATAACCCTGATGAGTGTTTTCTCTATTTGACAGTTTTAGATCCTACTGGTGCTGTTGGTAATATGACTCTTAATACAAGTTCTGCTGTAACCAATAATACCCTTCTTACTATTAATCCAGCTCAAATGGCTGAAGGAAGTTACTTCTTTAATTTAGGATGTAATGACACCACAGACAAGAGGACTAATGTAAGTTCTACTCCACTTAACATAACAATTGATACGATTAACCCAAGTGCAGGCACTGACATAATCTCAACTTGGGGTGGTTCAAATAATACAGATTTAACACCTACATTGAATTGGAATGCTGTGACTGATGCCAATTTTGATAGATATGAAGCTTCAGCTTATTATGTGGTTAATGGGACTTTAGCTAACCAAGTTAATGAATCTACTCTTGCTCATGCCAATATGACTTTAACATCGGGATTATCTTACTTCTTTAATGTGACTGCTTATGACTTAGCGGGGAATACTAATAGTTCTAAGAACCAATCATCTGAGACTTTAATCTTTGTAGATACTGTTTGTGGGATATTATACAATGGATGGAATCTTTGCGGGGTTGTATGGACTGCTGGTAAAGATTTAGCTAGGATAGGTGCAGAAACAAACGCTTCAATGATTTCAGTATGGAATAACTCAAATAAAGCATGGGCAACTTGTAATTACCAAGCCTCGTCTTCAGGAACTAATTGTGATTTGAACACAAGTATCATCCCAGATAATACCCAACCGTCAGCAGTAGGTAACTCACATCAACATGTTTGGGTTAATGTAGGCAATGAGATAAATTGGAGAAATAGAACTTGGGAAGCCTTACCTTTAGATGCAAACATCACTTTGTTTGATTTATCTTCTAATGGATGGAACATAGTGCCTGGGTTATGGAGAAATGGTAGAACATTTGGACATTTAGGAAATGTTAGCCAATTTGGACTATTCAATGTTACGATGTTTTCAAAACCATATAACATCAATGGGTCTAGTGCACCATTCATAAACATAGATCCTTTTGTCAAAATGGATAATAATGTGTCTATATTGGATTATGGAGAAGCAATGTGGGCTTTTTACAACAAAACTAATATGAACACAACTTTTGATATAGGGGGCTGGTGAAAATGAAGAAAACAATCTTATTAGCAATATTTATGGTTTTCTTATAT
>SDBT01017666.1_pt1 | contig 11253 bp, 14 predicted proteins | sample 2277101 | NCBI WGS metagenome assembly SDBT01 (sample SAMN10404973, study PRJNA504765) | marine sediment metagenome | isolation source: marine sediment core GS10_PC15, 103 cmbsf | place: Arctic Ocean: Southern Knipovich Ridge | collected 2010 | reverse complement strand
GGACTGGAACCGTGGAACGCGCGTAAGGCTGTACCTTGCTGTCAGCGGCAAGTTTGTGGCCGAGGTCTGCAACTGGACCATCTGGCAAGGCGAGAACGACACCCGAACAGGCGTGGCGGTCGATACCGCTGGGGAACTCTACGACTGGCTCGTCGAGAACAGCTCGAACGGCTTCGACGACGACGCGGGACTCGCGCCCGCGCAGAAGTCAGCGTGGGATCAGGCGGCATACGACGACGACAAGCCCCTGGGGGACTACGGCGTTGAGCGTGTCTGAGGCCTAAAACCCGAAAGTCCCCCTGTCCGACGAGGGTCAGGGGGGCTTTCTTCGCAACGTCGGGAGGATCAATCTCGACGAGGCAGGAGGATATCAAGAAATGTCGAAAAGAGGAAGCCCCGAGTGGCTCGAGAAGGTGAGAGCCCGGACGCTCGAGACCACCGCACGAGGGGAAGACCACGGCGCCGCTACCATGACCGCCGCGCAGGTGCTCGAGCTTCGAGCACGACACGCAGCAGCCCCACGCTACGCCAGCGGGCGAGTGATTCGGGGCTGGATCAAAGAGATTGCCGAGGAGATGGGGCGACCCGTCTCGACCATCAACCACGCCATCCACGGCGCCACCTGGAGTCACCTATGAGCTGGGCCGACCTATGGGTCGATCTGTACTACCCCGTGCTGGGCGCCGTCATGTTCGCCTGGCTCCTGGCCGGCGCAGTCAAAGACATTCGAGACGACCGAAGAAGGAGAAGAGGAAGACCATGATTACGATCAACACCGCCCTGAAGAAGATCCGCCGAGACGCCGGCCTGTCACAAGTCCAGCTCGCCAGCCGGATGAAGTGCTCGAAGAACACCGTCCAGGCGATGGAGGGCAAGGTCTACGACCCGAAGTGGAGCCAGATCGCCGGCTGGCTGCAAGGCTGCAAAGCGCCCGCAAGTTCACTTTTCACCGCTCTTTTCGGTCCAGGAGGGACCAGCGAGCTCACGCCTGTCGCGGACGAGCCTCCATCAGAAGTGGTCCTGGGCTTCACAGGAGCTCTTCTGCGGAGGGCTACGGTCAGGCGGGTAGGAGTGAGGGTGGCTCTCATTGACGTGGCTGAGGGCAACGCAGTGGTCCAGGCGGCTGCAAACTACGACGAGCTCCTCGAGGGGCTGCCGTCTGGGGTGGAGGTGTTCGAGCGCCTCGAGCGATAGAATCGTGGCAAGGGGCTGGTGACTGACAATCTCCTCCAGTCCCCAGGGTGCCGCGGCGCCCGACTTGAGATTGTTGGGATTGTTGGGAGTGGGGCAAGGGCGGAACGAGCTCGCCGGCCCTGCTCTCCGTTTACCCTCCCCAAGCGCCAAGCGTCCCGGACTCGAACCCGTCGCTGAAGATCGGCGGTTCGGGGACCACCCTGCTCCAGCGGCGCAGATCTCCAGCCTCGAACACGTCGCTGAAGATCGGGCCAGCAACTTTCGACCACTGCCGAAGGTCGCCAGTCTCGAAGTCGTCCTCGAAGAGCTCGGGGAAGAGCCAGGTACATTGGGTCTCGAAGAGGTAGAGGCGGTCGAACCACACGTGACCATCGGAGATGCGCTGGTACAGAACGCGCGTCGTCCAGGCTCCGATCACAGTCGGTTGCAGCCAACGGTTATCGTCCTTCCAGGTGACGACGGGGCCGGGGCCATGCACCTCGATCGAGTAGCGCTGGTTCGCCAGGACGCGGCCCGGATTCCACCAAGCCTTCCAGAACTCAGTGAACTCGCCTTCGTCGCTGCCGAGCCAGTACATGCAGTACGTGCCACTCGGGTAGAGGCGGCCGTCCATGCACTCGTGGCCCCAAGCGTACTCGCCGGCCACGGTGCATTCGTTCCAGCCTTGCTCGAACGGAGCCAGGAGAACCAAGAGCAGCAGTACAAACATGGCTAACCATACCCTCCCCCTTTGCTGTTGACACCTTGACCCCCCGGGTTTAGTGTCAGCGGCATGCAGCCATATACTGTCGAGTTCTACGGGGACCGAGAGTCTTGGCTCCCCAAGCGTGGCCTGGGGGGCAGCGATGCGGCCTGTATCCTCGGCCTAGACAAGTACAAGCCCCCGATCCAGCTCTGGGCCGAGCTCACCGAGAAGATCACACGCCAGGACGGTCCCTCGCTCCCGCGTCGCGCCGGCCAGAGGCTCGAGCCCCTCGTCCTCGAGCTCATCGAGGAGGACCAGGAGCAGCCCGTCTGGAAGCCAGGCCACCGCAAGAGCCTGATCTGCCAGATGCGCAACAAGGAGCGACCCTGGCAGACCTACACCGCTGACGGGCTGCTCCTCGCCGGCGAGCGCCGCGCCTGGAGCCAGGTCTCGGGGATCGTCGAGGCCAAGCACACCGAAATCGAGGACTCGTGGGCCGAGCGCGACTCGGAAGGACCGCTGCGCGCCGAGGCACAGATCCACCACGGCCACTCAGTCATGGGCGAGGGCGATTACTCGTTCATGGGCGCTCTGTTGTCGAACAGGACGTTCGTCTCCTACCGCGTGCCCTACGACCAAGACATCGTGGACTACCTGATCGAGATGGAAGAGGAGTTCAGGCGCCTGGTCGAGACCGACACCCCGCCACCGCCGAACTTTGCCGCCAGCACAAGCAACGTGCTCGAGCGGCTCCTGTCTCACGCCATCGCCGAGAAGGTCCAGTTCCCCGAGGGCCACGAGGTCACCCAGGCGGTCCGGGATCTCCAGATCACCAGCACCGAACGCTTGCGGCTCGAGAAGCAGGAGAAGACGTTGCGGCACGGCATCCAGCACCACGCGCTCTTCGCCGCCGGCATCAGTGCCGATGCTGAGCCCTGGGATGACGACAAGGAGCTCCGCATCGAAACCCCCGGCGGCAACTACAAATGGTCGAGCGCGGAGCGCAAGGGCTACACCGTCGAACCCACAAGAGTCACCACCATGAGGAAAGTCAAATGACAGACGCCATCACCAAACTCCCGCACCCGGACGACACCCAGCTCCAGGAGGCAGAGCAGAACGTCGCGAGAGACGCGATGCTCGCTCGAGCGGAGATCGAGTCTGCCATCGCCGTCGCTCAGAGGTTCCCGCGCAACGAGGACCAGGCATTCCAGATGCTCATCCGCAGCGCGAAGAGGCGCACCTTCGCGGAGGGGGCCGAGTACAACTGGAGCCAAGGGGGTCAAGCGGTCCAGGGGCCGAGCGCTCAACTCATGCGCGAGGCGTCGAGGTGCTGGGGCAACATCCGCTCCGGGTTCTACATCGTCCGCGACGACGGCATGAACAGGAGCATCAGGGGATGGGCGTGGGATCTCCAGACCAACACCCGCGAGGAGCTCGACTACACCTTCCCGAAGTTGATCGAGCGCAAGGACCGCGGCTGGATTCAGCCCGACGCCCGCGAGCTACGGGCTCTCACCAACGCCGAGGGCGCCAGGGTGCAGCGCAATTGCCTGCGCCACATCCTGCCCTTCGATCTGGTCGAAGAGGCCGTGCTCGCCTGCCGCGAGACGATGGCGTCGAAGGTGAGCGACGACCCCGAGGCAGAGCGCCGCGCCGTCATCCGTGCGTTCACCACGCTCAACGTGCCCGTGCTCGAGCTCGAGGGCTACCTCGGCCACCCGATCGGCCAGTGCAACCCTGACGAGCTAGCCAACCTGCGAGGCGTCTACAAAGCCATCGCTGACCGAGAGGCCGCCTGGTCCGACTACTACGCCCCGCTCCCCGCCGAGGAGGACGAGGACGACGAGAGCTCGCCGATCGCCAAGGCTGCCAAGGCTGCCAAGGTCAAGAAGGCCAAGAGGACGAAGAAGCCCACCGCCAAGCCCAAGGAGCCACCGAAGGAGCCAGAGCAGGGGACTCTCACATGAGCATGACCACAGACCAAGGCCAGGAGGGCTACGACATCGGCTACAAGGAGGGCTACCGAGACGCCCAGGGCATCGGGGAGCCGAGCGAAGATGCCGTGGACCCGGAATTCGAGGAGAGGCGGAAGAAGGCGCTCGACGACAGGTGGGACGAGGGCTACGAGGAGGGCCGCAGGTTCGCCATGAAGGAGCTCACGAAGTTCATACACAAAATCCACAGCGCCACGCAGAGATCTTCCGACGCAGGGCAGGCGCTCTTCCTGATCGGCACGCTCTGCGGACAGGAGCCGAAGGAGGAGAAAGATGGGAGCTGAAGTCGCACTGACAGAAGACCTCGCCGCGCTCTGGGGACTCGACATCGGGCGCCCGGTGAGCAACACCTGGCGCAACAACCTGGGCAGAGGATTCAGCTACGTGAACGTGGGCGGCTCGGGCTCTCATCAGATCCCGCGACTCGCCAATGCGGTCGGGCTGTTCGAGGGAGATCCCGGCGAGCGCTCAGAGTGCGCCGCTTGGTTCCGCGAGGCAAGCCAGAGCGAGATCGAACGACCCGAGGTCGCCGGCAAGAAATGGTGCTTCCAGGCGTTCGAGTTGTTCAGCGGGACGTATGAGCAGTGGAGCGGAGCAGCAGAAGCGAGCGCCATGCTGTCGATCCGCGCTGACAAGGAGATGAACGCCTCACTGAAGGCCGACGCCAACGCCTGGCTGACCCGCTACCTGGCCCACCGTTTCCTCCTCTGGGCTCTCCGCAGCCGCTACAGGATCATCTTCAGGCGCAGCAACGGCAACGTGTTTTACCAAGGGCCTGGCACCCTCAACTGTGGCCTGCGCGGCAAAACGGGATTCCCCCTGATGAACCTCTTGGGGACCTATGCCGCGCTCGATGAGGAGCCAGACACCGACAAATTGAATCCCGAGGACCCCACCAACTACCTCTGCAAGGTGATCCCGGAAGTGGGCCTGGGCGGGATGCTCAAACGATGCTGCCGCGAGCTGATGGGCGACACCTGGGACATGGACACGATCAAGGAGGTCGGCCCGTACTGGTTGGCAGCCATGCCCAGCGTGCCCTGTGAGATCCGCACCTCGCGAGGCGGAGAACGCCAGATCATGTTGACCAGCCACATCGAAGGCGGAAACACGGGCGCGTGCTGGGGCGCCTACATCACCGGGGCAGAGGGCAAGCAGTCCGCCTATCCGTACACTCGAGATCGCATCAGGGGCGGCGACCCGGAGCTCGGGCGCGGGCACGCCGACCTGACGCCGGATCGCTACTTCTGCGAGAACTTGACCGACAAGGAAGCCGAGAAGCCGGGCAAGGGACCGCAGATCAGCCAGAGCTTCGACCTGATCCAGGACCCGGACATCCAACTCATCATGGACCCGCTTGGCAACAAGCTCTACATCAACGGAGAAAGGTGGGAAGGATGAGCAACCCCTACAACCCTTACGGCCAGGGCTTCGGCCAATGGTTTCCCGGTGGGCTCGGAGGGCAGCAGAGCCTCGGCAACATGCTCGCGCACCAGGACGGCGGCATAGAGCTCAGCAAGCTCGAGGAGCAGCTATCGACCCTCGCCGACTGGAAGGCAGAGCAACTGCTTGCCAACCGGTTCCGTGACTACCAGCGCATCCCCGTCGATCCCGGCGTGCTCGCCGACGACCTCTACGAGTACGCCAAATACTTCGTCGCCGACGTGATGCACCCGGCTGGCCCCCTGCCGAAGCCGCCCGAGAAGAACATCACTCCGTCCGGCGACCACTGCGCGGTTAGGTGTCTCGGCACAGGGAAGGGCCGTGGGTAAGGCTCAGCGAGACAAGGGAGTGCGTGGTGAGCTGAAGGTCCGCGACGCCTTCATGCGCCGGGGCATCTACGCGGAGAGGACCCAGCAGAGAATGGGCTCCGACACCTCGAGCGACGTCTGGGTGCCGGCGCTGCCCAGGGTCAAGATCGAGGTCAAGTTCCGCCAAGCGCTGTCGGTCCACAAGGCCTACGACTACCTCGAGGAGACCGACTGTCGCGTTGGCGACTTCCCACTGCTGGTCTGGGTCAAGCCCAGGGGGCGCACTCTGGCGATCGTCGATCTCTCCGACCTGATTGATCTGCTCGACCCGGATGGCACCGTCTGGTGGGAGCCGATGGTGAACGCCGAACACCTCAAGAAGCACAACCAGGCCAAGGAGTGAAGCTCGGGCCTCGGTTCTGGGAGAAGGTCGCGCAGGCCGGCGACTGCTGGCTCTGGACAGCAGGCATTACAGATGGTTATGGACAATTTTGGCTTGACGGAGCGGTGCACCGCGCCCACCGCTTAGCCTACGAATCGCTTGTCGGCCCAATCCCCGAAGGGCTGCAACTCGACCATCTCTGTCGCGTCCGAAACTGCGTGAATCCCGCCCACCTCGAGCCCGTCACCAGTAAAGAGAACTGTCGCAGGGGGGAGACCGGCCTGGTAACCGGCCAACTCCAGCGCGACAAAACCCACTGTCCCCGCGGGCACCCCTACGACAAAAAGAATACCTACCTCAGGCTCCATAGAAACGGCAGCCAGAAGCGCGAATGTCGGGAATGCAACCGAGCTCAAGGGAGGGCTCGCAGAAAGAAGCTTCGGCCAGGCGTCCAACTCAGCCTGTTTCTGCTCTCCCTTCCATCATGGCGATGATCTGCGAGCGCTCCTCGGGTGTTTTCGCCTGCTTCAGCATCTTGCGGTACGCCCGGATGCTTCGTCGATCCTCACCAGGGAGCTTCAACATGCCAGGGTTGAGACTCATCGTCTTGGCGATCTTCTCGGCCGATCGACCACCGATGTATCCACCCAGGCCTAGCTGGAGCGTGTACCAGACCTGGCTGGGCATCACGGGGAAGACCACCTCGGGGAAGTCGATGAAGACTCGAGCGACACCCATCAACGTCCAGGTAGCGATCACTGCCATGAACAGGTACATCAGGTGCGGTCGCCAGTTGCGCTGGGCAGGGGAGGAGCCTTGAGCCTCCGCGATGATGACTGCCGACTGAGCCTCGAACACACTCTTCTCATAGTCGAACGCCGCCTGGGTGAGGGAGATGAGCGACTTTTGAATCTCATTCTTGAGCTGCTGTTTCTCCTCGACGGATGTGTGGAAGTTGTCAACGAGCTCGGTGATCGGCTTGAGGATGCCGCCGATAAGATCAGCCGTTAACTTCATGGGTGGTGCTCCAATCGTTCTTCGGCCAGGTCAAGACGGAAGCGGGCTAGAGCAAAGCTGTTCTCGAGCTCGCGCACGGCGGTCTCGAGGTTGCCGACCGTCTCCTTGATCTCGGTCACGTCGTCAACCATGCGCACCAGCGGGGCGGTCACTTTCCACAAGTAGGTGCCGATCGCCAGCACGGCCAGCAGAGCCGTCAAGTACGGCATGAGCCCCTTGAGTAGATCTTTGTGCTCGCTGGTCACGCCGGACCCTTCGGAAACTCAGCCTCCACCTGGGCCTCGGTGGCGTTGTCCTCCATCCAGTCGATCGCCTTGCCGTTGTTGATCGGAAGGATGACCTCGTGGGGAGTCGTGCGGTCGTAGCCTTTGAAGTGGGTGCCCACGGTGAAATACCGCTTGCCTGGCGCCGGCGTGCGAAAGAGCTGGGTGCCACCCGCCGAAGTGTGGATCAGGTCGGCGGTGTCGGTGTCGTAGGTGAGGCGGTGCTTTTCTTTCTGGCTCATGCGATCCTCGTTGGTTCTGGTGCGACACGTTCAAAGTGGGGAGAATCGACCAGGGTGTTGTCGTGGAGGTCGCCATCCTCGTCCCAGTCGTGACCCCAGCGTAGATCGATGCCGAGGGTCGAGGCGCAGCACATGATGTGCCCGGCGAGGTACGCGAAGGCTTCTTTGTCGTGCCAGTCGATCGGCCAGGGCGCCACGTCGAAGGCGTCGCTCGGCCAGCGATTGTGCTTGCCGAACGGCCACTCCACATGAGAGTTCCCGGTCGCGAAGGCTTCGGCCTGCGCGGCCTTCTCACGGTGGCCGCAGAGCACAGTGAAGTCGAGCTCGACGTGCTTGATCGACATGTCGAGCACGAGGATCAAGTCAGGGTGGCACGTGTCGCGGTGTTTGCGGGACCGGTCGCCGAACTCATACATATAGCTTCCCCGCTATGGTACTAAAATGGCCGCCGCTCCAGTTCGGATTTCGATTTCTCACCTCTTCGGCTCCTTGCGGTACGCCTGGCCTGCCATCAAGCGCTTGACTCGGTAGTGTGTCTTCTTGGTCTTACCGACGCCGGCATCCTCGAGCTCTTTCTTGATTGCCCGGTTGGCCTGGGCGGTGGTCATCCCGCCCCACTCGAGGAGGATGCGGGTGCGCTTCACCTCTTCGCTCATCTTCTCCCAAGCCTCACTCCGGATGTGCTCGACGCGCCCTTCGGTCGTGCGCAGCAAGGGAGTAGCGCGAACGGCCTTCTCGAACGCGCCGACCTCGCGCCTGGCGATGGTGCCTGCGTCTGAGATGTAGGAGTCTGAGAAGTCGCGGGCTCTCCACCCGAGAGCGTTGGCCGGGTCGAACGAGCGAGCTCGAAGGCCGAGCGCCGCGATGAGCTCGTCCCTGAGCTTAAACTCTCGTCCGTAGGTCCCTTCGGGTGCCAGCGTCGCCCGCCCGATGCGGTACGCCTGGTTGAGAATGCCAGGGGCGATGTTGGGCACCACCTCGGTCACACCTTCGTAGACCTTGGTCTCCCAAGGATCGTCCTTCTTCCAGATGTCTCGCCCCGATTCGTCTCGCCCACGCATGACGTTGACGATTGTGGCGGCGGAGATGTCCGCCTCAATGAAGGGCCTGAGGAGATCGACGCCCAGGTCGGCCCAGTCGAGGTCCCTGTCCTTGTTTACGATGCTGCGCCACACCTGATGGATCGGGTCGGTCATCACGGCGAAGGGGTTGAGCGCAGAGAGATCTATGAAGGTGACCGTGACCTTCTTGCCGTCGAAGCTGTTGTCCAACAGAACGATGTCGCTGTGGCGCTCCCACTCTGCCCCCATGACACGGATCGACTCCTCCTCCTCGTCGCTACCGCCCGTGAGAGATCGACCAAGCATCATTAGGCCGAGAGGGATGAGGTTGGGGATGACGGTGATGCTCGCTATGCGCTTGGCCCCGACCCCAGTCCATCGACCACCGCGGGCGATGTCTTCGGCTCCGATCTTGAGGGAGTTGCCCACGGCCTGCACCATCGCGACCGGGAACGACGGGAAGCTGCCGATGACAGGGAACTTGGAGAGAGCACGCACCGCCGGCGGGAGCCTCGAGTAGGTCGGAGTGGTGAGCCGCGTGCGACGGACCGCCATCTCCCACAAGTCGGGGTGCTGGTCGCGGATCTTCCGATAGTTCTTGGCAATGCCTTCCTTCCTGAGGTCCACACGTGACGCCCACGCCACCGAGGAGAGCTCGGCTGCGAAGTGGACCACGTGGCCGTAGTCATCGGCTGCACCGTAGAGCTTCATCGCGGCCTGCACTGCCTCTTTGCGCCAGCCCAGAGCCTTAGCCTCGGGGGCAGTAGGCGAGCCCTTGAGACGCTCGAGATCCTCCTTTGCGAAGGTCTCCATCAGCTCACTGTGGACGATCGACTCGCCGTGGATTCCACCCTCCATCATCATCGCGATGTTGTCTTCTTCGATCGAGAGGTAGTCCTCGACCGGCCTGCCATCAGGCCCAGCCATGTCCCCGACGTCCTCGAGCACTGAGCGATCGACCGCACGCTTACCGAGACCCTTCTCTCGACCCTTGATGATGGTGCCCGCACCATGCGCGGCGTAGCGGAACGGCGCCGTCCAGTGACCGCTGGCGAGCCAGATGATCGGCCACGCCTCCAGGTTGCGCGCCTGGGTGGTGACCGAGAGTGCGGTCTTGCCGACCTTCACCTTGCCGAACTGACGGGTCAGAAAGTTCGCCGGCTGCGTCTGACCAATCGCATCGATTATCAACTTTACCTCGGGCGTGACGTAGAGCTTCCCGAGTCGCCCCATCCTTCGGCGCTGTCCCTGGGTCAGGGGCTCGACAAGCTCGGTCAGGTCCCCCAGCTTGGTCCTGGCGGCAGCACCAGCCTGGAGAAGGAGCTCGGAGAGCTGGTCGAAGGTCCGCTCCATCGCCAGGTCATGGGCGATGAGCTCGACCCCCTCGACGTAGCGGACGAACGGATCGACATCGCGCCCGAGGAAGTCGGCGTACTGCTGTGGCATGTTCTGCCGCTGCAAGAACTCGGCCCGGCTCTGCTTGAGGCCACCGGGGAGCAGGAAGGTGGCCGGGGCCTTCCGCAGCATCGACTGCATCTCTCCCACGATCTCATCGTCACTCTTCTGCTGATTCTCAGGCAGTCTCGAGTACCAGTCCTTGAACGCCGTCCACCGCTCCGGTTGGACCACACGCACGAAGTGTTCCCACTCTTTCGGGTTGCGCTTCGCCTGGTAGGTGCGTCGCAGGTAGGTGCCTTGGTTCTTCTCGATGATGTGGCGGAGGTGCTTGGTCAACTCCATCTCGTCTCGGATCGCGACCCCGAGGGAGTCGAGGTGGTCGCGCATGGCGATCGCCGACTGGCGCAGACCATCGGGAAGGCCGAGCCACAAGTTAGCGTCGTCACTGGTGAGCGCATGCGCTACGTCCTGGTTGAGCTCCTCCCCATTCATGTTGGTCTCGAGCTGGTGGGCGAGGAACTGTCTCGAGTAGCGCCCCGCAATCTGTCGGGCTCGCCGGGTCTCTGCCTTCGCCCAGTTGGCGTTGTCGCGCAGGAACTTCGACGCTTTGATGGCGTCCGCTCTGACGATGCCTGACTTGCGAGCGTAGAGGGTGCCCCAGTTGGTGAACCACTTGGCGAACCACTTCTCCGCACGGTAAGGGAAGGTCATGTCCACCGAAGCGTTGATCCCGGCGCTCCCGATGTAGCCCGCCTGGCCCTCCGCCTGGCCCTCGGGCTGGTCTGCCGGCGGTGGCATCTTGGTGTAGTCCTGGTCGTCGGCCTCCTCTACCTCCTCGTCCTCCCTGAACATGGCGGACTTGCCCACCTGGTCCCGCTCCTCGATGGCTCGCTCGAGGGTCTCGAGTGTGCCGGGCAGCTCCACCGCGCCGAAGAGGCCACCCTGCGCGGGGTCTCCCTCGACCTCGACGAGCTCGGCGTAGCGGTTGATCGACGCCGCGGTCTTTTTCCAGGCGACGCTGTTGGTATGGAACAGCTCGACCAGGCGGCGGGCGACCGGGGAGAGCCCCCCGGTCAAGCCTTCCTCTTGCGCCCGGAAGTCCTTCATTTTGCTGGCGATCTTCCCGGGTCGCTTCTTGATGTTGAGGTACTCGTTCACGGCATCGGCGATATCTTGGGAGATGTCGAGGTCTGCCTCGCGCTCACCCAGCTCGAACTGACCACGCTGGCGAGCGACAGTCGGAGCTGCGGCAAGCAGTGCCTT
>SDBT01017665.1_pt1 | contig 11253 bp, 21 predicted proteins | sample 2277101 | NCBI WGS metagenome assembly SDBT01 (sample SAMN10404973, study PRJNA504765) | marine sediment metagenome | isolation source: marine sediment core GS10_PC15, 103 cmbsf | place: Arctic Ocean: Southern Knipovich Ridge | collected 2010 | reverse complement strand
TATTAAATTACAAATGCATTTTGATAGTATGGATGCAGGAGTGCATCCAGAAATAGAGATTGCTGCATTAATTAGTGAGATTGACAAAATCTTTGGGAGTGCGTTGATATGATTATAAATAAAATAGGAGGTTACAAAAAATGACAATACAAAAAGGAATATGCGCTGAATGTGGAAAAGAGTATGAATATGAATATAACCCTCAATTTCCAAGAAAATACTGCCATGAATGTTCAGCTGCAAAGAAAGCAAGTTATTCAGCTGGAGATGTCCCAAAACAGCAAACAAGTACTGCTCAGCCAGTAAATGCACCTATAGTTAAGCCTGGAATGGGAGAAGTTAAAGAACCATATTTTAATGAAAAGTTAATCATGGGAGCAATGACAGGAAACAAAAAATTTAATCAAGCTTCAATGTACACAGCTTATGCGAAGGATATTTTTGTGGGTATGTATGGAAAAGAAGATTTAATACCTACAGAGTTAATGGATTATGCAGTAAAATTGGTTAAACAAGCAAAGGAGGCATTTGAATGAAACTTAAAACTTTGAAAGATTTAGAATGGGGGAATGTGATTGCAGAAGGAGACATAAGCATTAAATGTGTCATGATTAAGGATCTAAAAGCAGGAGCAATCAAGTATGTTAAGGAAATTAATTGGAATTATTGCCATGATGGTAAAGCAATATTCATGGACTTCTTCAATATCACAGAGGAAGATTTAAAATGATAGAATTAGTTGAAGTAAAAGAATTTATGGATCTAGTTGATAAGATGCAGATAATGAATGAGAGAACAAAGAAGCATACTAAAGATATTCAGGAATTGAGAAAGTTATTGCGCGCTTGTAGTGCGCAATTAGATAAAGGAATTATCTAATCTTCGGTTAGGGGTTCCCCGCAGGGTGTGTTTGTTGATGTGATTAGACCTTCTTCATTGAGATAAACAAAGCCGTCTTCTATTAGCATTGCTGCGTACAAAGTCATTAGTTGTTCGTATTTTTGTGTCATTGTGGTAATATTCTCCTAGCCTTTTGGCGCAAACAAGTGTTACATATCCATTTTAAATCAGGCCATAACCAAGTTAAAAGAGATGGGTGTTCTACTGGGTCTTTAGTATTTGTAATAAATTCAACATCTTCAGCTGTTTCTTTTCTACCTTCATTGCCACAGAACTCACATTTCTCAGTCATTTTTTTAATTCCTTCAGCCTGTTTTCCACAAACTCACTTTTTAAATTATTATCTTGGAATATTAATTCACTACCTTCAACTTCTACTCTTTTAAATACTCCACAAACTTTACATTCTTTTACTAAACCCCCAGGAGTTGAAAATGGCCAAGTCCACTGATGATCACAATCTTCAGGTAAAATATGTTTATTAAAAGCCTCAACTCTTTGACGTAATGCATCTTCACATATTGCTGATACATTCATCCCTCTTGATTTTGCCTTCTCATGAATAAAGTCCTCAACCGTGATCATAACATTCTTCTTACCCATGTATATACCAATATATACACCTATATAAATGTATTGTATATACATAGAGCATAATAATCCGTAAGCCTTATATACTTCTTATGTGTGTTGAAATTAGTCTATAGTAACAGACTCTTAACTAGTGTCATATGGTTACGAGGGCTAATTTTGGCTTATTGAGAGGTATTATTACGTACACTCTCTCTAAGCATCTATGTATATATGCTCTCGAACTTTAGTATGATCCTACTTCTATTAAGATTATATTCTTTCAATAACCTCAAGGGCAAACCGACTTACTTTCCTACCTTTTACACCGGCAGCTTACCTAAGATTCACTCTCTGAGCAATATCCTTAATTTATTTAAGCTTCTTTAATTTATATAACTTTAGTTTCTACTAAAGTGACGACAACATACGCAGCCAATTTAAGGCTTTCGGATGGTATTTGTCCAAAACCCATAAATGGCTGGTCTGTTGACTTCGCCACTTTAATGGTTCTCAATTAAGTTTTTTCCATTTAATGTATGGAAAAAAACTTAAACACAATGCACGAAGTGACTTGTTACAAATGTGGTCGTAGTGAAGTTATCAGTATGCCTGTAGGTATTGATGAGGCTGTATGCCCGGAATGTGCTGGACTTAACCAATAGCTATTTTTTTTGTCGCGTAATGTATCCCTGCTTCAAATATAACAACAACTAAATACCTTCGTTGTTTCAGAAATGTACTCATTTCTGTGTATGCGTACGTCATAGCCGTACGTTATTTTGAAGCAAACGAAAGAGATATTAAGTTTATTGTATTAACAATAAACTGTTCGCATGTGGGATGCCTCATGCTCACTGTTAATAACTCTTTCGTTCCCCATCCTCCCTCCCCACCCGCCCTCCTTGATTATAATGTATTAGCGATTATTGTGTTCTTTCTTTTTTTTGTGTGCAGAACCCCAACCACAAATTTTTTAAAATATAAAATATTGTAATAGTATCATACTCGCAAATGCGAACTCTTGGGTGGGGAGTCATACTCGCCCATAATACTATGAAACTAGATAGATGGCAACAGCAAGTTATGGATACTAAGGGACATATCTGCTTAAGGTCTGGAAGACAGGTAGGAAAATCCACAGTTATCTCAGAGAAGGCTGGAGAATTTGCCATCAATCACCCCAAAAAAACTATAATGGTAATATCAGCTGTAGAAAGACAAGCAGCTTTACTTTTTGAGAAAATTCTATCCTATATCTACTTAACAAAAAAAGGAGCAATAAAAACAGGCAAAGACAGACCAACCAAGCATAAATTGCAACTAAAGAATGGAAGTATAATTCATTGCCTACCAACTGGAGAATCAGGATATGGTATAAGAGGATTTACAATTAATATGCTAATAGCAGATGAAGCAGCATTTATTCCAGAAGAAGTTTGGTCAGCAGTAACTCCAATGATGGCAACTACAGGGGGAGATATTATCCTGCTAAGCACACCCTTTGGAAGAGAAGGATATTTTGCAAGATGCTTCAAAGATAAAAAGTTCACAAAGTTTCACATAAGTTCTGAAGATTGTCCTAGAATAGACCAGGACTTCCTGGAACATGAAAAGCAAACAATGTCCAAAATCCAATATTCACAAGAATATCTGGGAGAATTTGTAGACGAACTAATGCAACTATTCCCAGATAAACTAATAACAGAATGTCAAACTCTCTCACGGAAACAGGTTCCGTCCTATTTCTCATCATCCTGTTTCCTGGGAGTTGATGTAGCTAGACTAGGTGGAGACGAAACCACATTTGAAATAGTTGATAGAAGCAATAGATTAAAAGTAAATCACATAGAAAATATCACAGAAACTGAAAACACAATAACAGATACAGCAAGACAGATAATTAAGCTGGATAATAGATATCATTTCAAGAAAATCTATGTAGATAGTGGAGGATTAGGAATAGGAGTAGTAGATGTCTTAAGAGAAGGTCCATCAACAAGAAGAAAAGTTGTTGAAATTAACAATGCAAGCAGGCCAATAGAGCATGGAGACAAGGCAAGAAAAAAGAAAACATTAAAAGAAGACCTCTACAATAATTTGCTAACTCTAATGGAAAGAGGGCAAATAAGATTATTAGATGATCCAGAGATATTTCAGAGTCTAAAATCAGTGCAATATGAATACATAGAAGGTGGAAAGTTCAAGATATTCGGAAGATATACTCATATAGCAGAAGGACTCATAAGAGCAGCATGGTGTACAAAAGACAAAACTTTAAATATTTACATTTACTAGCAAAACAATGGGAACTTTCGCCGCAAGTGGAGCAGTAGTAGATAAAGCAGGTTCAAACGTGAGCACAGCAATTCCAGAAACTGCATTCAATGACTGGATAGAACAAGCAGAAGCAGAAACAAGTTTATTCTCTAGATTTGACTGGGTTGCAAGTTCTGCAGCAATTACCACAGTAGGAACAAGAGTTCTAAACGATGCAGTTTCAACACTGGCAGCAATATCTGCAGTTAAATATGATATGGCAGGATACACAAGTAGAATAGAGGCAGAAGATGTAATTAATGTCCTAAGAGATTCAGCATTGAGAAAGTTACAATTAATAAGAGACCAAAAAGGAGTGAAATTTTTAAGAGATGGCGCATGATTTTAAACGATTTCCAGAACTGACAAACTCCCAGATGCAATTCTATTACTTTGACAGCCCACACAAGCAGATAACAGAAGATTTCTTTGGAGAAGTTGTAAAAATAACAGATGGGGACACTATTCATGTAAAGTGGAGTGAAAGAGAAAAGCCAGTAGTTGTTCGTTTCATAGATACTCAAGCACCAGAACTTGATGAAGAAGGTGGATTAGAAAGTGCAGCATGGTTAGAAAAACAAATCATGGGAGAATATATAAGAATTCAAATAGAACCCAAATTAAGAGTTGGTAAATGGGGTAGAATCATTGGTAGAATAATTCACATGGGAATAGATATAAATTCAAGCAGCATAGATAATGGGTTCGCTGTGCCTTTCACGAAATAATGGTATTAGAAATAGCAGGTGGATTATTCGGACAGGAAGATGTTAGAGAAACTCCAACACTAGCAACACAATCTCTAGGAGGGAATGTTTTAATGGGAAGATTTGATGATTCAAGTACACTTACTCCAGGAATAACAAGATATCTTCCTTTAATAGGAAATGTACCTAATGTTGACATAGATAGTAGTATAACTAAAATAAAGAGCTTAATTCCAACAGCAGGAACATTACAAAATTTTTATGTTAATGTTGTCACAAATTCAATTAATGGGAATGTAGATTTTTATATCATGGTAAATGAAGTAGCAACTGGACTAACAATACAATATTCCTCAGCTGAAACAGGACAAAAAAGTGACACGACAAATACATTCACAATAGCAGCAGGAGATAGCATTTCTCTCAGAATAATAACAGGAGGCTCTTCTGGAAGTTTTGCTGATGTTAGATGGGGGGTAGAACTAGGTGTAACATAAAATGCCAGAAACAAGAATAGACTCAGCAATATCAAGCACAAATCAACAGGATGATTTTGAAGTCGGAGCTCTGAACACAGAAGGAGCAACAGGTCAGGATGAAACAGAATTTATGAATGACAAGTGGTCCTTGTGGTTTGGATACTATAAAACAATCCCAGAACTAACCTCTGTAATAGATGCAAAGGCAACATGGACTGTGGGTAAAGGATTTCAAGCAGATGAAATTACAACAATGCTTCTGGATACAATCAAGGGATGGGGCGCAGATACATTCAATACAATAATAGAAAACATGATTAGAACCTACAACATTGGAGGAGATGCATTCTGTGAAATCATCAGAGATGATGACGGAAAACTAATTAATCTAAAACCATTAGACCCAGGAAGTATAAAGACAGTTGTAAACAGGCAAGGTATCATAAAAAGATATGAGCAGGTTAATAAAATCAACAAGAAACAGAAAAAGATATTCCAACCAGAAGATATTTTTCACTTAGCAAGAAATAGAGTAGCTGATGAAATCCACGGACAATCAATTATAGAAAGATTAACAGAAATTATACTAATGAAAAATCAAGCAATGGCAGATAACAAAATAATAACTCATAGATTTGCATATCCTCAATGGATATTCCACTTAGATACAGACAATGTAGCAGAGATAGCAAAATTCAAAGCAACAAAAGACAAAGCAAATGCAAAAGGAGAAAACATGTATGTTCCTAAAGATGTTGTAGTTCCAGAATTAGTAGCAGTAGCACCAAATGCAACACTTAACTTACTTCCATGGATAGATAACTTAGATGCAAAGTTCTACGAAGCAGCTCAAGTTCCTAAAATCATAGTCGGTGGTTCAGGAGGTTTCACAGAAGCTGCAGTAAAGATAGCATATCTCGCATTTGAACAGACAATAAGAGAAGAACAATTATTCGTAGAAGAAGAAGTTTTAGCACAACTAAACATAGTTATAGAATTAGAGTTCCCAGCAAGTTTGGAGAATGAATTAATCTCAGACAATAACAAGGATGTAACAAATGGAGCTGCTCAACCAAATGAAACAACTGCTGGGGCAGGACAATAATGGTAGGATTTTTTCAGAAGTTAGTAAATACTTTTAGGAATACTGCTCAAGCGATAGGTGCAGCTTTTGGAGGAGGTGGTGGTGGAGGAGGACAACAACAACCACCAAGACCAAGTCCAAGACCAAGTCCAACAACACCAACTACTGCGCCCAGTTTTCAGCCTACTCAACAACAACCAACAACAATAGAAGAAGCAAGAGAAATTTCAGGACTTCCACAACAAAAAGAATCTCCTCAACCAACTACAATAGAAGAAGCAAGAGAAATAGCGCAACAACAAGCATTACAATTTCAATTTCCATCCCAACAAACTCCAACTGGTCAAACTCCAACCCAGCAAGAATCAGTAGCAATAGCATTGGACTTTTTCAAAAGACAAAGAGAAGGAAATTTAACACCAGAAGACCAACCAATAATAGAAGCATTAAGAGCAGGTTCAACAGACGCAGCATTAACAGCATGGATGTTAGGAGCAGGAGGTCCAGCATTAGAAGCTATAGGAAGTGGGATTGGTTTAGTATTCAGCAGAATATTTTCTAAGATAACTCTAAGAGCATCTGCAAGTACTTTGCAAATAGTAACATCTGGAGCAAGTAAAAAACTTCAAACAAAAGCAATAATAAAAGAAATAATTCAATTATCAAATGGAGGGAAAAGTTTAATAGGTAGAAGAATACCAGAAGCAACTATTAAGTCAATTGGAAAACTAGCTAAATTAACTCCAGAGGGAGTTCAACAATTAAAAAGAGGATTGGGAGTAATAAGAGTTAATGAAGTAAAACAATTAATTGCAGGAGGAGCTAACAACTTAAAGACTGCTGCATTAAAACAAGGATTTTTAGCAGGCTTAGCATCAAAAGCAAAAAGTCCAATAGCTGTACTGGGTCTTTTAGGAACCGTATTATACACATCTTTATTCTGGGCTCCAAATGAAAAAGGAGACGCTTTAACATTACTAACAATAGCACAGAGAGATGCTGTAAAAGCTGGGGATATAGATTTGGCTAATGAAATTGGAGATTTAATAGAAGAGACAGCAGACATAGCAGCAAGCATTCCAGTATTAGGTTTCATACAAGCTGAACTAGCAAAGTTTGAAGCTGCAAGAAAAGCAAGTGAAGCATCTAGGGCATTAGTAGAGAAACTCCAAAGAGAAACAGCAGAAGCAGAAGCATTAGCTGCAGAAGGATTTGGAAGTGCATTTGAAAAACAAACAGTAGAAGCTGCAGAAAGAAGAAGAGAAGTAGAACTACAACAAAGAGCAGAGGATGATGATTATTGGGCTGGAATAATAGCAAGAAATGAGAAAAGAAAAGCAGATGAAAGAGCAGCAGATGAAGAATATTGGGCAAGAATTAAGCAAGAAGAGGTACAACAGGATTTAGATGACGCAGATAAACAAGCAATTAAGGACTGGAACGCTGGTAAGTCAGCATTAAATTTCAAGTGGTTAGGTAGATGAAAAACATAACATGGAGAAGAGTGGCAATGATATTAGGAATAGTTATAGTAGGAGGAATAGCTTTTGGTGCTGGTTATAGTGCAGGGGCTTTAAAAGCATCAGAGTTCATGATAGATCAAGTTGTGAGAATTATGGGATACGAAAACATAACCATAGATATTAGCAGAACAGAACTATTACAATATTTCTTAAAGCTGAAAGGAGGTGCATAGTATGGTAGAAGAAGATAATGTGGAAACACAAGAAGAAACTCCGGGGGAAGAAGTCAAAGAGGAAAAGAAAGAAGAAGTGGAATAGAAAGACTTTTAAATATAATAACCCAATTATAAATGATGATAGAGAAAAAAGACTGGGAAACAATTCTAAAAAACAATGAGAAGCAAAAGTCGGACTTGATTCACAACCATGAGATGGCTCTGCCACAAGTTGAAGCGTTGATTACTTTGGCCAAGCATAAGATGTCTGAATTTCCAGAAGACCCCGCACCTGCAGAAGTTAAAGAAGTTGTTAAGGACTTAGTCAAATGAAAGAAGATAAAGTACCAGAAACAGTTGAAGAGAAAGTTGAAGAGATAGCAGAGTCTAAACAGAAAGTTGAAGAAGTCAAGGTAGAACCAATTCCTTCTGAAACCTTAAGACTTCGGAAGGAGAATGATGAGTATGAAGCAGAGGTAAATAGGAAACAAGAAATAAGAGCAAGAGAAGCTTTAGGTGGAAGGGCAGACGCAGGACAGCCAGAAGAAAGTCAAGAACAGAAAGATGAGAAAGAGGCTGCTGAGATTCTCAGCGAACTTCAATAATGCACTTAGTATTCTTGACTCGTGGAATTGACAAACAAATTACAGAATTAAAGCACTTATTGTTAGCTCAAAGATTTCCTTGGGTAAGAAAGAATTTAAAGACTGGCCAAGAAGAACTCAAAATGGTTCAGGGAGCATTAAGACCTATTCAGATTTGGGAGTATGTATTCCCAGAAGAAAGCTTGAATGATGTATTAGTGGGAATGGATGTTAAGAAACCAATAGAAAGAAAAGAGATTAAGAACATTTCTTGGGCAATTAGAAAGATGCTCAAACTAGAACAAATACCAATATTAGGAGATATAAAAGGAACAGGCTATATTCCTCAGGGAAAAGTTAATGGAGTTAAAATGCCACCGTCAATAGTTCATGATATGACAGTTGAAGGTGTTGCACTGTATCCCTTAGGAATTAAAAAAGACTTTAAGAAAGACCACCATTTCACACTAGGTGATGGAAGTGAAGTTAATTACTTCCAAGAAGGATTATGAGGTTCTACAAGTCTGCATTATTCTATTCCTACTTTAACACAGGCTATTCAATAATGAGCTTGCCAAAATGGATAGCAGCAGTATTTGGAATAGGAGAAGTTGTTAATAAAAACTATCTTGTAGTACTTGCAGGAGCAGTTATATTCTTTGCCTTATGTATATTAACTGGATGGGCTTATATTAAGTCTGGATTCTTAGAGGCAATGCAAGAAGTTGGAAACAAACACAATCTTCTAGCTAAAGAACTCAGAAATAGCAAACTATTTAAAGAAGATAAACATAAAAAAAATAAGGTTGAATAAGAATTAATGGCTAATGAATGGACAATAGTAGAATTATATGGAGCAAATAATGATGGAGAGCCAAGAAGGTATGAAATCCTTGCTGACGCATCTATTTCTGTAGGACAATTATTAGAATTAAGTGGCGATAGAGTAGCAAGTGCTGCTGTTGTTGGTACAAGATATTTTGCAGGAGTTGCATTAGAAGAACATGTTCCAGGTAAAGGAGAAACAACCATCTCTGCATGGACAGATGGTATTTTTGAAGTAGTTACATCTGGTGCAATTACTATAGGGAATAATATTACTGGTGGTGGAGTTTTAGCAAATACAGTCAATGTAGCAGAATCAGCATCTGGTGCTCATGTATTAGGTTATGCTCTAAAGGCTGCTGCAGCAGGCGATACAATTACTGTGAGGTTGAGATTATAATGGCATTTAGTTTAGGAGTTGGTGGAGAAGGACTAAGAAAAGAAGTTGTTGATTCTATGGTTAAACAAACTGCAGCAAGAACATACAAGTTCAAACAAGCAGTTGCTATTGTACCAACAAGCGCATGGACTAATACTTTCTTTAGAGAAGACCTGGAAGTTTCAAGTGGACCTACTGGTAACAAGTTCAAAGGAATTCCAAGAGGAGCTAACTTTCCACATGGTAGTACTAAGTGGGAAAAGATAAGTGTTAGAATTGTCAAGTTTGGTTCAGAAGTTAATATACCATGGGAAGACATCTTAAGTAATGACATTAATGTTCAGGCAAGAAACATAGTCAGAAGAACAGAAGAAGTAGTTAAGTCAGTAGATGATACAATCTGGAATGAACTAACAGAAGATAGATTAGGAACAGGAGTTATTCAGAGCTTCGGTATTGGAACTGTTGCTAGAGGTGGAAGTTGGGATGAGTCAAGTGCAGCTATCATAGACAACTTAATGGAAGCATCACAGCTTATAGCAGAGAATGGAAATTATGATGTAGCTAACTTAATGTGCTTTGTATCACCAAGAGATAAAAGAAGTATTATGAAATATTTATCAGACAAAGGAGCTCAATGGGATGCAATAGCTACAGACATTGCAACTAATGGAAGAATAGCTAAGGTTGCAGGAGTAACAATAGTAGAATCAACATCAGTAACAGCATCATTTGCTCTGGTAGTCAAACCTAAAACTTGTGCAACATATAAAGAACTAGTAAGTCTAAGAAGTACAACAATAGATGACCCTTACAAGTCTCTTAAGATTAGAATTGTAGAAGAAGGAACTATAGAACTTACAGACCCTAAGGCAATTGTTCTTATCAAGAATACACAAAGTGGAAGTGCTTAAATAGTATTATTTCTTAAATGATTAATGGCAGGTTGGACATGCAAAGATAGAGAAAACATCTTTTGGGATGGAACTATCAATAGTAATTTTAAAGGAACTACTAAGCACACTCCAACAGAACATAATGATATAGTTAATAAAGAATATGTTGACTCAGTAATTCCAGAAGCAATCAATCTATTTCTAACAGAGAATGCATCAGACCTTGGTGGTGTATATCTTGATATGGAAGTTTCCCCAGTTACAGATACAGAAGAAAATATATTAACTGCAATCCCTGCTAATTCAACTGGAACATTGATGGCATCTTTTGCTACACTATTAGCTGATAGTGTAATTGGTGGAATTGTGGAATTGCCAGTTGGAGTTTATGCTTTTCATATTCATTGTCAAGCATCATCAGCTGCTAAACTTTCAATGTATGCAGAATTATATCACAGAACAGCTGGTGGAACAGAGACATTATTATTAACTTCAGAAGATTCTAACTTAATCCCAATAGCTAAAGGCAGTATTGCATTTCATGGAACTCTAACAACAGAAAAAGACTGGGTATCAACTGACAGAATAGTTGTTAAATTATATGGTAAGAATAATTCTGCTGCTTCAAGAAATCTAACAATATATACAGAAGGGGATACAGCTTCAAGGGCAGCATTACCAGCTGTTAGAGGGTCAACAGTTGGGGGAGCTCCAGCAGGAAGTAATGAAGATATTCAATTTAATAGTTCTGGAAGTTTTGGAGCAGACTCAGACTTATACTGGGATGTTGGAAGACAACAATTAACTACCAATTTAATAAAAATAACAAGTG
>SDBT01017664.1_pt1 | contig 11254 bp, 7 predicted proteins | sample 2277101 | NCBI WGS metagenome assembly SDBT01 (sample SAMN10404973, study PRJNA504765) | marine sediment metagenome | isolation source: marine sediment core GS10_PC15, 103 cmbsf | place: Arctic Ocean: Southern Knipovich Ridge | collected 2010 | reverse complement strand
GTTTATTAGGTTCTGCTTTGAAAGCCAGAACCGAGCAATCACGCGAACGTGAATGTTTTTTAAGAATATTAACGCACAACCTGATGATCATCAGGCGTGCCGCTTAAGGTTTTCAACAGAGCATTAGAGATTCTAAGTAGCGCGCAACCTGAGTCGCTGCTGTAGGTATTTCAACCAGTGCGAGTCCTCAAAGCTTGGCTGGGTGCTGAGGTGTAACTACTGCGACTGTGGATTTACCGGTCGAACGGAAGGCACCTTTGCTTTCTTTGGCGCGGCAACTTCCTTAATCGCTATGACCTCTTTTGCAGGTTCCCTTTCTGGGGCCAGTGCTGTTTTTGGGCATTCGCCCGTCCAGCAGTAGAGGCACAGTTTCTCTTTGGGCAGGCCGATTGCAGTTACCATATCCCCCACGGTCTGGTATCTGAGCGTGGTGACCTCCAGGTCTCTGGCAATCCAATCCACCATTTTCTTATATTTTTCGCTATTTGAGTCTATGTATTTGGTGACATCTTCAAGATCGCAGCCTTCGAGGGCGCGAATAGCCCTGCGTGCGGCAAGCTCCTCGGTCGAGCGTGTGGACAGATTGAACCTGCAGGGGAACATCAGCGGCGGACATGCCGGCCTTATGTGTACCTGCTCGGCGCCGCAGTCCCACAGCTTCTTTATTGCAAAGTTCCTGAGCTGGGTGCCCCGGACAATGGAATCCTCGCAGACGACGATGCTGTTTCCCCGGATTACCTCCTTGATTGGGATAAGCTTCATCTTGGCCACCAGGTCGCGTGTCTCCTGCGATGGCGGCGTATAGCTTCTACCGTATCCGGGCGTGTACTTGACAAGAGGGCGTCTGAACGGTTTGCGCGATTCCATCGCATAGCCCAAGCCGTGGGCAATTCCCGAGTCGGGCACACCTGAGACCACGTCAACTTCAATATCTTTGTCGCGTATTGCCAGGCATCGCCCGCATCTCTCACGTACGGTTTCCACGTTTATTCCCTCGTAGTTTGACGCGGGAAAGCCGGTATATATCCACAAAAATGCACATATCTGGTTCAAACTGCCGCCGGGCCTTCTCTGGGCTATGCCGTCTTCGTTCATCAGGATTATCTCTCCCGGCTCGATGTGTTTTACTATCTCAAAGTCATTGTTGGGAAAGGCACTTGTCTCGGTGGTCACCGCCCATGCATCTTCCCTTTTGCCGATGACAAGCGGGGTATATCCGAACCTGTCTCTGGCTGCATATACTCCGGCCCTGTGAAGCAGCAGCAGCGAGCATGAACCGGCTATGGCCTCGAACATTCTCTCTATTCCATCTACAATATCATTTCCCTGGTTGATTAGCTTTGCTATCAGCTCGGTGGTGTTGACTGCGCCCCTACTTACTTCACTGAACGATATTCCCTGCCTGAGGAGCTTTGCTACAAGTTCGGCGGTGTTTTCCACTATTCCGTTGGTCACTATACAAAACGGGCCGAACTTTGAGTTCAGGTATATGGGTTGTTCCTCAAGGGCACTGATGACGCCGATACCTTTGTTTCCGCTCATATGCTTATAGTCGTCGTAGAATTTTGACTTAAACTGGCTCTGGCTGACGTCGTGTATGTGGCGGGTAAAGTCATCTCCAAGTACCGCCAGCCCGCCGTACTCGGTCCCAAGGTGCGAATGATAGTCCGTGCCGTACAAAAGAGTCTCGGCGCAATTTCCCCTTGAAACAACTCCAAAAATGCCGCTCATTTTTTGCCTCCTGTATAGTAATTTGTAGTCTGACCAAAAAACCATTCTACGCGATTTTGCGGAAATGTAAAGTCAATAGTAGTATAAATGTGCGTTTTTCGTGGCTGGCTTCTAATACTGTAAAAGCTGCTGTCACCAAGGCCCTTGCAAAGAATTTCTCATTTAACCAAACACTTTATTCGTTTTGTTTTTATGATATACTAAACCTGCTTGGATTTTCGAACCAGATATTTTAGTAATTATGGAAACCTCCGATTTCGACAACCACCAAGAACCTGAGCCATCTGACCAGCAGCAGGCCGAAAAAACTGCGGGCGAACCCACCTCAAAGCCAAAGACCTTCTCAGAAGAGGCCAAGGTTTTGAAAGTCACCCTTTTTAGCAGCCCTGAAGGACGCCTTTTAATAGCTGGCGTCGGACTGGCACTTATACTCATCACCTGGATAAGCTCGAACTTTATTTGGGCGCCGAATACCTCTCAAATGCTTATAGGCCTGGTTGCAACTCAAGTCCTGTTTGGCCGAGCCGCAAGTATGTCTTTCGGCTACTCGGTGGGGCTCGAACACAGCGTCGTTGTGCCGGTCAACATGCTTGTCGAGACTGTGCTGGTGTTCATTTTTTATCCGTTATTTGTCCTCAGTTGGAGGCACATCGTGGAGATTCGAAGCCTCAAAGGTATCATTGAGCGCACACGCCGGGCCGCAGAAGCCAATAAAGACCTGATTCGCAAATATGGTTTGGCGGGCCTTTTTGTTTTTGTCTGGTTTCCATTCTGGATGACCGGTCCCTTCATAGGTAGCGTAATCGGTTTCATACTGGGATTTCGGCTCTGGGTCACCATGACTGTTGTGCTGAGCGGAACTTTCGTGGCTGTGCTTGGCTGGGCGGTGATTCTGCGAACATTTCATGACCACGTGGCCGCGTACAGCCCGTACGCGCCGCTGGTTCTGGTGGCGGTATTAATTATCATTATAATCGGTGGCAACATACTCCACCGGTTTCATCATAGAAAGGAGCGGCCTAAAGACTAAAAGGGACGTTGAGGGGACTGTCCCATCTTCCGCAGGTCTGTTACTTGGCCCTCAATCAGACTTGGCCCAGAAACTATCTGCCTGTAACTATTTCGCTGTTTAGTTTCCGCTGGAGGTCTTTGAGGCGGTTTACCTCGTCAAAGCCCAAGAGAATAATCGGAAAAGCGGTCTTGTTGTGGAACAATGGCTCATCCATATCCACCCATTTCCGCGCCATTTCTCCGTCCGGTGTTCCAGGTATAGGCGAGAAGTCGGCTAACATCCCACGAATGCCCAGACCTTTGACAAAATGCATCGAGTCCTCCAGCTCCTGGCTGGTGATGTAAGGATGACCTATGATTTGATATGCGGTGATGCTTGTCGGGTCGGCCCCGGCGCCGAGGAGGTGCTCGACCGCCTTGGAAAGCTCGTTGGCTGAGACTTTGGAGCCGGTGACCTGATGCCATTGGGCAGAAGTGCTCTCAAGACCCAGGTAGAAGGTCTTAAAACCGGCCTGAATCATCAACTGGACCAGCTCTCTTGTAACGAAACGTGCGTTGAGGGCGTTTGGGCTGTGAAAATTTGCCTTTATATTCCTTTTTAATGCTTCGGCTAAAAACGGCATCAGAACTTTTTTGGCGTCAAAAATCAGGGCGTCATCGTAGAAGGCGATATTGGCCACTTGGCGCTGGGACAGAAGCTCCAGCTCAGCCAGGCAGCGCTGCATCGACCTGGCCTTGAATCCGCGATATACTTTGGGCACCGAACAGTAAGTGCAGTTAAATGGGCAGCCCTGGCTTAGCTTGAGCACGCCGACATCCAGTTTTTCGTAAACTTCCCACAGGCCCGGCTGGTCCAGGTCCGGCTTAATGCCCAAATACTCCCAGAGCCGCTCGAGGTCACAGCCGTGGACGAGAAAATCGGCCCCCAATCGCTGCGCGTGGCTGGGGCAAAGCGTGACGTAGTTGCCGCCTAATATTATTTTTGCCTTCGGCTGGGCCTTGCGGATGTCCTCAATAACTTCTCTTACCCCCTGATACCAGTAGGTCATGTTGGTTTGAATAAGGGCAAAATCAAACGCATTCTGTTCGCTAAGAAACCGCTGGAACATGTTGCGCGGCAGGCCGAAACGCCGGTAGTAGCGGGGAATTTCCAGCAGGGCAGGGGGGGGCGGTATGCGTTGACAGTAAAAGCGGCCACGGCCCCACCGGTCCGACTCAAGCTCTTTTTGCTTTGCAACGAAAGGATGGCGGCGGTCGAGATAATCGAAGAGGGCGAAATCCGCCTGGCCCCGCAGGAAACCTGCGACGCTGAGAAGCCCGTACGGTTTTAGCCAAAAATCGTATGCTGCAAAATCATAAATGGGCGGATTTACCAGTAGAATTCTCGGTCTCATTATATTGTATGAACCAACGCTCTATTGGCTATATCTTATCTTCCTTAGTGTCGCCAAATTGCTTGCGCAGTCGCTTCAGTTCAGCTTTAAGCTCCGTGACAACCGCCGCATACGCAGGGTCGTCGTATACATTATTTAATTCGTGCGGGTCCCCCTGCAAATCGTACAGCTCCCAGGCGTCAATGTCATAATAAAAGTGTATAAGCTTATAGCGCTGCGTTCTTACGCCATAGTGCCTTTTGACCGCGTGCCAGCCGGGGTATTCATAATAGTGGTAGTACATGGACTGCCGCCAATAAGGCACCCTTTGTCCCCACAGCAGTTTACGAAAGCTCTCCCCTTGCATCTCAGCCGGAGTCCCCAGGCGAGCAAAGGCAAGTAATGTCGCCGCAAAATCAAGATTCAGCACGATATCTTTATTCACTGAGCTCGCCTTGATTTCCCGTGGATACCTGACCAGAAGCGGCATGCGAAGCGACTCTTCATACATAAATCGCTTGTCGAACCAGCCGTGGTCGCCGAGATAAAAGCCCTGGTCGGATGTGTAGACGACGACGGTGTCCTTTGCTAAATTTGCCCTGTCGAGAAAATCCAGTATCCGGCCAACATTATCGTCCACAGAGGCGACGCAGCGAAGGTAGTCTTTAATGTACCGCTGATACTTCCATTTCTTCAGCGCTTGGCCATACAGCTCCAACGAGGGGCTCCAGTATTCACCTTGAACGCCTTTTCTCTCCCAGTCTCTTGAGTCCTCGCCTGGCATCTCCTCCGGTATCCCCACCTTTAAATCGCCCGGCGTCAGGTGGTGCTCGACGGTCATCTCCTGCTGACGCGATGCGTCGCTTCGCGTCTTGTAATCATCGTTGAATGTCTCCGGCTCCGAGATTTCAACATCCTCGTACATCTTGGCGTACTTTTTGTCCGGCTGCCAGTTTCGGTGGGGGGCCTTATGGTGACAAAGTAGGCAAAATGGCTTGTTGGTGGAGCGCTTCTTTAGCCAGTCCAGGCACTTGTCGGTAATAATGTCGGTGACATAGCCGGACGTTTCCTCCTCCTGTCCATTGACGCTGAACAAAGGGTCAAAGTATTCACCCTGTCCCCACGAGCCGATAAGTATGTCCTGGTGGTCAAAGCCGGTCGGCTCGCTCTTTAGGTGCCACTTGCCGATTATCGCAGTTTCATAGCCGCCACTTTGCAACAGCTTCGGGAAAGTCTCTTGACCGCCGTCAAAGGCTGCTTTGTTGTCGATGACACCGTTGATGTGGCTGTACTTGCCTGTCAGTATCACCGCTCTGCTGGGCGCGCAAATAGAATTCGTACAGAAGCAGTTTTCAAACAGCATCCCCTCTTTGGCGATTCTGTCAAGGTTGGGTGTCTTATTTATGCGGCTTCCGTAGCAGCTCAGCGCGTGCGAAGCATGGTCGTCCGTCATGATAAACAATATATTCGGCCGCTTTGGGATGACAGATTCCTGCTCCTTCTCCGCGCAGCCCGTCAATATCGACGAAACTATCCCGCAGGCCCCGAACGACCCAACCGACTTCAAAAACTCCCGTCTCGTCTGCCAATTCATGGCTATGCCTCCTTCTCTGACTTTACATCATTTCCGAAAGTACAATCTCATGCTCACCTAATTCTATCTCTAATACGAGCGAAAGAAAACCAAAAATCGCAGACACCAAAATCACGTCCTCTTGATGGTTTTATTTTGACCCAAAGGGCCTTTCCTATTATTCTATAAGCCGAGGGTGATGTGACTTCTTCGTGAGGTTTGACGTGACAAAGCTGCGAAAACATTTCGGCTTGCTCGATGTCTTTTCCGTAGCAACCGGTGCGATGATAAGCTCAGGCCTCTTCGTCCTGCCTGCAATCGCCTTCGCAAAAGCCGGTCCCGCCATCATTCTCTCATATCTGTTTGCCTCAATTCTTGTCCTGCCCACCGTCCTCTCCAAGGCCGAGCTCTCAACCGCAATGCCGCGAGCCGGGGGAACTTACTTTTTTGTCGAGCGAAGCCTCGGGCCCGCTTGGGGACTTTTCACTGGTTTCGCCGCTTGGTTCTCACTGGCCCTGAAAGGCGCTTTCGCTATCGTCGGAATGGCTGTCTTTATTGAAGTGCTCATCCCTGTCCTCTTTCCAGACGTCTCAGTAACCACCTGGCACCTCAAAGCAATCGCTGCCTGCTGCTGCCTTGCTTTTACCGTGCTTAATGTCGTAAGTGTCAAACAGACAGGTCGCCTACAGGCCCTGCTCGTAGGCCTGCTTCTTGCCATATTGGCGCTATTCGTATTCACCGGCGCAAACAACATGGATGCCGTCAGATTCAAAGGGTTTCTCGATAAAGGCTGGCCCGCTATCTTTGCTACCGCAGGGCTGGTCTTCATAAGCTTTGGGGGGCTGACAAAAGCCGCCAGCATCGCCGAAGAAGTCAAAAACCCGGGCAGGAACCTTCCCCTCGGTATGCTCCTCGCATGGCTTGTCGTCACTATATTCTACCTGCTTGTAATACTGGTTACCGTTGGTCTCGTCGATGGCTCCGAACTTACCGAAAGTCTCACCCCCATTTCGCTCGGAGCCTCCAAATTCGCCGGACCCGCCGGTTTTGCACTGCTGGGAATCGCTGCCATATCCGCCTTTATCACCACCGTCAACGGCGGTATACTTGCTGCCTCGCGCTCGCCGCTCGCTATGAGCAGAGATAATCTTCTCCCGCCTGTTCTGGCTCGCGTCGGCAAGCGCTTCACGACCCCTTATGTCAGCATACTCATCACAGGCGGATTTATGATTGCCGCAATCGTCTTCCTTGACATTGAAGCGCTTGTGAAAACAGCCTCGACCTTGATGATAATACTTTTTATCCTTGTCAACGCCAGCGTGATAATCATGCGCGAAAGCAAAATCCAGAGCTACCGCCCGCGGTTCAAATCACCCCTGTACCCGTACGTCCATATCATCACCATCATTGCCTATGCCGCGCTCATAGTTGATATGGGCAAGGTGCCGCTCACAATTACCGCTGTTTTTATAGCCGTTAGCGCCGCCTGGTTCGGCCTTTACGTTTACAAGCGGGTCGGAAGGGCCTCGGCAGTGATGCACGTTGTGGAGCGTGTCACGGACAGAGAGCTGAAAACGGTCACGCTCGAAGATGAGCTTCGCGACATCCTGATGGAGCGCGACGAGATAATAGAGGACAGATTTGACCGGCTTATAAGAGATTGCGAAATCCTCGACATAACGGGACGAAGAAAAGCCGAAGATGTCTTTCGTCGGGTCTCGCAGATACTCGAGCCCAGACTGGACACAAACCAGTACGTCCTCCTGGAAAAATTTCTTCATCGCGAGTCCGAAGGAGCAACTGTTATTCAGCCTGGTTTTGCAATACCTCACATCCTTGTCGACGGTGAGAAGAAATTCGAAATTTTACTTGTCCGCTGCAAAGATGGCATTGAATTTCCGCATGTGCCGGACCCTGTCAGGGCCATGTTCGTGCTTGCAGGCAGCAGAGATGAGAGGAATTATCACCTCCGCGCTCTTATGGCGATTGCTCAGGTCGCACAGGAAAACGACTTTGAGCAGCGATGGCTCGCCGCTCGTGACGCCGCCGCAATCAGAAATCTTATTCTTCTGTCCACGCGAAAAAGGGATGTAAAGCCGTAATCTTTTGGTGATAAGGCCGACGCCCACCATCAAATCAACGTCTGAAGTATGCTACAGGACCGTCGTCGTAGACCTTTGCCTCCCAGCCTTGCTGATTAGGCTTGGCAGTCATAAACAGCGGGATTTCGAGAGGTTTGGGTTCTACGCCAAGGACCATGGCCGCAGGCGGAGATTTTTCAATCAATTGCTCCAATGTTTTTGCACCGACAGCATGCGCTATCCTGCAGTCCGAAGGGGACAAAAAGTCGGCAATTCGGTAAACAAACACGCCGGCAGAGAGTTCCGTGTAAATATCGCACGAGCCCTCCAGGGCATAAAGGGGAGCAAGTGTAAGTATCAGTTTTGAGCCTTTAGTTTTTTCAGCAATGTTTTTTGAAATCCGGTGCACCTGATTCGGAACCCAGCCTTGCGGTGCCAGCAGCTCGGGAATTTTGTACAAGACAACCGGGTATAGCAGCATTGATGCCAGCGCGCAGCCGACGATGAGACCACGGATAATCTTAAGGTGTTTGCCGGCTTCGTTGCTGAGTCTTTGCAGGTACAGCAGCGGATAAGCGAAGCTGAGTACAAAAAAAGGTACGGGCATCGCAAGGTATTGTGTCCACATTGTAGGAGGAATTACAGCAATTACGCAAAATATTAACGGCAGGACAAGTCCTAGCAGCAGATTAATGACATCTGATGCCGCGAGTTTGCGACGCTTGAGCACAAGCATAAGGTACAGGAAAACTGCTATCACTATAAGAAGAGGATAGCCCGGTGTCGTGAACGCCAGGAAAATTAAATGAAATTTATTATGGACCAGCCCCGCCTGGTGCAGCCACTCACCGTTGAGCATCGGTATCCAGAAAAGATTCAGATAGAATGCTCGCGCCGAAGTTATCAATATCCAGACAGGCCAGATTAACACGACCGCCGATGCAATCAAAAACGCAAGCACAGTCTTGAGTCTCACCTTTATTGGTTCTCCGGGCCGGACCAGCAAAAAAACAAAAAACACCAATTCGGCAAGGGCTGTCGTTATTCGCATGCACGTCGCGAGCGTCAGAAGTCCGCCCATAAGAGCAATTTTCCAGTATCTTGATTTGTCCTTGAAGTCTGTAGAAATGAACAACCAGAAAGACGCGACCACAAGAAGAATTACGATGTCGTGGTTCCAGGCAAATCCATTGGCGTAACTGACAAAGGGATTGAACAAATAAAGCACAGCGCCGGACAGACCCAAAATCATCGCCGAAAGCTCGAAGCCCCTAAAGATGTACCGATAGATGCCCACAATGCAAACGACTATGAGGACATCGCACACAACCGAGAGAAGTCGCACGACGAGCAGATAGTGCGTCGTATCAAGTATCTTGAACAGGGCCGCACAGAGCAACGGATGATACGGCATCTGGGCCACATAAGAAAAATCGCGGTAAATCATCTCTCCCCGGGCCAGAAGTGCCGCAGCGGTGCAGTACATTTGTTCGTCGCGGCCGAGAGGCTTGGTCATGCTGTTTGCCAAAATTGCCGCAGAGAGCGCTGCAACTGTTAGAATGGTTATGGCCTGCACGATTTTCGACTGCATATATTTATCCGGTCTTTCGATTCAACTTTTCAGCCGCCCAGCTACCATTCTGCCAGTTCGCCGAGCAGTTCCTCAACCAAATCCTTCATAGTCACAATGCCGATGAGTGTTTCTCTTCCGGTGCGGCTGGTTCTGGTAACCGAGACTATTTTTTCATTCTCCCGCTGCATAATGCTTATCGCCTCCGTTACGCTGGTATCGGCACCGAGCCTGCGGATTGGCTTTATGAACTTGCGCAAATCGGTGAATTCTTCAGGTGAGCTTAAGGCCTCATAAATGTTTATAAATCCGGTTATATCTTCGTTTGGCCGGCTAGTTACCGGCAGGCGCGTAAAGACGCATCTGTTTAATTTATCAAGCAGCGCCGATTTGTCGAAACTTACATCGACCGTTTGAACTTTGCTGGCCGGTGTCATTACAGCCTTTATACTCAGATGTAGCAGACTCGCCAGGCGATTTATAATGTCGGTCTGCACCGGGCTGAGCAGGCCTTCCTCTGCCGTCTCGTGAATAATCGCCTTGATATGGGGATAATGGACAGTCGTTGCCGTTGCCTTTGGCAAACTCACAGCGCCTGTAAGCCGGGCAAAAACGCCCGATATCAACTTGAGAAGACCGACTATTTGGCACCAGCTAAAAAGCTTGTGAGCGGCAAATAAAAACGGTGAGAAAAAAGGCATGAGAAAATCGGCGCGATAGAAGAAAATATTTTTGGGAATTAACTCCGAGAAAACAAACAGTACCGGTGCCGTTATTACTGTTGCGAAAAATCCGGCTGTGTGTTCGGCCTGCAGTTCTCTCAACAGAACATAAGTAACGATACTGGTAGCCAGATAGTGAGCAAGGTTCGTCCCGGTCAGCATCGAGAGAAGCAGCCCCGGACTGTCCTGAAGACTCTTGCCGAGGATTACGAATGATAATCGCCTCTTTTCCACCCCGAGTCGAAGCCGCAGCCTGCTGAGCTGGTACATTCCGGTCTCGGCGCCGGAAAAAATGCCTGCAATAATCACAGATACAACGAACAGAATTATCAAAATCGCGTTATTGAGCATTGTTCGCAAGCCCACTGAGGCTTAATATTAAGGTTTCAATTCGGTGCTTGTGCACTCGTTCGACGGTTAGTTTTAAGTTCTTCAGGTATACAATGTCCCCGGCTTTCGGTATTTTGCCTAATGCCGCGGTTACCAACCCGCCGACTGTTGAAATGCGAGTCTCTTCCGGGTCGATGCTGAACACATCCGCCCAGTCGTGAATTGCCAGATGGCCGGCGAGGCGATACTCGAATGGGCCTATCTTTTCGACCGGTTCGATTTCCTCCGTCGCTTCGATAGGCCCGAAAAGCTCTTCGGCGATGTCCTCCAGACGAATCGAACCTGCGATGCCGCCGTATTCGTCCACGACTATTGCCGTGTCGCTGCGGCTGCTGCGAAAGAACTCCAGCAGAGATTCGACCGTTTTTTGCTCGGGAACAAAGTGAACTCTTTGCACAAGCTTGTCCAGGGACTTATTTGGTTCAAGCAAAAGCCGGCGAAGAGAAACAAGTCCGACTGTGTTATCTCTTGTGCCGGCATATACGGGCAGCTTCGTCAGGTGATTCTTCTGCATCATTTCACGCGCCTTCTGAGGCCGCTCAGTTACCGAACACGTAATCATATCTACACGCGGCCGCATCACGTGACGAACTTTGAGAAAGCTAAGCTCAATGATTTCGCCTAACAGCCTGTTCTCATCGGCAGTTATTAGTCCGCGTTTGCGCACGTGCTCGATTAATGATTTGAACTCATCGGCAGTTATCGCCTTAGCTGGTCTTGACGAGCCCAGTAGCAATCGAAGTGTCGGCTCGACTATCAAAAACCGAAAAACGAGTATAATGGGCGTGAGAACCTTAAGGCAC
>SDBT01017662.1_pt1 | contig 11256 bp, 22 predicted proteins | sample 2277101 | NCBI WGS metagenome assembly SDBT01 (sample SAMN10404973, study PRJNA504765) | marine sediment metagenome | isolation source: marine sediment core GS10_PC15, 103 cmbsf | place: Arctic Ocean: Southern Knipovich Ridge | collected 2010 | reverse complement strand
CGTGTCGGGTCGGCGAGACAATCTCGCGCACTTCGTCCCGGGTCAGCGTGGCGTGCCCGCCCGCAATGAGCGACACACGGTTCCGCTCGACCGCATCCATCCGCTTCCGCCTCTTCCTCGAGTTCGGCCTCGTCCGCTTCCTGACCCGGATCTTGCTCGGCGGGGTCGCCTTGCGGTGCTCCGCCAGTTCGAGCGCCTCGATCTTCCAGCGCGTTTCCGTTGCCTCGGTGATCCTCATGTCGCCCTCCCTGGTAATGCTTTCCGATAACTTCGTTCCGTGGCGGTTACCATTGGCAGCCCGTCTTGCTCTCGCTCGAAGATTGTGAACGCTCGAATTCTGAACCCGCACCCGGTCGTGATGCCACGGATCGTCTCGATTCGACACTTGGGCGGAGGGCTGGGGACGAGGAAGTGCAGCATTCCGATACGGCCGCACGGGCGAACCACTCGCGCGGCCTCGTTCAGCAGATGCTTTGGCCTGGGGTACTCGATCCCATAGAGCCCCTGTGCGTACTCGACGCTGTAGGGTGGATCGATCATCACACCGGCGAACGTGTCGTCAGCAAACGGGAGCCGGCGTGCATCGGCGAGGACATCGGGCGCGGCCGCTGGTCGCAGGTCCACGCGCACCCTGCCCTGGCCGGCGGGAAGCGACCCGGAGCAGAGGTGCAGGATCTGGTCGGGTGCGCAGCGGAGCAGCTCAGCCGCCCAGGTCACGAACCCCTTTGGATACTGCCCCCACACGCCCTCGCCGACCCGGGTTTCAGCCGCCGCCCAGAGAGCTGGCTGGCTCGGAGCGGCGCCGCGGGCGCGTGCCCGCATCCGCCTCGGCAAACCGCTTTCCGGCCGGCGGTTGTCAGGTGCGAACGAGACGATGTCGGACGGCCCGGTCATACTGCCACCGCGTTCCGCGCCAGGTCTCTCCGCAGCTCTCGGATTGTGGTCATTGGGGGTCTCCTGTGGCGCGTCGAATCGCCTTCGCCAGAGCTCTGCCCATCATATCCGCGCCCACTTGTCTGTCCCGCGCTCGCGCCTGCTCTGCCAAGTGAGCTTGGCGCCACACGCCTGGCCGCAGGTTTTCTGTCGCTTGCGCTTCGTTTTGTGTGGCGTGAACTCATTGCCGCAGTATCCGCATGCCTTCGTCAATGGATACTTTTGGTTGTGATGCACCGCGTGCTCTCTGGGGCTCATGACGTCGAGATTTTCGATTCGATTATCGTCTATGTCATGGTTCTTGTGGTGGACGTACTCGTCGGGTCGCAGTTCTCGTCCCAAGTATCGCGCCATCACAACTCGATGCTCTGACTGTCCGTCAGATCCAGCGCGCCTATATCGAGTGTTGGGGCCGAGTGGTTTCGTCGGTTTACGGACACACCGAAGGGAGCAAAAACGCCTCGGTCCCCATTGCGCATGGGATACGTCTCGTGGTCGTTCAAACCGCGTCTTACACGTCTCGCATGTCTTTGTCATCTATCCATTTCCTTATTGCACCAGCCAAGGCTCTGCCTAGATGCACGCTGACGGCATTGCCGACAATCTTGCGCTTGCCCTGCATCGTAAACGGAGAGTGCTCGAACCAGTCTGGCGGGATGCCCTGCAGGCGCATCATCTCCTCGAGACTGCGACTCGGTGGCGGGGCAGCCTTCCCCCTGCGCTTACGGCCCTGCATCGGAGTGCCGTGGTCACCGCCAACAGTCAGCACCTTGACGCGCCGGGATTCTCGGTACGCTTTGTCCCCCAGCGCGTCTGCCGTGCCATCATGCCCGCCGACGGCGGTCACCTTCCGCTTTCCGCTACCGCCGATCGCCACCGGGACGGCCCGGTGATCCGCGGCGACTGCCTGGGTGACGGTCGGCAACTCATGCAGCGCGAACTGAATCCACTGCCGGAGCTCGGGGGCAGCACCATCCCGCACCCCGAACCAGAACCGGCGCTTGCGCATCTGCTCGTTGCCCCAGCCATCGCCCGAGTCGAGCGTCGAATTGTCGAGCATGAACGTCCGCACGTCGTAGCCATCGGGCTTGATATCGGGCGCACCCGGCACATTCTCGCGCAGGAACCAGGCGGGCCGCGCCTCGTTCACCACTCGCTCGTACTCGGGCCCGAGATCGGGGAAGCTCGGCTCGAGTCCCTTGGCCCGGACGAGGTTGGCGAGCGAGGAATGCGACTGGCACGGGTCCCCGCCGATGATTCCATCGAAGCGACCCGCAGGGGGGTGAAAATCTCGGACGTCGCCCCCCATAACGGATCAGGACCCCTGACAACCACAAAACCCTCGAGCGCGAACGCGTGGTCGAGTACCCCACCGCCCGGGAACAGGGAGAGGACGAGGGTCATGACACCGCCTTCACGTCGATGATGGCCCGAGCCTTCTCGGTGGCCTTCTCAAGACTGGTGAGCGCACCACCCAGTTCATGGCGCACACCGTCGAGGATCATCCGCTCTGCCTCCCTCCGTCGGTTGTACGACGGGATGTCACGCAGCCCGGCCTCTTCGAGGAACCCTTCGACCATCTCGCATTCCTTGATCCGATGCTCGAGAACAGAGTTCCGCGTCTCGATCTCGCCACACTTCCGTGCCACCGCCGCTGATATCTTGTGCTTGACGAGCCACCCCGTCTCCTGCTTCTCGCGTTTCTCTGCCAGCCAGGCTTTCCACAGATCGTAATTGGTCATCGACTCCGGTGAGTCGCGCGTGATCTTCGCCCGGCACATCAGCACGTATCGGAACAACGACTCGGGGATCTCGACCTCGCGCAACGGCGCTTTCTTGCGCATCAACAGTCGCTTGCAGTTCTTCGACACCTCGAGCAGCCCGCATTGCTCCGGCACCTCGTCCTTCGAGATCACGTCCTTCGGGGCGACGAAATACAACCAGTTGCAGAGATCGAGATAGCGTGGCCACTTGTCGTCCTTCAGGAAGTCCGAGCGGCTGACCTTGATCTCGTAGCCGGTGGTCGATGGATGAGCCCAGCTCCGGGGCATCACCCAGGCGTCCATGCGGGAGTGGCTCCCCCACTGCGTCGGCCCATCTTTGCACTCTGAGACAAACACGTCCTTCGAGTGCCTGGCCTCGAGGAGCTTTGTGATCGCATGCGACGTGATCTTCATCCGATCCCCATCCCAGCGCCAGCATAAAGACTGGTGCCTGGCCGCGCTCCCAGGAACAGCCTCGCCCCGAGCACCCGCCACCAGCCCTTGATGAGAACGACGCGCTCCTCGTCGTGGTAGTCGTCGACATACCACCAGTAGCTGACGTGGCCACTCTCAACGCCGTCGCGATACTCTTCGTTGTAGACGTCCTGGCCGATCAACTCGACTTCGAGCGCTTCGATCGCCCGCGCCATCACTTCCAGCGTGTGGTGGCCTTCGGCGCCCCACTCGTCGCCGTCTTCGCTTCCCCAGACGTTGATCTTCTTGCTGCTCATCCAATCCCCATCCCGGCGCCAACGTCTTGGACGATCCGGCGCAGCGACTTCCGGTCCATCATGACGACACCCGGGCCAGGCTCGTCGCAGAGCCGGTCGAATGCTCGAGGCGCCATTGCCCGGAAGCTCGAGGTGCCCTCGGTCGGGTGTACGTTCGTGGTGATGATCGTGGCCCGTCGCTCCTCCCAGCGGTCGTCGATCAGGCCATCCATCTCGGCCACCGGCCACGGGCTCTCGTAGGCGCCGCCCCACTCGTCGATCACGAGGACGTCGGCTTCGCGGGCTCTCTCGATGGCCACCGTGTCGCGATCGAACACCGCGCGGTAGAGCAGTCTGGCCTTCGTGTAGACCGTCGTCGGTGGCTGCCACTCCCACGTCTGGAACTCGACGTTGTGCCGCTCGCTGTCGGCGTAGACCTGGCGCAGGCAGTGGATCGCGGCCACGGTCTTCCCAGATCCCACAGGACCGGCGAGAATCATCCCCGCGCCCCGGCGGTAGGAGGCGATCCACTTCGCGCACTGGGCGGGGACCAGGGCCTCGTCGATTGGAATGTGGCGCAGCCTGAGGCCAACCCCGACGTCCAGCAGCCACTTGCGCTGCTCAGGCCCTGAAAGCCACGCCTCGCGAAGTGCCTCGACCCGCGCTCGATACTCCACGCTCTCCGAGTCCGGCCGCTCGGGCTCGTCTGGTGCGACATGCAGTCCACGGAGGATTTCCTTCGCATCGAGTCCTATCCGTTTTTCCACTGGCCTACTCCTGGGGTGGTGGGGATGGGTTTTGGCTTGCCGCTGGCTGGATGTTTCATCCGCAGCGCGATGTCGTCGAATTTCTTGTGGTGGGCATCGGCGCTGAACACTGTCGTGGCGAATCGCCCCTGATCCTGATTGTCGGGGCTCGCGAGCCAATCGAGCTGGACGAAAACCTTCTCGCGGGTGCGGCCATTGACGCGTAGCAGTTTGTCGTAGGTGCGGCTCCAGCTCGTGAGCGACTTCGGGGTCTGCCGACCCGGTTGGATGGCGAGAACGGTCCTCTTCAAATACTCAGCACACGCAACCGCGTCGTCAGAGGGTGAGGAGTTCTTCTCTGCCTTTGTCTTTGTTTCTGTCTCTGCTTCTGTCTCTGCTTCTGGGGGTTCAGTTATTGGTCCGATCGGCGACTCAAACCCTTGCTTTTTCCGGAGGTTACGGATTGTCACTCGCCAGCCAACCCCGACCTGCTCGATAGTCACTGGGAAGTCACCTCCGAGTGACTTGGCACCTGCCTCGCCGCGACGCACCCACGCACGCACCCTTGACGCGGCAGCAGATGGCGATTGACAACAGGTCACGCCCATCAATTCTGCGCTGGAAATCCAGAACGTGTCATTCGTTTTGGCGGCATATTTGACGATAGACAGGCGCCCGAGCTCGGCGTAGATGGCGCGGTCCTCAAGTTTTACCCAAGTCATGGCGGTGTTCCGGTGCGAGGCAATCGAAGTGTGGAGCTTGAAGTGGGCCTTGGTCTTGGCCATCCCCCGCCCCCTACGCGCCAGCTTCTTTCGGGGGCTTCCACGAGAACAGGGCCTCGTAGGTGATCTTCCCCTTGGTGGCCTTGACGATGAGAGCGGCTGTCTTTCGCCCCACCTCGCCGGTCGTCGACATATGCCAAACGTGAGTCCGGCTGACGCCGATGAGCCGAGCAAACTGCGCGTGACTCAATTTCGTGGTCTTGCAGTACCGGTTGATCGGGTGAATTTTCGCCATGAATCGGAGGGTTACGCATTTGGCTCCACGGCGCAAGAAGATTTCTCCCGACAGCCCGCCTATTTCCCCTTGCGCTTGCGCATTCCGGCGTTAGATTCTCTCTAACAGATGAGGAGAGAAGCCGATGAGCTTCGCCAAAGAGCCGCAGGACGTCCACGGGGAATGCAGGCGGGAGATTGAGGAGCTACTCGATGAGTGTACGACTTTAGCCGGGAAGCTGGCCGAGCGGGACGCAAGGCTCAAGACGATTCAAGCGCTGTATGATGCGACCCCACGCTTTCGGATGGCCACTAAAGCCATAGCGAGGTCCGATGATCTCGAAACAACATTGGCCGAGCGGGACGCCGAGATCGCGAAGCTCACCCAGTCCGACGCTCGCTGGCGGGAGCTGGCTGAGGCGTTGGAATCAGTGCAGCACGCCGAGCACACTCCAGGCGTTGGCGGCATTCACTATTTGAAAGACCGAGTCACCGCCGCCCGCAAGGCCATCGCCGACGCCGAGACAGAGGAGGAGAGCCCGAATGAGTGACGGTAGGGATAGTGTGGTGATGGTGTGTGCCAACGTCTGGCTGAAAGACGGAGCAGAAATCAGAAGCTCCCATGCGAGCGACTTTGGCAATTTTGTCAGCATCGGATCTGCGGAACAGCCGGATGCTGCCACCCTCTACGTCTGGTCTGCCGACGCCGCCGACGAGCTGGCCGAGGCGCTGAAGGGCGTGGCGGCGGGGATAAGGGCAGCACAGGAAGGGGGTGGGTCCTAGATGCGAGTAACGACGCTGACGTGTGACAAGTGCGGCAAGAGGATCCACGACTCGGATGGGTGCTACAGCGTGGAGCCAGTTGCAACGGTGAGACGCCCGCAGGTGCTGACGTTCGTCCGCAAGTCAGTGGACCTGTGCCGGGAGTGCATGGTCGTCCTCTTCGACTTCGCGCCGAAACGAGATGGGCCACCGAAACCCGAGCCCCAACTGACAGCGCTGGAGGTGGTCGAGATGTTGGCGAACCTACTGCGACAAGATGCAGTTATTGACGAAAAGGCCGCCGAGATCGAGAGGCTCAAGGCAGAGATACAGCAGCGCAACTACGCATCTGCGAACGGGGAGGGGTAGATGGACCGCGAGAAACCATTTTCGCAACGAGAAATCGAAAGACTCCAGCTTGAGATATTAAATCTCAAGGCCATCTGCGACAGAGACGCTAAGACCTGCAACGAGCAACAGGCTGAGATCGAGAAGCTCAAGCTCCTCAATGTCCCGCTGTTTTCTAGGCGTGAACTTGAGAAGGACAGGACGATGCTGGAATGGGCTCTCAAGCAAGGCATCTACGTCAGCGCGCACCACACGCTGAATAGCCGCAAGTCCGTAGCCGCCGCCATGAAGGAGTCCGCCTGATGCCCTTCAAGCAACGCCACCCGCGCACCGAGCGGCCTATACGGCCAGACTGGCGAATCCACTTGGAGCGCGCTGCCCGCTGGGACCGCTTCAACGAGTGGCTGGAGGGGCCGGGGTATCGCGGGCTGGTTACTCTCGTCGTCGCAGGGTGCTTTGCCTTGGTGCTGGGCTGGTGGTGGGGGCGATGACCTTTTACACAACTCGCACACAAGGGAGGATCGACTGAATGGGCGGATCAAGACTGGTGAACGTAGAAGTGTCAGCCGAGAACATGGATCGGCTGATCGCGAGCAAGGTCGAACTGGCGATGATCGAAGCGCTGAGTGAAGACAAGGAAGCCTTCGTCGAAAAGATCGTCAAGGCAGCCATGACGAAGCGATGCGACCTGGAAGGCAAAGGGCACGACCACAGATACAGCCGAGACGAGAAGCCGACGCACTTCGAGTGCCAGGTCAATGAGATGATTCGGAAGTCAGCAGAAGGCGCGTTCGATGAATGGCTCACCGAGAACCACACGCTGCTCCACGATGCGATCACCTCGCGCCTGCGCAAGGCTCCGAAGAAGTTTGTCAACGAGCTCGCCGCGGCCTTGGTGAACGGGCTATCTGGCAATCTCGTGGTGGAAGCCAAGCTGAGGACCGAGGATCGCTACTGATCGACTTTCACAAAACTCGCACACAAGGGCGCGGCGAGTGCGCAACGATGATCCGCAAGTAGCGGACAGCCCGCCCCTGGCTTGGATTGGAGACTGATACGGGGGCGGGCAACTTACACAGGGAGAAGAGCGTGGCCGAAAACGAAGAGAGCGGAAGCGAACTGATAGAGGTCGAGCCGAGCGGCAAATCCTTCGGCGCCATCGAAGTGCAGCAGCGGGCGTGGACGCCCTCGCCCCTGGCCCTGCTATCGGCGGACGACTTCACCCGCCGCCTGAAGCTCGCCAAGCTGGAGCTGGAGCGCATGCGCGAGATCCAGCGCGCCGTCATGGTCGAGGGGGTCGACTATGGATTGATCCCGGGAACAGACAAGAAAACGCTCTTCCAGCCAGGCGCTCAAGTGATCAACAGGATGGCAGCATTCCGCCCGAGCTACACACCTACGCGGCGCGATGGCGACGGCACGTCGGCCCCGACGCTCGGCTACAGCGTCGAATGCGAACTGCTGAATCAGTCTGGCCAAGTCGTGGGCGAGGGCTTCGGATCCGCAAACTCGTGGGAGAAGAAACACCGCTACCGCTATGCCGACAAGGTATGCCCCGAGTGTGGCGTAGCCGCTATCTGGCGATCGAAGGACAATGATGTCGCCTACTTCTGCTGGAGAAAGAAAGGTGGTTGCGGTGTGGAATTCAAGCCGGGCAGGGAATCTGAGTCGATCGACGCTCAGCCCGCAATGTGCGACAACCCGGATCCACACGACCTCGACAACACCCTGCTCAAGATGGCGTGCAAGCGCGCCTACGTCGCGGCCACGGTCCAGGCTCACGCATGCTCGGGCCAGTTCGCGCAGGATCTCCCGCCGGAAGACCAGGCGCCGGCGGAGGCGGGCGACCAGAAGCCGGCGCAGGAGGCAGCGGCGGCCAAGAAAGACAAGCCGAAGCCGCGCTCGAAGGACGACTCGCTCATCTCCGAGGGCCGCGTGAAGCTCTGCTACGGGAAGTTGTCCGGGCGGTTCAAGGAAAAGGGCTACGAGTGGACCGACGATGCGAAGCACATCGCGGTCGAGATGATCCTAGAGTCGTTCGACGTCAAGGAATTCGCGGAGCTGAAGACGAGCCAGCTCGACGACGTGCTCGCGGCTATCGCGTCGTTTGACGAATGAGGCGGACGGGCCTCTACCGGGTCGATGGCGTGCGGGTTCCCAGCGTGACCGAGATCCTGTACATCTGCGGCCTCACGGACATGAGCGGCATACCTGACGACGTGCTCGAGGCCGCTAGGTTGCGAGGCGAAGAGGTTCACTCGTGGTGCGAGATGCTCGACAAGGGAGATGTGACGCCGAACGATGCGCCCGACTCGTCGATCGCTGGCTACGTGGAGGCTTACATCAGGTTCAAGGTAGAGGCCGGCTTCGAGGTCATCCACAACGAACACCCATTCGTGAATGAGCGCGATCGGTACGCTGGGATGATTGACCGGGTGGCCTACCGGCGGAACCTGAAGCAGTCTGCGCGCCGATTCGTAACCGATCTGAAGTGCGTTGCGCTCGTGTCGGCTGCCACTTGTCACCAGGTGACCGGGTACGCGCATGGGATGGACGTTTGCGGAGGATGGCCACCCGGAGCACACGGACGCGAGTCGCTTCAACTCCGCCGCGATGGTACCTACCGCCTCAAGCAGTATTGCCGCCGCGACGACTACCACGACTGGGCCGCGTGCGTCCGGCTCGCCCACTGGAAGCTCAACAACAACCTAGCGACACTGGAGGATTGACATGACAGCCGCCATCGAGATTGCCTACGTACAACGCACCGAGAAGGAACGAGACCCGATCGTCACCCTGGCCCGCGAGCTCACGATCGTCGACCAGACGTCCTACGAAGAGGCGGGCACGCTGCTCACTGTCCTAATCAAGCCGCTGATAAAAGAAATACACGAGTCGTGTGATCCGGTCTGCGAGGCCACGAACAAGGCACACAAGGCAGCGACCGGCCAGCGAAAGAAGCTCCTCGACCCGATCCTCGAGGCCGAGGAAGTGACCAAGCAGAAGATCGGCGCACACGAAGAGAAGCTCGAGGCCGAGCGCATCGCAGAGCAGCGGCGCATCGAGGCCGACCAGCGCCGGCTGGAGGACGCGGCCCGGGCGAAGCGTGAGACAGCGGAGCGCGAGGCGCGCGAGCTCGCCGAGGCCGAGGCCCTCGAGATCGCGGCAGCACTCGAGGCCGAGGGCAAGCACGAAGAGGCCGAGAAGGTAATCGCTGAACCCGTCGAGGTCTACGTGCCAGAAGAGCCCATTGCCCCGCCCCCGGTCGCGGCTCCCCCGGCCCAGAAGGTGAAGGGGGTTTCCTCGCGCAAATCCTACGTGGGCAATGTCACCGACCCGATGGCCCTGCTCAAGGGCGTGCTCGACGGGAAGATCCCGAAAATCGTCCTAAAGATCGACCAGGGCGCGCTCAACAAGGCGATCAACGCGATGGGCGGGCAGGTGGACTACCCGGGCGTGAGCGTCGAGGTGAAGCGCACCATCTCGGGCAGGGCATCGAGCTGATGCCAAACACCTACGACTACGACCCACCCGAAGAGCCGCCCGAAGACGCCGCGGATGCGGCTTGGAGGTTGCGCGAGTTCATGGCCTCTTATGCGCGAGCAACACACGAGCGGATGGGTGGACACACCCGATGGTCCGAACTCGCAAATCGGCTGGTCGAGGAATTCGACGCAGCTACGAGGGGAGAGGAATGACCGAGAGCCAAGTAGACGCCGCGCTCGAGCCGATCCTGAAAGCCTACTGGGTGCGTCACCACGCCATCGACTGCACGGACCACAAGCTGCAAGTGGCGAGCAAGGGCAAGGATGTTTTCGCCGATCTCGACTGGGAGTTCCACCGCAAGTGCGCGGATGCGGGTCTCGATGCCGTCGACCGCCTGCACCACGCGCAGCGGGCCTACGCTCGCGGGTGTGCGGACCCCCGCTACGGCGACCCGGTGGCGAAGAGGCTGGAGCGCAAGAAAGCACGCGAGGGGGGCAAGACGGCGCAGTCCCAGTACGACTGGCACAAGGCCGAGCGGGCGAAGAGATTGGCGAAGAGGTCATGAGCAAACTCACATTCACCGACCTCGGGCAGGCCGAGATTAAACGTATGACGGAGAAGGCTGCGCTCGTCGTGTTCGATGAGCAGCCGGAGGTCGACGAGAAATGGGTGCCGTTCTCGCTCATGGCCACGCCGACTGCAGCCGACTGCGTGGAAGGACACACCATCGAGCGGTTCCGTGTCGAGTCGTGGTTCGCCGAGAAGATGGGGGTTGAGTCATGAGCTACCGCAAAGGCTTCGAGGACGGGCTGAGGTGCTTCGCGTGGTCGAAGGGAGGTCTTTGGCATGTCGGGCGCTACGGGACAAGACTCGACACCACGCTCTCGATGGTCAAGCTGCTCCCCAACTTCAACCCACCCCCAGATCCCCCCGCCCCCGAGTCCTGTCCCCTGGACGACCTGGTGCAGCTCGTGAAGGACGCGGCCCGCGACGAACTGGAGCAGGACGAGTGGACTGCCAACCAGATCGCCGAACACTTCCTGAAGAACCTGCAAGAGGTCCTCGAAGGGCGGGGGCTCGTTATGGGGGAGGTTGAATCCGAATGATCGATGTTCACTACCAAAGGAGAGCCAAATGGCTGAACGAGGATCGCTGAAGGTTGCACGAAAGGAATTTGCGAACGGGCTGCGAGACGGGGAGATGGGAGTTGAATCTCTCGCTCCTGACGAAGGCTTCGGGATGGAGTGGTACGACAGAGGGTTGATGGTCGGCTCCGCCGCTCCGCGCGTTCGAGAGCTGGAGGACACCGTCAAAAAGCAGGGGGCCGAGTTGGCCAAGCTGCGGGAAGTCGTTGCCGTGGCGCTGGGGCTCGCTGGGGCGACGGAGTAGGGGGAGGTGACGAGGTGACGAGTAGAAAGCTGGTTGTGGATTTCACGGACATCACCCCCAAGTGTTGCCGCGCAATGTTCGCTGTACCCACTGAGACTTTTATGGGCTGGCAGAAGACGAATTG
>SDBT01017661.1_pt1 | contig 11256 bp, 9 predicted proteins | sample 2277101 | NCBI WGS metagenome assembly SDBT01 (sample SAMN10404973, study PRJNA504765) | marine sediment metagenome | isolation source: marine sediment core GS10_PC15, 103 cmbsf | place: Arctic Ocean: Southern Knipovich Ridge | collected 2010 | reverse complement strand
AATAGATTGTTGGAATGATGTTTTAATACCATCATTAGTATACAGTTCTTCGGTAATTGGTTCGGTTAATGGTTCAGTAATTGGTTCAGTAATTGGTTCGGTTAATGGTTCAGTAATTGGTTCAGTAATTGGTTCAGTAATTGGTTCGGTAATTGGTTCGGTTATTGGTTTAGGTCCTTCCTCAGACTGGTTAATTATCTGTATCAATCTCATCAACTTTTTATCAACAGGTATGTTTATTTCACTCAGAATTCCTATTTTTCCTATCTTTTCCATTTTAGATCCATTCCATACTCTTCCTTCGATCATTATTTTTTTATAGATCCCAACACTACTTTTCTTTTTCCTAAATACATATGATCCAATACTAATTGATGAATCTTTATTTAGTTCTTTCACAGTGTACTCTTCTTTACGTACTATTTTGTATGATTTTTCAGCCTTTCTATCTGACACATATTGATGTATCATATTATCGATATCCTCTGTAGCTCGACCAAAACTCGTATATACTAGTTTGGATATATCTACATCACCTGTTTCCAGTGATGAAACATAAATTAGATATACGTTCAACATTTAGTTTTTATTATTATAAATATAATTTGTTTTTAAAAATTATATCATGTTTGTTAAGATTAACAAACATAAATTGTTTAAGTATTTAATAATAAATACTTTAAATTTTAAATGTATTAGTTTTTTATCATCTAATATCTGATATCAATACTCTTAATAAATAGATTCTTCATCTGTATCATCTCCTATTGGTACAAAAATAGCATCACGAAGGGATAGGAGCTGATCAGTTGTATTTTTAACAAATACATCATAATCTTTGTGATCTATGTTTCCCAATTTAGATGTCATAATCGTAAAATTTGTTTGAACATTTTTAAAGCGTCTTTCAGTAATAGATTTTAGATCATTGGTATTGGATATATTTTTTTCAATATTAACATTAAGATCTGTTATTTCGTCTTGAGTAGTTATTATTTTACTATTTATTTCCTTTATATCCCCTACCAAGTCATTATCTACAAAATCTTCAATCTCTGATAACTTGGTCTCAAAATCATTGGTTTTCTTGGAAAGTGCACCTACCAATAAAGTGAGTCCATCTATGGTAGCATGGTCTTTTAAAATAGTTGATTGGAGATTTTGAAGAGATTTGACAGCATTGGTATATTTTGTGTTGGTTTTGTTTTTTGGTTTATTGTTTTGTGTTTTTGATGACGGAACCAATGTATAAATTGTAGTTATAAGAGTTAGACACCCAATCAAAGTAAACCCTGCAATTACCGATACTTTTAATACACCGTATGATTGTTGTAGATCATAAATAGTACTCAATGTCGCGTTAATGTATTCCATATTTTATATTTTTAAAATTAATAAAATATAAAATCATATTTGTTTGGTTTTGGTTTGAGGTTTTTGAGTTTTGGTTTGGTTGGTTTTTGGTTAATTTTGTTTAATTAACTGTGCCATATTTTCTCCAAACCTACTTTATTTCCATCTTTCCAATTGGTTTCTCTGATAAGTTTTTCATCAGTGTTCCACATCTTTTCCACTCCATCTCTCATATTATTTTTCCAATTGGTTTCTTGAATATCTTCTTTGTTCCATTTCTTCTCCAAACCTTCTTTCAGATTATTTTTATAATTGGTCTCTTTGATAAGTTTTCCACTTCTGTTCCACACCTTTTCTACTCCATCTCTCAGATTATTTTTATAATTGGTTTCTCTTATAATTTTTCCACTATCGCCCCATATATTGAGCACTCCTTCTATCTTTCCATTTTTCCAATTAGTTTTACTATAAAGTGTACCATCACTGTACCAAACTTCTCCCACCCCTTCTTTTTTCCCATCTTTCCAATTAACCTGACTACCAAGCGTACCATCTTTCCACGTCTTTTCCACTCCTTCTTTCAGACCATCTTTAAAATTGGTTTCTCTAATAAGTTTTTCATTATCGCCCCATTTCTTCTCCAAACCTTCTTTCTTCCCATCTTTATAATTGGTTTCACTCAAAACTTCTCCATCATTATACCATTTCTTTTCCAAACCTTCTTTCTTCCCATCTTTATAATTAACTTGACCAGAAACTTCTCCATTACTGTACCAGCCCTGAGCTAAACCTTCTTTCTTCCCATCTTTATAATTAACTTCTGCTCCCATTCTTCCATTATTCCAGTATAATCTATACATTCCATCTACCCACTTGTCTTTACCGGCACCATAGTCAGAATAATACCAACTGACTGCTGCCTCGTAGGTTTTAAAATAATAAATCCCAGAATTACCACTCAAACCTTGTTCTACAGTTTCACCAACTGTATATTTGAAGCTTTGGTCAAAAAAAGAACAATCTTCAGTTAGTTCGGTTTCTAACACTGAGCTATCGATGCATTGAATACTAACAACTTTAGCTTTATTGGTTTTAAATTTTGCAAAATTAGAATCAAAAACATTCTCTATTTTTTCATAGGAATTGTTTGCAGAATCTACAAACAATTCCAATGTAATAATAGATTTAGATCCAGCCTTATAAACAATTTGATTTTTCATAGGTTATATTATGTTAGTTATATTTATATCAAACCATAATATCAAAAATATTGGATCAATTTTTGGATCCAATATATGTTGGTTTGTTGTTAGTTAGTTACTTATCTACCTACTTACTTACCAACCAATGATTTTAATATTTTAGGAGTAATAACCAAAGGAAACTTAAACTTAGGTATATTATATCCTAAATCTAAGTTCCCTGTCGTTTTATCTTTCAAAACAACTGAATTATACATGTTGATTTTACCAGCAATATCATTTATGGCCTTTTCTATAGTTCTAACACCAGGATCATCTCCGCTGTTCATTACTAAATTTTTAGCAGCAGCAGAACTAAGTGTTACAGATTTTTTGTCTAACCCTATTTTCTTTAGAGCTCGTGGTAAGACATAATTTTGAGTGATTTCAATCTTTTCTTCATGATTATAGGGTTTTGTTTCCATAATATCTAATCTATTTCTAAAGGCTGGGTCAAGAGTTTCTATGGTATTCATATTATAGATAAATAAAATCTTTGAAAAATCATGAGGATATTTGTTCAAATAATTGTCTCTGAATTCTTTGTTATGAACATAATCTGCTATATGAAGAAGGGCATATTGAACTTCTTTTCCTTTTGGAGTTTCTCCTAGCTTATCAATCTCATCAAACATAATAATACCACTTGATGATTTCATCCTAGCTAAAATCTGTAGAACAATAGACGGTGAAGCACTGTTGTATACTCGATCTGAACCTTTCAAAATACTTGCATCTTCCATTCCACCAACAGAAATCTTCTCAAAAGGAACATTTAAAACTTTGGCTAGGGCTTTTCCAATAGCTGTTTTTCCTGTACCTGGAGCGCCTGTTAAAGCAATATTTCTCCCACAAGAACCACCAGAAGTTGCTCTATCATTAATAATATGTAACATTCTCAACTTAATATGATTCATACCATACAATTCCTGGTCCATTTTTTCTAGAAAACCTGAATAATACTCATTTAATTCCTTATTGGTATAACTACCAAGATTTAAAAAGTCATGAGAACGATTGTGAGGAAGTCTAACTGACCATTCTATATCTTCTCTAATGGCGTTGTAAGCTTGGGATCCCATATCATGAGTTAACATCTCTAGATACTGTCCATAAATAATACCCTTAACATGTTCACTTGCATCTAAATTAAATATTTGGTTCTTTAAATTATCGGGTGGAGAAGCAATTAAATTTAGTTTTTCTTCTGTTTTTTCTAGCTGATTAATTTCTGCTTTGGTATGCCTTGAACCCTTTCTAATAATATTATTTATTTCTTCTTCTTTTTGATCATATGCAGCCGTGTGCATGTCCATATTCTGATATTGATCATATAATTTAATACATTTCTTTTTGTCGTTTTTGGTAATATTTGCTCGTAGAATTTTTGGAATGGTAGGAGTTTCGTCTTTGATATTTTTACGAATTCTTTTGAGTTCTGGTTCAGTGAGTTTTATTTGAGACTTACTCAATCCTTCTTTCCAATTATCTTCAGATGGTTTGAGTCCCTGAAGTAAATTACCAAAATAACTAGATTTAAATAAACCATCAGGATTTGATGGATCATATTCTGGGTCATGAACAACACGATCATCAACAATATAACCATCAGCAGTAAATTCTAATAAAGGTTCATCGTTTTGAACTTTTCTTCTTTTGGTCTTTCGTTGGTTTGGTTTGGTCTTTGTTTTGGTCCTCTGTCTTTTGGTGGGTTTGGTATTTGTGGTCTTTGTTCTCTGTCTTTTGGACCGTCTAATATGTCTTTTGTTTACTAAACACTCAGAAGATTCAGAAGATTCTTCGGTTTCAGAATTGGATTCCTCGGTTTCATCAGTTTCAGAATCGGATTCCCATACCATTTATAGTGAGTTTAATCAAAAAATATATATATTTTTTTTGATTCAATATTCGTAAATAGTTAAAATCATTTTTCAAGTTCCAGTAGTTCCTTTTCTAATGACTGTGTGTATTTTTTTCCAAAATCTGCGTAATGGTCAGCAGATGGACATATTCCATCTGCATGATAAACTAAACATGCCCATGTACTATTTTTATTAACTTTAATTCTTTCCTTCAAATATTCTATACGTTCAACCCTTTGTTTTTCCTCTTTATTTTTTCGACGGGATTCAATAATTTTAAGTGACTCTGCATCAAAACGCCCTTCTGGCATGTTTTTAGTATAGTTTTATGCAATTCGGTAGTATCAGACCAACTCATATGTATTATATGTTATTATATTATATGTATTATTATATTAATTGTTTATAAGAAAAATCATTTTTTTGTTTGGTTTTTGATAATTATATTGTAATAACATAATGTTATTCCAACTAATTGTTAGTATTTATCTTTTTTAGTCTTTTTATTTTTAATATTATTTTCATTCTAAGGTATGTACCTTCAAACGGTAGATTTGGGATTTTGGAGGATATATTTTACCATATAATATAATAAAATAATTTGTTGAATTTATCTTTTTAAAGATTTTAGTCCTTTTTTATTTTTAATTTTTTAACTTTATCAAAACTATGTTAACTGGAAATAAAGATGTTGATAGGAAGATACTTAATAATTTGGAGGATAAGGACTTAGTGAATCTATGTCAGACAAATAAAAAAGCCAACTCACTATGTAATGATCAGGTATTTTGGATGAACAGAGTGTTTCGGAGGTTTGGATATGTTGGAGGAGATATCCTAAGAACCAACAAAGGGAAACGGAGTTGGTCTGATTATTATATTCAGAATCTGAGAAAAATAAATCCAAGTAATGCTAATAGGTATTTAGAGAATGGATCACAGAATGGAAGACTGGATCAAGTAATAATATCATTAAAGAATGGTGCTGATATTAATTATCGTATAGTATATAATACAGAAGATTTAAATGGACATAAAGAATTTAATGTTTATACAGCTATGTCACTGGCCGCTCAAAATGGATATTTGGAAATTGTTAAGTATTTGGTAAGTAAAGGTGCTAAACTTGCTGACAAGTTTGCCAAGAATCGTGATATTCTATTAGCTATTGAAAATGGATATCTAGAAATTGTTAAGTATTTAGTTGAAAATTTTAATTTTGGTGAACTGAATGGGTTTTTGATAGTGGCTGCTCAAAATGGATATTTGGAAATTGTTAAGTATTTGGTAAGCAAGGGTGTTGATTATCAAGACGTCTTTGATGAAAATTGGGCTATGTATTATGCAACTAAAAACGGTCATTTAGATGTTGTTAAATATTTGACAAGTATAGGTGCTGATCCCAATTACTTTCCATACAGTCATTAAAATACGAATTAGAGTATTTAGCAACAATACCAAAAATATTTTATAAATTATATATAATTTTTAATAACATTATGTTATTAAAAATAAACTCAGGTTTAAGAAATGTTATTCAATATATTTAATACTAAACCAAAAATATTACCTAATAATAATTATCTATCCTGTAGAGATTTGTATTACAATGATCACAATGATTTTGTTCAGAAGTCCAGAAGCTATCACATGTAGGACATAAATAAATGTAATCAGGGAAGCCATCAATGTCTTCAAAGTAATCCAAAATATCAAATATATCTGAGTCATCATCACTGTATTCGGAGCCATCGGAAAGTTCTGAGGTATCGGAACCATCAGACCCATCGGAACCATCCAATATCTCCACAGTATCAGAATCCTCAGAGGTTTCCGATGTTTTATTTTTCTTCATATCCAATCTTTCGGTACTTTCGGAGGTATCAGAGGTTTCCATTTTTTCAAAATTATCAGAACTATCCAATATCTCCACAGTATCAGAACCATCGGAGGGTTCCAATCTTTCGGTACTTTCAGATATCTCCACGGTATCAGAATCATCAGAACCATCAAAACTATCCGAGCTACTAATATCCATTGGTATAGGTTCATCAGAACTGTTTTCTCTACCATCACAACCATCCTCTGAACTGTTTTCTCTACCATCACAACCATCCTCTGAACTGTTTTCTCTACCATCGCTACCATCCGAACTGTGTTCCTCGCTGTTCTCACTTACCCATCCAAAACCAATCCCATCATCCACATCTCCATCTCCTGGACTAATATGATTGGTTCTAAGATAAAATATTATCTCTTGAAGCACTTTACAATCTACTTCATTATATTTGATAATTTCTTGAGTTAGAGGATCTGATTTGAACGAAACTCCACGTCTCTCAGTTTCCCTTCCAACTCGATATGCTCCAACAGCAGCATCAGCTCCATCGGCACATGAACTACCACTATCCCAAATCGTACTAATATATCCTAGTTTGTGAAAGGTTTTTGCTACATTTTTCAACCCATAATTAAGACATCCCTTAATGCCTATCGGTTCTGTTTGGAACACTTTTAATAAATCCACCCAGTTCAAATCGGTCCATCCAAATGATTGAGGTAAGTGACGTTCTGCTGTGCGTCTCCATGAGGATGGTTCAGCGTGAGACCAATGATACAGTGCTGGTGGTTCAAAACACTTATATTTATCCATCATATCATTGATATATTCTACAAACTCTGAACATATCTGAAACTCGCCATCTTCATCCAACTTATCAAGAGTAAAATCTCTAAATATCCAGTCCCCCTCGTAATCCATATATCCTACCCCTATCATAAAGATCAAACTCTTTCCATTGGAATATGGTAAATCGTCAAACTCTGTAAAGACACTACAAGTCATTTCGAAATCAACAAAGAACTCTAATCGTCCTGAATTTTTCCAATTGCCAAAATTATTAGTAATAAATTGAGGAAATATATTTTGAGTTTTGGATCTATTAGCTTCTAATATTCTATTAACTATTTTTTTGGTATACTCCCCACCAATACCTAACATTTCTGTGGTACAACGAGGATCTTTCCATGAATAAATCCCATTTGAGTGGGCCTCCTTTCTCTGTTTTGGACCACATTTCCAAACTAATGTAATCTCTTCTATATCCTCAGCGAACTTTTTCTTGATCTTATGATAAGGGTAATCATATCTGTTGCACATGTTAGGGTATAATTGTTCATGAGGAAGTGGAACTTTGGATAAGTCCCACGTATGAGCATTTTCACGAACATTGATAACCCAATCAATAGCCTCGCTAGTTATATCCACATAGTGTTTGTCAGATTTTTTATAATCTATTCTTCCTAATCGGTCAAAGCAATTATCACCACGATATTCAATTGTTTTCGATACATATTTCCATTTCCAACCCATAATAAATGCTGCTGGTGGTTCATATCCTTGGGTTAGTCCTAAGGCTTCGTTATAAACACATAGTTGAGATTTATATGCTTTCATAGGTCCATCATTTCTTAAATGAATTCCATCAGATTTAAGATGGAGGGTTTTAAATTTTATATCTATAACTACATAGTGGTAGCTGGGGTTTTTGAATTTGGGGTTTTTTGGGTTTTTCAGTTTCTTGGCTCTTTTTTTACTATGTGCTTTAGTGAGTGGGGACATCGTAAATAATTTATCTAAATAATCACTTCGAACTAACAGATCAGGAATTCCATAAGTCTTGTTATTGTAATTACGTAAAATTCCTTGATAAATGATAGGTATTCCATTGTTCATAGCTTCGATAGTGTTTAAATACTTGATACGAGATCTTGGGTTGTGGTCACCCCCAATATTAATAATATTATCGGATTTTGTGGTATTACGGATTAACTTTATCACATGTCTTTCAAATTTAACACCTTGATGCATAAGAGAACTAACAAAACTTTTAGGGTTATAATTACCGATAGTTTTAATAAATTTGTTTTGATAATTAATATTTACTTTAGTCAGTGTTGAACCCTTGGTTTTCAACACATCCAAAATCCCATCATTTAACACATAATTACGAGTAGACGTTGCAGCTACCCATTCATTCCAATTACCGACATCATCACCGTTATCCCTATTAATACTAACCATCATACCAAGAGGATCAAAGGTAACTTTCTTCTTTCTTTTTGGTTCCTTCTTACCATCTGATCTTCTCCTTTTTTTCTTTGGATCCTTTATCCCCTTCTGATCCTTTGATCCCAACTTACCATCTGATCTTCTCCTTTTTTTCTTTGGATCCTTCTTAGTGTTCTTTTTAGTCTTGTTCTTTTTGGATTTTTTGACTGAACGCCCTTTCATATGGTTATTTGGAAGGGAAATTTGGATAAAATAACAAGCCTTTAACAATATTCAGTTTTCAAAGAATCAAGATCAGATAAATTAAGATAGATGATATCAGATATTTGATATCAAAGGATCAATAATATATATTTATCTATCTAAATCTATCTGATAAATATATATATCTAAATCTATCTATATAACCCCAAAAAAGATAAATAAGTTTCTTTTTTCATACTATATTTATATATAAATATAACTTATATTTTGCAATATTTTCATTTGTGGGTACTTACCTTAGTTAGATAAGATAAGTTAGTTAGATAAGATAAGATAATATATACTAGCTAACTGACATAAACTATATTTTAAATTAATTAAATATTAACCATATAAAAAATATTAAAATAACCAAATGTCTAAATTACTATGTTATTGTATTGATTTTGGATCTTTTGATTTGGACTTAACGATATATCCAGAAAAAAATATGGATAATAAAGAAATATTAAAACTGTTTAAATCTAAACTAATAGAACGAATTAAAGATCATCACTTTGATTCTATGAGAGATAGATATTCAGATATATCTATGAAAGATATTTATGGGATAGATATGGATTCTGATGATTGGGATAATATGATTAAAATTGTATGGAACCAAGACAAACCAACTTACAAAACTATAGGAGTGAAGAAATTATCTTCATGTGAAGGTTGTAGATTAGATGCTCTTAGTCAAAGATATCATATGGAAATGGGAGGATGTTTGGCTATATAAGGAGTTATATAGTTATATAGTTATAGTTAATATAGTTAATATAAATATTAAAAATAATTAATATAGTTAGTTAATATTAACTATATTATTGGTACTTAAACAATATTCCTGTTATAATCTGCATTATGTTTTAATATTTTATTATATACAAATTTTAGATCAGAACAAGGAAATCGAAGGGAACATGAAACTGTAAATCTCAATATAGGCTCAGATGGATAATCGGTTTCACTATCGTATGTTTCGTATGTTTCACTATCTAACATATCATCCGATGCAACTATTCCAAATACACCAATATCATATTTCCAACTCCCTGGTACATATTCAAGTTCTTGGGCTCTGCCACACACATCTGCATCATCCATTTCTCCTATAAATATAATATTCAAAAACTCATTCAGATGAGAACTATTATCGAATTCTATCCATATATAATTTTTAGGAATATTATTTTGGCATGAATTACATGTTACAAATCCAGCTTTCCATATTTCTGAAATAAGTGGTGCAATGATAGTATCGATGTTTATATCAATATTGTTCATATCTGTTACTACAGTAGTTTTATGGTTGGTCACACTACTATCTTCAATTTTAGTAAGAATATGTTTACATTCGCCAATTAATTCTTCATATATTCTCCCGTATCCTGGTTTACTTTTGATTTTTTGCAATCGGTTAATAATATTAATTATATCAGCATCGGTAGTAATACTATCCATACTATCCATACTATCCATACTATCCATATTATTATTATTATATTATTATTATTTATCATCAGAGATTTTGAGATTTGGTGTATCAGTTTTGATGATGGAACCCAATGATCAATAAGGATAAAATTGATTTAATATTATATAAATGTTACATTAGAAAATAAATACTAACATGATAGCACCAATCCCAAAACAAAATGTTATCAAACCCAAAATTTTTCTTAACTTTATTAAACCTGTGGATATAATTGATAATAGTTGGACTGCTATTCAAGTGGCTCGAACACATCCTCCCGCTGGTTGGGAGGATGTATTTAAGTCTGCTGATAATGAGATTGAAGATGTTAGTCATATTTTAGAAAATGATAAGAGAGTTAACGGTAGATTTTATCCAGATTGTAAAAATTTATTTCGTGCATTTGAACTGACCCCATTAAGTTCTGTTAAAGTTGTTATTTTTGACCAAGACCCACACCATGGATGTAATCGTGATGGAACTCCACAAGCTCAAGGAATGTCATTCAGTGTAAAGAGAGGAACTAAAGTCCCATCTCCATTAGTTAATATCTTTAAAGAACTAAAAACCAATCTGAGTTGGTTTAATATTCCTAACCATGGGGATTTAAGCTGCTGGGCAAGGCAAGGAATACTACTTCTTAATGCATGTCTAACAGTCAGACCTGCCGATCCGGGATGTCATAAAGAGATATGGTTGGGTTTTATCAAGAAGGTAATAAATGCAATCATTGACACCAATTCTAATTGTATTTTTGTTCTATGGGGCAGAAAGACTAAAAAGATTCGTAAGATGTTGGGAGAAAGAGTTACAGTTTTAGAGGCATCTCATCCTAATGGTTATACAGCATATCGTGGTTTCTTTGGATGTGAACATTTTAGTGAGATTAACAAAATATTATTACTGAATGGTCAGGACCGAATCAATTGGAATTTAGATTCATTGTGTAATCAGTAACTAACTCATTAAAACCTAATCAGTAACTAAACTCATTAAAAACCTAAT
>SDBT01017659.1_pt1 | contig 11257 bp, 10 predicted proteins | sample 2277101 | NCBI WGS metagenome assembly SDBT01 (sample SAMN10404973, study PRJNA504765) | marine sediment metagenome | isolation source: marine sediment core GS10_PC15, 103 cmbsf | place: Arctic Ocean: Southern Knipovich Ridge | collected 2010 | reverse complement strand
CTAAAAATCTTACCCAATTGAACGCACAAGAAAAAACATTAAAAACTGAATTGGCTGGGCTTGAACAACGCAAAAAAAATCTCAACCAAAGCAAACAAACCTTTGCGCTTATCAATCAGCAGCTCTCGCAAATTAACCAAGAATATACAACGCATAAAGAGACTTTCCATTCAACGGTTACCCAATGGCGCACAACACATAAACAGCTGTTGGCTGTTGGAGACTCCGATGCATTGCTCACGCAAAAAAAAGAACTCACCTCAGCAATCACCAGTTATCAAAAAAAACTGCAAGAGTCTCTGGCAATAAAAAAGGAGCTCTTGGAAGCTCAAGAAAAACTGCAAGGGATCAAAGCGGATATCACCGCAAAACATACGCAACAAGCGAGCGAAAAAAAAGCAGCAATTGGGCTACTCGAAGCCAAACTTAAAACTATTGATGAAAAGCGCATAGAAATTGAAAAAGAATCTGAAAGAGTCTACAAAGAAACTGGCTTAACTGCCAAACGGATTGAAGAGCTGCAAAAAACGATCAATAGTTCAATTACTGCTGAAAAGCTAGAGCGGACGGAAAAACAGTTTGAAAAAAAGCGGGCCTATTATCATAAATGGGTGGCCCGCGCTAATATGCTCACGACCAAGAAAAATGATATCAAGCAAAAGCAAAGCTTATCATGCGATAATGAGCAACCAAGCTGCCCATTATGCGAGCAGAATCTCTCTGCTTCTCGTAAGCGATTTTTGCAATCTAAATTTGATAACGAGTCTAGTTTCCTTTCTCATCAATTAAATCGGCTCGTATCTACATTAAAAGAGTTAAAGGCGACTCTACTTGATGAGCATGCGCAGCTTACAAAAGCAAGAACGGCACTTAAAAACAATCAGCTAGCACAAGCCACAATTGATGAGCTCAATAAAAATATTGCTCAAGCTGCAACAAAGCTAAAAGAATATGCAACACACAAAGAATTACTTAAAAAGCAATCAAAAGAAACTGAACAATCGATGCAACAAGCAGCAAAAGATCTTGAAAAACTTTCTGATGCAAGTTCACTGATAAAAAATAACAAAGAGTATATGGCCGTTGCAGCACAGGTAGAAAAATTAATCGAAAAAATTGATGCGGTTGCTGTTGATGAAAAGATCTATATACAAGCTTCTAAAAAGCTTGAAAACATTGAAAAAGAGCTTATCACCAAAGAGAATATTACTGCCCAAAAGCATAAGCAGGAGCAGCGCAAAGAGATCGTGTTCACCGCAGCCAAACGGATTCGAGAACTTACGAGCTTGAAAAACAAGCAAGATACTGAACTCAAAAAATTTGATTCGCTGCAAGAGGATGAAAAGCAGATCAATATTCAATCGCAAGATTTCCAAAAGCAGACCCAAGAGCAGGCGAACTTAAAAGCCGAAACGCTCCAGCAAAAAGGTCGCCTTGAGGCACAACTGGGTAAATTGGAACAATATGCCAAAGAACATAAAGCCCATCAAAAATTAATCAAGCAGCTCTCATCAGAAATTGATGAATATCAAATCATTGCGACTGCACTTGGCAAAGATGGGATTCAGGCACTCCTCATTGAAGATGCGATCCCAGAAATCGAGCAGGAAGCCAATGAGCTATTGAGTAAACTAACTGATAATCAGGCTCAGATATTTATCGAATCATTAAAAGATCTTAAAAAGGGTGGCACCAAAGAGACGCTCGATATTAAAATTTCTGATGCTGCCGGTATTCGGCCGTATGAAATGTTTTCAGGGGGTGAGGCATTTAGAATTGATTTTGCCCTGCGTATTGCAATATCCAAGCTGCTTGCACGCAGAGCCGGCACATCGCTGCAAACGCTGATCATTGATGAAGGATTTGGTTCGCAGGATGAGGAAGGATTGGCCCATATCATGGATGCAATTTATAAGATTCAGGATGATTTTTCGAAAGTGATTATCGTCTCTCATCTACCAGCAATGAAGGATCAGTTTCCGGTTCATTTTGTGGTGCAAAAGGATGCACAAGGGAGTGTGGTTCGAGTGATGGAACAAGGTTAGTTGATTGGCGCTTCAGGCACTAAAGTGACCGAATTATTCGCTTGGCAATTAGGACATTGTCTATGACCCTCTTGCACAAACCAAGGAGCCAAGCATTCAGGATGAAAACCATGGCGCTCTGTTGGTACACCATCGCGGTTACAGCGAGTTACTACACAACGTTCTCCAAGCGGATCTAAACAGATAGTACAGGCATCATTTTGCGCATTTGCTGATGGCTCTTGGGCATTGCGTAAGTGTCCTTCTAACTGCTGGACTTCATTTTGATCAATCGGTTGATCAGGATTGTCCCGTATTAGTATCTGCTGGACTTCAATTTGATCTATTGATTGATCAGGCTCTTCCAGTACTACTAGATGTAATAGTATAATAGCGAACCACATACGCTCAGAAATTTCAGGAGGCCTTGGAATACCCAAAATACCATCCGGAGGAAAATTATCGTAATGTGGCACAAATCTCACTCCATTAGCGTCACGTACGAAAGTATATGCTGGATGCGTTTGAATTTGAACCGCTACTCTATTGCGATAATTTTTTATCATCCTTCCAATCATGAATCCTGCCGCTATACCCACTGCAGCATAGAACACGTCTCCAGGATGAGAGCGGCACCATCTACCCACTGATTTAGCAGCACGCACTGGCGCCGAAACTACTGACCGCCATGAGAGTGCGTGAGAAGCTGGAACGTGAATGAGGAGTAGGTATATGATGGCTAATTTTTTCATTTGATTAATACTCAGTTATCTCAGCATTAGGCATTCTACAAACCGGGCAAGCGTGTGCTTGCTTCCAACAAATGCGATTGTCATTTTGATCATTATTTGGACATTCCCCAAATGCATGTTCAATAGTATGAGTTATTGGCTCAGTTTTTTTCCATTTAGTCCAACAGTCACGGCAAATTTTATCAGTACATTTTAGTAATACATAATCAGGACTATCGCAAATCGCACAATGATGCTTAGCAATTTTTTCATCATTTAGTTGACCGTTATCACGTAATTTCCTGAGTGCTGATTGGCAACGAGCTTTATTTTCCGCTTCTAATCGCTTATAGCGGGCATTTTGAAATGGCGCCGGTTGATTCCTTTGAGGAAACTCAGATTTTGGCTTAACCGCATTAGGAATATCAGAATCATAGTTTAAGTTTGAGAATCTAAAACGAGGTGCCGGTCCATTGGGAGGTGCCCCATCATCATCTCCTCGATATTTATTCATAAGCCCTACAATGAGAGCCGCCCCAATAATACCAAGCATCAGAGCATCTTCGGGATTAGATTTGCAAAAACGAACCATGCGTGGCCCAGCTTTTTTTATTCCGCGATACGTAGCAGTAAAAGGATAGGCAATTGCAGTAAGCGCACTGCGCATTGAAAATGCATGCGAAATACTGCTCGAGCAGATTAATAGTGCAAATAAAAATGATACCTGTTTCTTCTTCATAATTTTTCCCGTTCCACCGCAATAAAATTTTATATTACTACACCCCAAAGAATCATTACTATACCATGTTTTAGCAAGTAAGGCGCCCACAAGTGAGCGCCTTACTAATGGTTATAACCCAGATGTGCTAAAATTACTTAGCTTCAGTTGACTTAACAGCTTTTGGAGCTGCATCTTCAGTAACTGAATCTTCAGTAGATTCTTCATCAGCTGAATCAGCTTTAGTGAAGTAACCTTTGAGGCCGTTCCACTTGTTTTGGCAACCAGTTGAGAACTTATTCCAACCAGTTGAAACTGCTTCACGTTTCCAAAGAGCAAGAGCACCTGTTGGAACACCAACAACTACTGCAGTTCTCCATGGATTAGCCAACGCAGCTTTTAAAGCAACGCGCAAACCACGACGAGCAATTTTACCAAAACGACGAACTGTACGTGGGTTGTTGTACCCAGCGTAACCAAGACCACCAAGAGCTAACACAGAAGCACCACCAAAGTAGCGTTTCTTGTTATTAGAAAGGTGACCTTTAGTCCAGTTGTAACCGCGTTTCCAAGCAGGTACATCTTCGTTGTCTTTTTCTTCAGAATCAGCTGAATTTTCGTCAGTTGAATCTTCAGTAGTGTTTGCATCAGTATTAACGTCAGCAATCACTTTTTCAGCTGGCTTAACAGTAGCTTTTTTACCGCCCTTAGCGATAACTACAGGTGCAAAACCAACTAATAATGTAAGTGTAAGAAGAGACTTCTTCATAGTGTTTAACCTCCATATATGGTTATTAATAATAATTACACTTTCTAACACACGCTTCATTAAAACTTCCTCGCTTCATTTCCCCATTTTTATCTAACCCCGCTCTATTGAACGGGGACAGATAATTTTTTTAATCGTTTTCAGGAAGAGTACAAACACCATTCTTGCATACAACGCCGTCAGGCATATCAGCATGATCATGGTCAGCTGTATCTTCTTCTTGGCCATCTTCATTTGCTACATCTTTGTTTGCAAATGGACCAACATTGAATTTATAAGCCAATCCTGTCAGTATCGCTGCCACTGTCATCAACTTAGGCTTTTTCATGAATGCGAATGTACCAAATGCACCACCCAAACCAGCAAAGATCCGTTTTGCAATACGCTTTCTTTGAGCAGAGTTTTTTCTCTCTTGCGAGAAATCTTTCTCATCAATTGCATTGAAATCTTGATGTCTTTTGAGCGTATATGCTGCTGCTCCGGCTCCAAGGCATGGTAAAATGAACTTTGGATACGAACCAGCTGCAAAACCAACACCTGTTGACCACTTTGGATTCTCAGTCACAAATCCCCATGCAAAGCGTGGTGCTGAAGTATAAACAGCCGCTCTTTGCCCAGTTTCAACAACATTCGCAACCTTCGTTTGAATAGGCTTGATAATATGATTAGCAATTGGACTCACAAACCATCTATCAAATGCACTCGCTTGTTGCTGTGTACCAGTAAATATATTCTTAACTGATTGCCATGTTGGCATATAATCAGTCCATGCTGCAGATGCACCGTGAACCGACATCAAACATGCGATTGTTACTATTAGTTTCTTATTCATAATTATTCCTCTTTCGTTTGTTAGCACATCCTTCACTCACCATGTGTCGACGCGTCCGGCGAAGCCTTGGCGAAGACGGAAGGAAATTTTTTATCCTATTACCTGATCAATTTTTCTAAACAAAGCAGCCTGTTTAGTACCCAGCTGTTGCCCTAAAGTGAGAAGAGCTTCCTCATCTTTTGGTGCTTTTTTCGTGTAAAAATTTATAAGCTCATTCACACTGCGAATTAACGCTACATCATCCAGTTCAGCTGCTAGTCCTTTTGCATATTCACATGCAGAACCAAGAGCAGACATTCTGCGTGCCACACTATGGCCTTTCACAGCAAAGCTATGATCGCATATCCCGGTAATAATTTCTTTCAATTGCCGCCCTTGCATTGCTCGCATTTCAGGCTTAAGGATATAATTGTATCCAAGCCATCCAAGACCTACTAAGGCACAAGCAGACGATATATATGAATGCTTCTTTGCAAAGTTGCTCGCTTTTTGCGCCTGATTTAATACAACAGTACCACCAGGAACCTGCGCTGCTAATTTTTCAAAGAATGTTGGCTGTGGTACTGGCTTTTTGAACGTCAGCCATTTGTACCCTTTAAGCAATCCATAACTCCCTAAGGCAGTTCCGGCTGAATAAAGGCCAATTTTTGTCCATGATGTTTGCTGAGGCGCTGGTTGCGCATTTTGCCCTGATGTAGCCATAATTGGCATCTGCACACCGAGCACAAGCATCATTGGTAAAATAATTTTTTTCTTCATATCATAACTCCAAATTTTTGGTGTCCTTCGAAGCTTGCCGAGTCTGACGACCCGGATAAGCGAAGTAGGAAGCACATTAATCCAGGTTCTTGTGAGCCCTGCATTGAGCAAGGCTCACAACCATTATTTCTTATCGTCGCCTGCGAATCCATCTACGTGGTCTACCCACAGGTCTTCTGAATTTTGGCGATGTTGAACGGGTTAATTTACCTTTACGGTTTACCGAACACATACCATTAGAGCATCCACCTTGTCTTCTGCTTTTCACATAGTTAACTTTAGGTGTAGATTTCTTTACTATAGCTTTTGTCTTAGAAGCAGGACGCTTGATACCACAACTGCCATCATGGCAGATAGCTGAAGAAACAGATGTGTTTTTCACAACCGTTTTAATCGATTGGGAAACAGCACTTTTTGCTACTGAAGCTTTAACTGCAACAGCTGCAACCGCCATTGGCTGAGGAGCAGGTTCATTAGCTTGTACAACCTCATCTGAAGCTGGTACAACACCTTTTGCATCTTGACCCTTAATATCTTGCTCAGAAGAGTTTTTATAATGTATATACAAACCACCAGCAGATGTTGGAACAGCAAATGAGCCAACGATCATGTATGGATGATTTTTTGCCGTGCTGATTGTCACTTCTTTAACCATGTTCATCACTGGCAATGAGCTAGCATATGCTGTAGCAGCATAACGAACAGCTTTTTGCTTTAATGATTCTGGGTATGGAAGGTAACCAAACGCACGAAGTGCCTTCACCTTATATAGATCTACATGATCAATCATAGTACGTGGTTTTGGATCATATCCTAAAAAAGCACGTGTTTTATCAACCACAAGATTTTTAGCGATAACTGCTTTAGTGCCAACAAATTGGCCAGCAGCACGCATTGAATCTGCAAGAGAACTGATAAGCTCCGGCTTGAGACGGTAGGTTGCATATGCACCACCACCAAGACCAAGCGCTACCGCTACACCAACACCAATTTTTTTACGTGTTGACCAACCAGCTTGCTCAGCTTGTTTTTCAGTTTTATTTTCAGTTTGCTTCGTTTTGTTAGCTTGCTGCGCATCTTTACCAAAAGCTGGTGATGTTGATACTAACAATGCTAATATTACTCGTCCCGTTAGTTTTGCATACGTCTTCATAATAACCTCCATAGTCCGACGTTAATTTTTAGCAAATTCAAACAATTTCAATTTGCTATTATCATATTGCCACAGTTTCCTACTCTCCGCAAAAGCCCCCCATTTTTGGGGCCTATTTGCTGATCAAATCAGCCTTTTCATCTTTTAGAGATGGCGTCTGCCAACCGCTTTTAACAATCTTGCTTTTGTAGCACGCCTTTTTTCAGGAGATGCATATTTCCGTTTGAAACCTTCTCTTTTACCATGCACGTACATATACGGAGTTGACCTCTTAACCGCCCTTACCTTTTTGGCTGGTCTCGCTGCTCTACGTTGCGCTGATCTATTATTTTGAGCCGTTGCATTACGCTGTGTTGATCGGGTAGCGGGTGTAGCTTGCGCATTTGTAGGCTGATTACCGCCTGTTACCTCTTGCATATATGCCTGAAACTCTGGATCATCCATAAGAAGAGCTTCTAATTCCGGCCCAAGATTAGAATCAGCTAGAATAGAAGCTAATGATGGATTAATACCTTCATTCTCTCCATTATTTTGTAATCTATTCAATGCACGAACAATCGGCATCTCATCATCAAGCGTGACAACATCATTATTATTGTTTGAAGCTTGGCCATTTTGAGGCTGTCTATTTTGAGCTTGTCTGTTTGCTACTGCATTGCGCAGAGCAGGATTTTCAAGAGCCCTCACGATTGGAGCAACCGGCTGAACATCATCAACATCATCTAGCTCCTGCGGTTCCATTTCTTGCCCATAAAAAATTTCGTAGCTGCGAGCAACGATCATATTGCTGAGTTGCTCAATCTGCTCTGGTAACTCTTGGAAACGTTGACGGTTTTCTTGCGTATCAGGAATTCTATCCGGATGCTCTGTAAACACTTTAAAAATAGTATATTGTATGCGTAATACATGAACATTCTGCTCCATTTGCTCATCGTAATCAGCAGCCATCAATTCTAACCGCTCAAAAAGTTGTCCATTTGCTGGCACACGCAATTGGCCTATCTCTCGAATAGTATTAGTAAACCAGATAAATTGTGCTTCCTCATCTTGTTGCTCACCCAGACCGACCATAGGGCCAATTATTTGAATACCTTTTTGTACTGCAAGAAATCTAGCAATTTCTTTTGCAAAGCCAGGCACAGAATTATACCAACTAGATGCTGTTGAAACATTTTGCCTCATTGCTGGCGCCACCACATCCATCGTTGCCTGGTATTGAGGAGTTCTTAAAATGCTTTTACCTGCCTTAAAAAGGCCACCAAGCGTAACAAGCCCTACTGCTGATGCAGCAAGAGGATTCTCTTCTGCTTTTTCCATCGCATAATTGATTACATCTTTAGCCGTATCTAGATGCTCTGAAGTTACAAGCCCTGTTCCAAGAAGAGCTGTACCAAGAGCTGTAGTAGGATTATTTTTCGCCTTTTTCATCACATAATTACGGAATGTTGAAGACCAGATCATCCCAGCTGCCACGGCACCTGTTGTTGCTGTTGCTTTCTTTTGCTTCACAACATTTTTAACTTTGTTATAAGAACGCTTAAGCAATGATTGCCTTTGTGGAGCATCACTTGATGAAGCTTCCGACTCTTTATTTAAAGCGTCACGCAATGTAGCTTTTGCATTCTTTACTTTTTGCGAAACATTTTTCCTAAAGCGAGCAATGCTAGATGGCCTAACAGCCTTTGGCGCACTAGCTTGTTTTTGCGTATTGGCTTGACCTGTTGGATTAGGCAAAGGTCTAGCTTTACCCTTTCCAGCCGCCAAGATATTTGCAGGCATCAAAGCACCGGCAAATAATGAAAATAGTATAACCGTTTTAGCACATTTCATAGTTATATCCTCCAATTTAATAAATACCTAAATAATAACTTTTTCAATATATTGGCATCTGATTTATAGCACGCATAGCTTGCTGGCATGCCCTCACCAATGTTCCAAAACCAACTAATGCATTAAACGTATAATAAGATGCATAACTTGCCGTTGGGTCACTTGTAGGCATATCCTCTGGAAAACATATATCCCAAGAAGAGGTACCAAAATTATCTACCCCATTCGTCCAATAGTTGTTCAAATGGGTCCTCAACATACTCACTGGCCGGGAAGCTAGACTGTCCCCCGACCCGGGTAAAAAGAGAGGGTTGGACCATGGTATAGAGATTCCATAGTGCAAGTAAGCCAGTGGCAACTTGTCCTGAGCGTATTAATAAACGCAGACCAGCACGCCCAGATATATTATCGCCTGCATTAACCAGGTTAGTTTTGACATCATCATCATCAAGACGAGCTACCGCTCCTTCAGTGATTCCAGTACCCAGGTTTTGACCTTGCAATCTTAAAACAGCTGCTAGTTCTTGATCATTTCTTAAATTTTCTCTTAAACGCACAGTTGCTATATCAACCGTTCCATGAACACATGCTACATAAGCATCTCTTATTTGATCGTCGTTATACACTCTAAGCATTGCGTTTCTTAGATAGCGGCCTGTCGCTTGGCCCATTTGATACCCATAGGCCCAAAGACCAACACCGGCTGACGCTAACCAAAAATATTTATTTTTCAATAGTTTTTTTACTTGTGGCGCATATGCAACTGCAACTTTAGAACCTTTTCTGAGAAACGTGCTTGAACTCTTGCGGCCCTTGCGAGTTCCCGCTAGCAGCCCTAATGATACAGCACCGCCTGTAATCAATGCTGAGTAACCAGGATTTCGCCTAATCCAACGACCAGATGATTTTCCATAATTTGTAAACTTTTTCCACAATGATGGTTGTTGCGGTTCAGGCTGTATTTCTTGCTCTACTACAGGAGCACCGTCGACAATATCTGGATCAACATTTTCTACTGGTACTATAACTTCTTCGAGATTTTCATCAGTAGCTTCATTTGCTGTATCATCGTTAGTATCAGCTACCGGCACATCTTCTAGTAAGTCATCTTCTAGTTCTTGATCTTCATCGGAAATTTCTTCATCAGTTGTTTCATCTGATTTATTCCACCAAGAAGAAAAATTACGGTATAAGTTACCAAATGCATTACCTACTAATTCAGTATCTTCGCTACCCATAGTATGGGTTGTTGCTGGCACTGATAGAAATGAGAAAATAAGAATTAAGTTTAAAAACTTTTTCATGAAAAACCTCCATCCGTCTACGCTCTTCGAGCTACGCCGCGACAAATCTACCGTCGTATCAAGCCGAAGTATATAGTAGCCGGGATTTTTTAGCATGTTTACTATACTAATAGAATATATTAGCTAGGTTATTAGTCAAATGGGGGGCAGATTAGTGCCCAATAAGGCCTCTAGATGGGCTTATTGGCAATCTTCATCTTCTTGGGCTATTACCTCAGTTATCTCTGTAAGCCTCTCTGAGATAAGCCGCTCCAGACCAAGCTTAACGGTAAAGAAAGACATAGGGCAGCCCACGCAGGCACCCTTAAGTTTGATGTAAACCTTCCCATCCTCCACCTTGATGAGCTCAATATCACCCCCATCAGCTTGGATTGCTGGGCGGTATTCCTGGAGAATTTGGTCTACTTGATTGAATAGATTTTTGTTCATAGTTACACACTAAAAAATTAATCAATAAAAAAGCCCCTCATAAAGAGGGGCTAAATTTACTACTTGATTACACCCATTCAAGGCGTGCAATTGGTGCCGTATCGCTCACGCGACGCCCCATAGGGATCACGCGAGTGTAGCCACCCGGCCGCTCCGTATAATTCGGTGCAATCTCTTTAAAGAGCTTAATAACCGCTTCTTCCTTATAAGGAAGTAATGCTTTCACACGGCGACGCGCATTAAAGGTATTACCCTGGCGAGCAATCGTTACTACCTTTTCTGCTAAACGTTGTACTTCTTTAGCACGCGGTTTAGTGGTAGTAAGATGGCCATAGGTAATCAGGTGAATCACCTGATTACGCAATAATGCCTTGCGATGCGATGAGCGTAAGTTTAGTTTTTTACGACCAACTTGATGTTTCATTTCTTATATCCTTATGAGCCCAACTGTGCTGCTTTACCTTTGAGCGCTCGTTGCACATCAGCTTCTTTGATATCCATACCAAAGGCCAAGCCAAAAGCTCTCATACTATCTTTTACTTCATTGAGTGATTTGCGGCCAAAATTCTTAATTTTAAGGCTATCATCATCGCTCAAATTAACCAGATCCAAGATGCGCTTGATACCAGCATTAATAAGGCAATTATGCGCACGAGCTGAAAGTTCAAGCTCATCAATAGGCTTGAGCAATAGTTCAACTGGCACACC
>SDBT01017658.1_pt1 | contig 11257 bp, 10 predicted proteins | sample 2277101 | NCBI WGS metagenome assembly SDBT01 (sample SAMN10404973, study PRJNA504765) | marine sediment metagenome | isolation source: marine sediment core GS10_PC15, 103 cmbsf | place: Arctic Ocean: Southern Knipovich Ridge | collected 2010 | reverse complement strand
GGGCTTAATGCTGGTGTAATACCACTGGTGTGAAACCACTTCGCTCCGCCTAAGACCCCCTCCCAATTTATCTCCCCTGGTTGTATCTGACTTATTGCTGAGTTTGCCCGGTCATAAGTGACCTTGCTAGACCTCGGTGATGCACCAAGCTCAAGGAAATAAAGCCCTACACGACTGCCCTTCGTCCATAAAATGTTGGAGGTATCCACCCCTTGCTCTCGAGCCTTGTTACGAACCATCGCCCCAAGGGCATTTTCGGTAAGTCGTGAAACCCAAGAAACATTTAATCCCAGCCTGCTGAGGCCGGTCGCCACACTCAACTCAGCACCGCCAACGTTTACATCCAGCAAGTTTGTCTGCTCCAACCTGCGGTAATTGGGCGGCGACAGCCGTATCATTGTCTCTCCGAATGTTATAACATCAAACATTTCTTTATCCCTCCCTCTATTTTCTAATTTGGCCTGCCCTGGCCAGCTTCACTGCTTCAACAAATCTTTTGGCGGTTTCAGTGATTATGTCATATTTCTTCTCGCTTACTGCTTTCCTATCCACGAGTGATGAGCCAACAGCTACTGCTACTGCCCCCGCCTTAATAAAATCTGGAGTGTTCTCCAGATTCACTCCTCCCACCGGTATTAGTCTTATCTGAGGCAGTGGGCCACGTATGTCCTTTAAGTATCTCGGTCCGCCCATCGTTGCGGGAAACACCTTAACAATATCAGCACCTGCTTCCCAGGCAGTCAATATCTCGGTTGGGGTGAGGGCTCCAGGGATGACAATCTTACTGTATCGACGGCAGACCTCTATCACCTTTAAGTTCAGGGTTGGACACACCACAAACTCAGCTCCGGCAATTATCACTGCCCTGGCTGTCTCCGGGTCCAGCACTGTGCCGGCACCCAGGAGCACTTTGCCTTCTGTAGCATCCTTGAGCTCCTTGATAGCGTCTATCGCGCCAGGGACGGTCATGGTTATCTCAATGGGCTTAACGCCCCCCTTGGCAATAGCTCCACATACCTCTACTGCCTCTTGGGCACTCGCTACCCTGATTATAGCCACCACACCACAATCTATAATATCCTGCAAATTCCTTTCTTTATTGTTCAAATCTAACCTCCCAAATTTAATATTTTTGCAGTTTCTTCTAATGCCTCCAGATTATTTTCTGGATGGTCTCCAAGTGAACTGTGGCTCCAGACCTCTCATTTTTACTCCGACACCCTTTCGCCTTTCTACTTTAACACCAAGGCAGCATCCGAGGCCTAAAATTCTATGGCTTGTAGGCAATGCATTCTATTTCAATGAGCATATCGGAACGCACCAAACCTGTTATAACTGTTGAGCGGGCTGGAGCGTCTTTGGGAAAGTAGTCTCTATACACTTCGTTCATCTTGGTGAAATCATCAACATTAACTAAGAAGATGGTTACTTTTACAACATCACCCAAAGATGAATCGGCTGCCTGTAGAATCTGCTTCGTTTTCTCCAAGCACTGCCTAGTCTGTGCTTCAATCCCCTCAACTGGATTCCCCTGAGCGTCCACGGTGCCCCCAGCACCTGAGGTGAAGATGGAGTCTCCACCCCTCACTGCTCGCGAAAAAGGCATCACTTTGTGAGGCATGATAATTACTTTCCTTTTTGCCATGACTAGGCTCCTTTCATTTATATTTTTACGACGGAACCACCACAGTGGGAACATCTCTCTAGGACCACAAAGGCGTTCCCTCCGGCAAGCAAGCGACAATCTCGGGCTCGTCCAGCTGGATACCTAGTCCTGGTCCATCGGGCACCGTAATGTATCCCTGCTGGATTGGGTCTTTAACGTCTAACATCGTGCCCCACAAAGGGATATTGTGAGAGTGGTACTCTAAGGCCAAGAAGTTAGGTATGGTCGAACAGATATGCGCTGCGGCGATTGCCGTGATGGTGCTACTCATATTGTGGGGAGCGATAGACATGTAGTACATCTCTGCCAACTCAGCGATGCGCCTTATCTCAATCGCCCCACCACTTCGAGGAATGTCAGGCTCAAGTATGTCGCACGCTTGTTTCACCATCAACTCACGGTACATCTTGGCACCGTAGAACCTCTCTCCGGTGCATATGGGCGTTGTCGTCTGTGCACATATCTTGGCGAGGGCGTCGACATTGCCCTCCTCCCAGTGTATAGGGTCCTCCAGCCACAAAAGATTCAGATGCTCAACATCTTTGCAAATGCGGAGAGCGTCAGTCAAGTTATAGCTGCCATGCAAGTCTACCGCCAGATCCACATAGGGGCCAATGGCGGCCCTTACTTTCTCCAATATATCAACAATATATTCCTGCTCTTTGCGGCTTATAGAGCGGTCATAAGGGTCCATCTTCCACGGGTTGGCCACATCCGCATCGAATTTAAGCGCTGTAAATCCCTCTGCGACGACGCGTTCTGCGGCCTTGACGTACGCTCTGGGCTCGTAGATAGGTTCAAGCCGCCCAGTTTTGCGGGCTTCGAGCCACCCATGCATGTACTCTTCTATGGACCAGAAAACACCCGCATGGCAATCACAGTAGATACGAATCTTGTCACGAATTTTGCCACCCAAGAGTACGTGCATAGGCACTCCCAGTTTCTTGCCTTTGATGTCCCAAAGGGCAAGCTCAACCCCTGCACCGGCGCCCCGCATCTGCCCTAAGCAATCCCGGTGCAGCTTGTTGATATTCATCGGATCTTGCCCGATGAGCGCCTGTTTTAGCCTCTGGAGGTTATCAGGTGACGCTCTGTGATCCCATTCGCCTAAGCCGACGATCCCTTCATCTGTAAACACTTTCATGAGAACCCAGTTACGGTTTTCTGGCCCTAGGGGTTGCGTAATTTTGATCTCGGTAATTTTCATTGTGCCTCCTTCAAGGGCAGGGTGCTGCCCGAGATTACAGTCATGACACCACACTGGACGAGAAATGAACGGGAGAATCTTAAAAAGCCGGTCATGCTTTCCCGAACACCCCACCACAAATTATTATATTATCAACCGCCCCTTTTCTACAGCTTCTCTTAACGGCTGTTCGCTATCCTTAGTAACCTTATTATATTGAGATCTACTCGACTAGCTTCATAGCTCTCAGGAGGTCTCGCAGCTCATCTTTTTCCTCCTCATTGAGGTCAACAAGAGGTAATCTGACCTCTCCGCCACTTAAGCCGATGATATCCATTGCCGCTTTAATCACGCTAACATACATGGATCCCCCTTCTCGGACACCGGTGTGTGGGCGAGCCCCTGCCACTTTACCTCCAAAGGAACTAAGGAGAGCTAGGGAATCGACTATCTCAGTCACTTTATCAAAATCCTTGGCTACCGCAGCTTTATATACTGAATATGACAGATCTGGAACAAAATTGACTAAGCTACTAATGAAACCAGGGCACCCATATAAAGCTTCGAACGAAAACATCAATTCACCTAGTCCACATAAGATGACTGTGTCTTCTGGATCTACAGCCTTCCGCATTGCCAGGTAAGAGCTGACTTCCAGCGTATTTTCTTTATCTGCGATGATATTTGGTATCTTGGATAACCTGGTCATTAGAGGTGGCTTGACCCAAGAGCCAGATACATGAGGATTGTTATAGAGCATTATGCCAAAATCCTCACCTACGCTTTCAGCTATCTGTTTATAGTGTTGATACATTCCCTCTTCCGTTGGAACCATATAATACGGAAGCACAATCTGAGCCCCCTCTGCACCGATAGACTCAGCATACTCGCACATCTTGATGGTTTCACGAGTAGCAGCTTGAGCTGCTCCTGCCAGTATTACATTCTTCCCTTTTACCTCCTCCACAACCATTTTGAGAACAGCTTTGCGTTCATCATCAGACATAGCATAAAACTCTCCTGTGCTTCCCAGCGGCGTGAAGATGAAATCTTTACCTGCCGTACGCTCAAGCAACCAGCGCGTATTGTGTCGCATACCCTCCAAGTCAAGACTACCATCCTTATTGAACGGCGTGATTTGAACAATGACTACACCCTTCATCGCTTTTTTTAAATCATCTAATTGCATTATTCCTCATCCTTTTTAAATATTTTTGCTTACCAAAGAACGTCTGCCCTAGAAATTTAGCTCTGTTACCCAACTCTTCAGCCGTCAGGAAACCTATTGCTTTCTGCATGTCCACCTCCAGAGAGCTCGCTCATTGCCATGTCTCCCCTAATGATGTGTGCGCCAGTTCTTGTCAATGTTGAACCTAAAGTCACAGCCGTCTGGAGCCTGGGTCACCTGGTCTATCCACAAGGAACGATACCCCACCTCGTAGGCTGGCGGCGCAGCTTTCCATGCCGCAAGCCTACGCTGGATCTCTCGTTCGTCCACTAGGAGACTCAGCTTGCCGGCTCTGGCATCTAGTTCGATCATGTCCCCGTCCTCGACGATGGCCAGCGGGCCACCTATTGCTGCTTCCGGTGCCACATGCAACACGACCGTTCCAAAGGCTGTGCCACTCATTCGATGGTCTACCACCCGAACCATATCGCGCACACCCTGCCGTAACAGGTGACTTGGCAATCCCGCACCGCCGCCCTCGGGCATGCCTGGTGCACCCACTGGCCCCTTGTTGCGACTTACGATGACATGGTCAATCGTGATCTCGGCGAAATCGCGGTCTATATCATCTTGGTTTTGGCTGCGTAGAATAGCCGCCGGCCCCGTATGTTGCAGAAGCCTTGACGAGGCCGCCGAGATCTTGATAACAGCGCCATCAGGTGCTAAGTTGCCGCGCACCACGCGTATGCCCCCGTCCGCCTGCAAGGGATCCGAGAGGGGTCTTATTATGTTCCGGTCCTTCACTTTAACGCCCTCCAAGTTTTCGGCGAGGGTTCGGCCGCTAGCTGTCATCACTGAAGTGTCGAGCAATGACTCCAGCTCTTTCATCACCGCAGTAATACCGCCAGCATGGTAAAGCTCCTCCACTGTGCACGCACCACTGGGCTTGACATTGGTAATAAAGGGCGTCTCTTTACTGATGCGATTGAAATCATCCAGTGTCAAATTCACGCCAATTCTCCTGGCAATGGCAGTGAGATGAATGACCACATTAGTGCTGGCGCCCGTAGCCATCTGAACGCGGATGGCGTTCTCAAAGGCGGACCGCTTCAGGATGTCGGAGGGACGTATGTCTCGCTCGACTAACTCCACGATCTTGATTCCTGTGGCCTCGGCCATGTGGATCCGTTGGGCATATACTGCGGGGATGGACGCACATCCTGGCAGGGTTAGCCCTAACGCCTCAGCCATCGACTGTACGCTGTTTGCCGTGCCCATCACCCCACACGCGCCACAGGTGTTGTAGAAGCCGTTCATCTCTACCTCTTGCATCTCTTCGTCGCCTATGACGCCAGCCTTGTAATCCGCCATCATGCGTATAGTATCGGTGGAACATGCCACGGTCTCGCCTTTGTAGTAGCCCGCAAGACGGGTACCACCAGTAATGATGATGGCTGGCTTGTTAACTGTTGCCAGGGCCATTGCCTGCGCCGGCACGTCCTTGTCGCACGTGCTGAGCAGCACAATGCCTTCAATAGGCATCGACGCGATCATCTCCTCGGTACTCATAGCCATCAAATTCCGATAGATCAGCGTTGAGATGTCGTGAAAGACCTCACACATCGAGATGGTAGGAAACTCCAATGGGAACCCCCCGGCTGCCCAGATACCTCGCTTGACCGCATCACCCAGCGCCCGAAAGTGCCAATGACCAGGATTGAGCTCGCTCCAAGGATTACAGACACCAATCACGGGCCGCTTCATGTCGAAGTCGGTGTACCCCATCGAACGGATGTGGCCGCGGAGAACCCCCCCCAACGGGTCCTTCAGGTCGATCTTTCGTACTGGAAGTTCCTTTCTCTTGTTCATAGCTATTCTCCTTTCTGTTGTATAAAATTTGCTGTATTAGGCAAAAAAGGCGATTGCGTATAGCTGACATCAAACTGACTAACACCCCGGCACTGTTATGATATTTTCGCTCCGGAATTATGCCAAGTGAATAGTGCCTCCAGATCCCTCAGAATGTCGTCCAACGCCCGATAATCGTGTTCGTCCACCTTATGTGCCATACGCTGGCGGGTACTTTTAATTACTCCGCGTCTGCGCAAGACCTCCAGATAACTGACCCCGTGTAGCGCTTCCAAGGCAAATAGAGGAGCCATCAGCCCATAGACCCGTTTGGCTTCCTCTAAGTCTCCTTCTTCCAATGCATTCCATAGGCGAACTACCACGTCAGTAATATGGCAACCAGGCATCTGCCCGGCAACGCCTCTCGGATGCTCCAACAACAAATAGTGCCCGCCAACACCGCCGAAAATCCCCTTCAGCTTGCCAGGAGCCATTTCCAGCACTTGGGTAAGTTTGTGGGTCATTGGCATCGTCTCTTCTTTGATGTACTCGACATGCTCTACCTCTTCAACCAAGCGGACCATAGTTTTGACTGAGAGTTCGCTGCCTACCTTATGGTTCTGAATGAAAATGGGAAGGTCAACAGCACTCGAGATGCCACGGTAGTATTCCAAGATTGATTCCTCGTCTTCCAGTTTGCGAACATAGGGTGTCATGGCTATGACCGCGTTAGCCCCGATGTCGTTTGCGTGGCGGCTGAACATCATTGCGTGCGTTGTTGACACGCCTTGGGTCCCGATTACCACAGGGATCCGGCCTGCAACTTGTTCGACCACCACACGCGCTCCCTTGAGCCGCTCCTCATCAGAAAGGGTAGCAAAGCTGCTGGCGTTGACGGGCCAGACAATACCGTGCGCACCGCATTCAACACAGAAATCAACAATGTGCCGCAATTCCTCCCAATCAACCTCCAACTGCTCATCAAAAGGCGTTGATGGGATTGTAAAGACTCCCCGAAAAGGTTCAGACATTTCGTGTTCCTCCTTGTTCATTTTATTGGTTTAGGGCGGTCTGGTCTAGAAATGCTACCCAACTCCAAGCCTAGAGGGCGAGGTGTTCACTCTCGCTTGCCCTCTAGGCTGTTGACCACTAATCCCATATCGGGGATTGCCGAAGGTCTTTCTACGATGGCTACTGCTACCCTAGTATCCCATCTCTGCCTTTAGGACTTGGTCAATCCACATCCTAGCAATGATAGTATTGTCCGTGGCCGCATCTGCACCGGTGAACTCACCATAGTAATTCTTTATCCATGGCCACCAAGTGGTACTTATTGGGCCAGGAGCTTGGATAGGTATATATACAATGTCTTCAAGCACCATAAGGCTCGCCTCTCGAATCAAGGGGGTTCGCTTGTCAGGGTCAGTCTCTCCTTTCATCTCCAAAACTAGCTTATCCAGCTCAGGGTTCGAGTACCCAGGAACGTTAATGGCACCACCCGTCATAAAGCAGCGCTCCAGCCCAATTACAGGATTGAGCATTTCGGCGCCACTACCTGCGAACAGATGTGTGTAAGTACGGTGGTACCTGTGTGTTGACCAGGTAGCAGGGTCGCTTACTATCATCTCAAGCTCAACCCCAATCTTAGACCACTGGTCAGCAAGCAGAGAGACTCTTTCGACCTCAGCTAAGTCGCTTCTAAGAACTATTTCCAGCTTAAGGCCCTCGGGGTAACCGGCCTCAGCCAGCAGCTCTCTAGCCAGTCCCGGGTTATATATATATAGCTCTTGCAAATCCTCAGGTAGTTCTTCAAACGAGACGTAAGCGGGATCAGTTGGCAATAGTGGGTAGGGCATTATTTCTGGTACTTCAACTGGCACGCCAAAGAGCTCAGAGAAAGGTTTCGGGTTGACGCCCACCATTAGAGCCTTTCTCACGCGTATATCGTCCAAAGGTGGCTTATCCATCCCTATTGCTATGGGGTATGGAGTTCCTATGTAACTTTTGGACCATTGCAGTTCAGGAGTATTTCGCTCTAACTCCTCCCAATAGGTGGGAGGAATCCTATTTGCCCACTCGAGCTTCCCTGTCCGTACGGCGGCTATAACGGTGCCCCAATCGGGTATGATGGGCAGAATCACCTCATCTACAAACGGTAATTGATACTCCACACCGTTAATTGTTGTTGTGCCCCAGTAGTTAGGATTCCTTTCGTATCTGTAGAAGCTACCAACAACATACTCTGTGTTCATAAAAGCTCCGGTGCCAACATGATTCTTAAACTTATCAGCACCAGCTTCTACCGTTTCACGCGGCTCAACAGTAGTACGGTCCTCATAGCCAGCCGAATACATGAACATATAGTCATAGCCTACACTCCACTCAATGTTAAGAGTGTATCTATCTGTGGTATATATGTCCCCCGTCGCCTGTGCAATGCCTACCCCAGCCGGGCTCTCCCTAAGGCGGTTTAGGTAAAATACCAAATCATCCGCGACAAGTTCTCTGGGCTCCATTATGTCCGGCTTATTATCATGCCAATGAATTCCCGGCCGTACATGCCAGATTGCCATTTCTGGAGTAAGCTCCCAACTCTCGATCAAATTGCCTGTTAGGTACTCCCAAGGAATCCAGCCCCATATCCGAAAATCATATTCGTTGGTGCCCCTCGGCCCGTACTTGTCAATGTCAGCAGCTATTGGGCGCTCTTGGAAGCTATCGAGCCAGAACATAGGGTTAGAGGATGCAGTTTTGCTCCTGTCGGGTGCTAGTGGGTCACCCATTTGGTTATCAGGATGGTTGCGAAAGATGACTAAGGTCCCACCATATTTCGGCGCACCTACCTCCTCCTCCTCTTCCTCCTCCTCCTCTTCCTCCTCCTCTTCCTCCTCCTCCTCTTCCTCCTCCTCCTCTTCTTCCTGTTCTCCGACCTCTACTGCGGGTCCACAAGAGGCCAGCATTAAAGCTGCCACCAACAAGAAGCTCATCCCCAACCATAATATCTTCCTTTTCATGTAATTCCTCCTTATCTAAAATCGAGCTATTCAGTTGGTCTGCTTTGATTGGCATCACCTCCTTTTTTGCCTTTTTCCGCTCTCGCTCCATAGCGTCCGACGCCACCCCTTAGCCTCGGGTCCAGTAGGTCTCTCACTGCATCACCAAATACATTTACCCCATAGACCACGCTAGCTAAGGCAAGTCCGGGCCATAAAGCCATCCCCGGCTGCACTGGCATATATTGGCGCCCGCCACCACTAAGCATACCCCCCCACGATGGGGAAGGAGGGGGGATACCCACGCCGAGGAAACTGAGGCTAGCCTCAGTCATAATAGCGTTCGGCACCCGTGAGGTAAATAGGATAATTGTGGGCGCCATAATATTGGGTAGGATATGTCGGGCAATTATTCTTGGGGTGGAACAGCCAATGGCCACCGCCGCCTGCATATAAACATTCTCTCTGATGTCAATAACAAAACTCCTTACGTGCCTGGAACCGATAATACCCCAATATACCCCCAGAGAAACGATTACCTGCCATAGACCTGCCCCAATGACAGAGACTATGACCATAAGAAGGAGTAGAGCGGGTATGCACATCACGGCATCAACGAACCTCTGCACTATCAGATCAACCTTGCCGCCGATGTACCCGCATATAACACCTATAAATAAGGATAAAATCGTAGCTAGAGTAGCAGTAGCCAAACCTACAATTACCGAGATACGAGCCCCAAATATGATACGAGAGAGTAGGTCTCGCCCCACGTTATCTGTGCCCAGCCAGAATTGGGTTGATGGTGGAGTCAGGAAATAGCCTTCAAAACTCTGGTTTACGCCATAGGGAGCCAGGAAGTTGGCAAAAATGCCCGTCAGCAGTAGGAGCAGGGTTATAATCCCACCTACTGTACCCAGCGGCTTCTCCTTTACCAGCTTTATCACGAAACCAACCAGCCAGGAGTGCCCCTTCCTCTTGGCTACTCCCCCTGACGAGATATCGGCCATACTATTACTCCTTTATCTATAATGAACCCTGGGGTCTAGATAGGCATAGGTTAGGTCAATCATTACATTGATTAGCACCATGACGATTGAAAATAGGAATAATACTCCGCTAACTAGCGGCTGGTCTCTAAACTTGACGCCAGATATTAGTAGGCGGCCCATCCCGGGCAGACAAAATATCTCCTCTATAATAACTGTGCCCCCAAGGAGAATGGGTATCTGGAATCCTATGACGGTGATTACTGGGATTAGTGCATTCTTCAGGGCATGCCTTATCGTGATTATCCTCTCGGTCATCCCTTTTGCCCAAGCCGTCCTGATATAATCCCGCCTCAGCACTTCCAGCATCATGGTGCGGGTCATCCTCATGACCATTCCTCCCATAGCCATACCCAGAAGGAGAGCTGGCACTATGAACATACTCAGGTTACCTATTGGGTCCTCGGTAAAATTGATGAGGAGTATGGGCGGCATATAACCCCACCATATTGAAGGGAAAACTATTATCATCGTCCCTAGCCAGAAACTAGGGAAAGAGATACACCCTATAGCAAAGCTACGGGCTATATAGTCACCCCACTTATCCTGCCGTAACGCTGAATATATACCTATAGGTAAAGCTATTAGTTGAGCTATTATTAACCCCATGAGACCAAGCTCCAAGGTTACAGGCCATGCGTGGGCTATCCGTTCGAGCAGAGGTATCCTTCCCCGCCAAGTAATTCCAAAGTCGCCTTGTAAAAGACCACTGAAATCGCCACTCTCCTGGGGAGCAACTCCCAGCCAGCGTCCATACCGGACGAGGAATGGTGAATCTAGCCCTAGGGAGTGTTCCAGCATAGATCTATCGATCTTTTCCTCGGCTCCAGACATGGCCAACATTGCGTCTATAGCATCCCCTGGCATGAGGGATACCAAGGCAAAAATTATGAAACTGACCACAAGCACGACGGGTATAAGTAACAATAATCTTCTGATTATATAAGCACGCATGCTACTTCTTCCTTGTTTGATAGCTATTGAGTATTGTTTCCTTCACATTCGTATAAGCCCATTTCTCCGTTATTGTTGGGCAGGGTGCTGACCCAGATTTCAGTCATGGCACCACACTGGACGGGAGGTGAACGGGGAAATTTTAAAACCCGGCCATGATTTCCCGAGCACCCTGCCGTTTTATCTCTCATGATCACCTATTTTCACCTTTATTCTCTAGCGGACCCTGCCGCTAAGCCCGATTACCCCCAGGGCTCCGGACACGGGAGGGGGGACCCTACTAATTAAGCTGGTTGGAGATTGGTAAATCCACCAGCACCCTGGCTTCCCCCGGCAGGGCCCAATACTGGCTTACTCATTTTTCTGAATATTTTCCTTTTTTGTCCTTTCCCA
>SDBT01017657.1_pt1 | contig 11257 bp, 14 predicted proteins | sample 2277101 | NCBI WGS metagenome assembly SDBT01 (sample SAMN10404973, study PRJNA504765) | marine sediment metagenome | isolation source: marine sediment core GS10_PC15, 103 cmbsf | place: Arctic Ocean: Southern Knipovich Ridge | collected 2010 | reverse complement strand
GATCAAAGCCTTAAGTTCATCATTTAATTCAATCTTCCCTTCCTCCACAAGATCGTTATAAGCCTTGATGAAATAAAGATTATGAAAAATCTCCCCCTTTTTCTCTTTAATAATGGAATTACGAAATTTTTCAAAATCACTTCGTTTTTTGAATTTTCTTTTTGCCGCTCTTTTTATAATCAAACGGGCAAGTTCCTGATTTTCAGATAAATCTATCTTTGAAAAATCCATTTTTTCACTTAGAATAAAGCCATCGCGGATTTTACCACAATCCAATGAATGAAAAAACAGCTAAAACACTACTCAAAAAAGTTGTTGATGATTATAACAACATTGCAGACGAATTCGATACTACAAGAAAACGGGAATGGAAAGAATTCGAAGACTTCCTCCCCTACATCAAAGACGGGCAAAGCATCGCTGATATCGGTTGCGGCAATGGAAGATTTTACGCATTTCTAAAAAAACATAAAAAAGTTAACTATACCGGAGTCGACAACTCCAAAAAACTACTTGAAAAAGCCAAAAAAGAACACAAAGCAAATTTCATCCACGGAGATTTATTAAAAATTCCACTAAAAGACGAGACACAAGATGTAGTGGTAAATGTAGCGGCACTACACCATATACCCACAGAAAAATTCAGAAAAAAAGTTATATCGAACTTCCACAAAATCCTAAAAAAAGACGGAACACTCATAATCACCGTCTGGAATTTACACCAACCCAAATACAAAAAATACATCGGAAACAAGTACGGACCACAAGACGCCTTAATCCCCTGGGGAAAATCGGGAATAGAAAGATACTACTATGCATTCGAGCCCGAAGAATTAAAAGGTTTACTTAAAGAGAAATTTGAAGTAATAAAGTTTTATAAAGGAAATAATTTTGTGTTTATATGCAAGAAAAAATAAAGATAATGGAAATCAAATTCGATTCGGTAACACTAAAAGAGGCAACACAAAAAGCCATTAATTTTGCCAAAGACAAAAAACAGCACTACATAACCACACCGAATCCGGAAATTCTCCTTGAAGCCCAAAAAAACGACAAATTCCATGAAGTTCTAAATAAATCCGATCTCAATATTCCCGATGGAATAGGAATCCTGTGGGCTGCAAAATACCTCGATATCACAAAAAACACACGTTCCAAATTCATAAAACTAATAAAATGGTTATTTAGCCTCGCAACAATCCCCTTTTATCCCAAATACATAAGAACCGTACTAAAAGAAAGAGTCACGGGCGCCGACCTGACACAGGAAATCTGTAAAAAGTCGGCGAATTCATCCATAAAAATATTTTTATTGGGAGCATCTGAAGGAGTAGCCGAAAAAACCGCTAAAATCCTGGAAAAGAAATATCCGGGAATCCGCATAGCGGGAACATACGCCGGAACACCAAAAATCGAAGACGAAAAAACCATAATCAAAATGATAAACGACAAAAAGCCTGGCATCCTGTTTGTAGCCTACGGCGCGCCAAAACAAGAAATGTGGATCGCCAGAAACCTGAAAAAAATGCCCACAGTACACCTTGCGGCGGGAATCGGCGGAACATTCAACTTCATCACGGGAAGAAGAAAAAGAGCGCCAAAATGGATGCAAAAAATCGGTCTGGAATGGGTCTATCGCCTAATCCAGCAACCATCAAGAATAAAGCGAATGATAAACGCCTCAATAGTTTTCCCAATTAAAATTATTTCTTCTTCTTAGATTTTTTCTCTTTCATTTTCCTTTCAAGCACAGTCTCAATATAAGGCTTTGCCTTTTCTATAATATAATCAACAGCTTTGAGAGGCTGAACAATAGTCGTACGGACACGAGTCACAATTTCCTCTATATCATCCATTACTTTCGATACATCACGTAAAATCAATATCGCGTAAAAAATCAATAAACTCAAAAATATAACCAATATAATAAAACCGATGGCAAGTGACATATTCAGAATATCTCCGGATGTTGCAAACATAAGAATGAGTTAATTTACGTTACTATTATAGCATTTTTCGCATGACTTCATCAACCACTTGCGGATTAGCCTGCCCTTTCATCTCCTTCATCACCATTCCTATCAAAAAACCGATCGCTCTTGCTTTTCCATTCTTAAAGTCCTCAACAGGCCCAGGATTTGCCTCAATTACCTTTTTGCAAACTTTTTCAATCGCACCCGTATCACTCACCTGCTTAAGCCCCTTCTCCTCAACAATCGCCTTCGGACTCTTCCCCGTTTTATACATCTCCTCAAAAACCTCACCCTTCGCAAGATTATTCGAAATTTCACCGGAATTTATAAGTTTAATAAGTTCCGCCATCATTTTTGCTGTAATTTTCTGATCATCCACACTTATCAATTCTTCTTTCAAACGCTTCATCAAAACCGTATTTATGAATGAAACCGCAGTTTTCGCGTCATCAGTCTCGGAAACGACCTCTTCAAAATACCGCGCCAACTTAATATCATCAGACAAAATCCGGGCATCATCCCCGGAAAGCCCCAATTTTTCAACATACCTTTTTCGCTTAACTCCAGGCATTTCCGGAATCTCCAACCGCAATTTTTCCACCATTTTCTTATCAAGATAAAGTGGCGGAATATCAGGTTCCGGAAAATATCTATAATCATCACTTTCTTCCTTGTCACGCATAAAATATGTTTCCTGTTTCTCGTCATTCCAACCAATAGTCGTTGGACCGGACAAAGGTTTTCCTTCTTCCCAAAGCCCTTTCTGCCTCCCAATTTCATATTTAATAGCGGAATTCAACGATCTGAACGAATTCAGATTTTTTATTTCCGAACGATGATACAGCTTTTTCTCACCTTTTGGACGAATGGAAACACTGGCATCAAAACGCATCATCCCCTTTTCCATATCAGCCTCACTCGACCCCACATATCGCAAAATCTTTTGGATCTCACGAGCATAAGCCTCAGCCTCATCGGGACTATGCATATCCGGCTCGGAAACAATCTCCATCAAAGGCGTTCCTGCTCGATTAAAATCCACCAAAGACCCGTTCCGTACATGAGTCAGCTTTCCCGCATCATCCTCAAGATGCAAACGAGTAACACCAACTTTCACTTTCCTATCCCCTATTTCAAACTCCACTTTGCCATTCTGTGACAAAGGCTCATCAAACTGCGAAATTTGAAAACCTTTCGGACTATCCGGATAAAAATAATTTTTTCGGTCAAATTTACAATACTTAGGAATTTCACACCCAAGAGCAAGAGCGGCAATCACGCCTTTCCTCACAGCTTCCTCATTGGTAACGGGCAACTGCCCGGGAAATCCCATACAAACGGGACAAGTGTTAATATTCGGCTCCTTATCCCATGAATCATTATCACATCTGCAAAACATCTTCGACTTTGTCGAAATCTGTGCGTGAATTTCCAAACCAATTACAGCTTCAAATTCCATGAGTTGATTATAGCCCAGCCCCCAAATCATTCAAAGCCGTTTTAAACTGCTTAAGAGCCCTCTTTGCAAAACCCGTGTCAATTTCTCCAAGCTCATGTGCGATACGATTCCTCAATTTATGAGCGCTCCATACTCCATTCAAATCTGAAAATCTGGGTCCGGCCTTTTTCAATTTCTCACCCAAGCTTCCTTCAAAACCCCACCGCTCCAAAACGTAATTAAGCAATTTATCCGCATCTAAAACCGCATTTCTTGGATGAGAACTAAAAGCATCAATAATAGCGATCCAATGAGACTGAATATATTGCCTTTCCTTTACCCCAAAAGCTTTACGACGGGAAACTTTCACAAAAACAAAACCGGCAAGTAAAAAAGTCAAAATCAGAAACACCGCAATCGCCATTATCGGATAAGAAGTTTCCATAATTATTCCTTTCTTTTAGAATTTAATTTCTCATTCTGAACATGATGGTAAGCGATCATATCACTCAACATACCTTTAAGAGTATGGTGATCCCGCACACTCCGTTCATACACATATTTTTCCTGTAACTTCATAACCAGTCTTTCAAGCTTCTTGGGCGAAGCCGCATCCTTCAAAACGACAAAAGTCTGCGCCCCAAGCTTATCAACCGTAATATCTCCATAATTAAAAATTGTCGGTATAAACCCTTTTATCGTATAGGCCATCCCTTCCATCATATGGTATTCAACTCTGGTCGTTGTGATATCAAAAAGACCGTTCCTTTCAATATCAACAACTCCAAAATCAGTCAAAAGCCACACATCGTAATACCAATCAATAAAATAATAGAAAACCCCTAAAAGCCCACCAATCCACCACAACACAAACAAAGGCAACGCCTGCGGGAAAAAAAGATATAAAACAAAAGGAATAACAACACCAAAAAAGAAAGGCTTAGCCGCATCCAGCTTGAATATTAGAATATGCCTATGCGCAACATGTATGATCTTTTCCCCCTCATCCAGATAACCTGAAAAAATTCTTTCTCTAAATTTCATATCTGCATTATATTATTAATAACAAAGCATTGTAAACATGAAGCAAAAAATATAAGATTAAAAAAACAAATTTTACCTAATGAATACTAAAGTAAGAAAAGCACTTCTCTGGATTCTCGACCTCGCTATTAACATAGCTATTATCTTCGGACTGGTCATGATAATCCAAAAATGGTTTATTGCCCCTTTTGATGTATCGGGAGCTTCTATGTGCAATACTTTAAATTTTCTGGAAGGAAAATGCACAAACGGTTATGGCGAAAAGATAATTATAAACGAGGCAACTTATCTCTTTAATCTGCCTGAAAGAGGAGAAATTATAGTATTTAAAACAGACGAAGATGAGGACAAATATTTCATAAAAAGAATTATCGGGCTCCCGGGCGAAACAGTAGAAATAGAAGACGGAGAAGTCTACATTACAACTTCGGACGAAAGTAAAACCTTCCAGCTGGAAGAAGATTACTTGAACGCGGAAAACAAAGGAAATACAAGAGCTTATTTTAGGGACTTTAAAGTTTTTGAAGTCCCTGAAGATCATTACTTTGTTCTCGGAGACAACAGGCAATCGTCTACCGATTCCAGAAGTTGCTTCCAAAGCTCCATTTCAAAATCATGCAAATCGAATGGAAAAGAAGCCTACGTTTCAATAGATTTAATACGGGGAAAAGCGTGGATCGTCTGGTGGCCATTATCCAGCCTAAGATTTATTGAAGAACCTAAATATCAAACAGTTTCTGTATCCTTGGAAGAAAAATAAAACTCCAGCAAAACAAAAACTGCAACAATCAAAAAACCCGACCACCATGTAAAAACTTTCATTCTTTGGAATGCGAGACAGAATACAGTTATCAAACTTAAGAATATCCCCTGCCTCAAAGCTATGCTTATATGTTTATAAAAAATCTCATTTCTAAAAAGCCAAACCCTAAAATAAAATCCCAAAACAGTAAAAGTACAGCTCAAAGCCATCACCAAAGTCACAAAGAAAAAAATCAAAGCCATGCTGGCGGATTCGTAAGGACTGAGTTTCAAAATAATAAGCACCCACGCAATCCATGCCAATACTCCGGAAAAAGCAATAATCGAAATATATCTATGATGAGTCATTATTTTGTTTGCTTATTTTTTTTAGAATTAAAGGGATTTTCTTAAAATCATTCAAATGAACTTCCCTCTGACGTGGATCATACAAGGCCGCAGCAGGATGGTAAAGAGGCAAATACACTTGTCTATCCTGCCAGACCCCTGAAGCGCGCTTCGCCTGACCATGCACCTGTGAAATCTTCAATCCGGGCATAAATCTCCCCATCGAATGTCTCCCCAAAGTCACAATAATTTTTGGTTTAATTATTTTCATCTGCTCTTCCAGATAATTCCAACAAGTCCTTATTTCCTCAGGCAAAGGATCTCTGTTGTTGGGCGGCCGGCATTTAACAACATTGGCAATAAAAACATCTTCCCGTTTAAGTCCTATGCTCTCCACCATTTCAGTCAAAAATTTTCCGGCCGCCCCCACAAAAGGCCTGCCTTGCAAATCCTCATCTCTTCCCGGCCCCTCCCCTATAAACATAATTTCAGCATTCTCAGAACCTTCACCGGGCACGGCATTGGTCCGCCCCTCATAAAGAGGACATTTTTCGCATTTTTCTATCTGTTTATTTAGTTCGTGCAGGTTCATTTTTCTTATCAAAAATTATCCCCACAATCCAGAAGACAAAAGACACCGCCGCGACAGGAATTAAATATGAAATTAATGTGTTGGAAAAAGCCTTAATTATAAAAGAAAACAATTCAAAAAACTCTTCAGCCCCCTCAATCTTAATTTTATCCACGCCCTTGGATAAAATCAAAAAAGCAATTAAAGGAAGAAACGAAGCCAAAAATATAGCTTTCATTTCCCACTTAAGAATTCTGACCGCAGGTCTAAACACAACGAGAGCCAGCAACAAAAGAACAAACAACAAGACAAGACTTCCAATAAAAAACACATCATGGATAATAGAATCAACATAATCCGAAACATCCTCGCCCTCTCTAAGATCTAACCCCGTTTTCACATCAAAAGAATAACTTTCGGGAATATCTTTAAGAAGCTGGGCTTTCAGATCGGCTTGAACTTCGTCTTTAACCGTTGATATCGAAAATCCTTCGGGAATACAATTAAATTTATCTGCATCAAATTCATTGATACTTTTACAAGGCTCCAAACCATCCACTATCAAGCCTGTAACAGACTCCGCAAACACATCACTTCTATCCCTTACCCATTCCAACGACAACTCTAAAGGAATAACACCATCTTCCAAAAAAACAGCTTTATCAAATTCATCCGCAATATTCTCAATCATCAAAGCCAAATCATCCGCAGTAAAAACTTCCCGCAAAACTTCCATAAAATCCTCTTTATCAACAGAAAAAGACACATCCTCAACATCAATAGCCTCAACCGCCGCATCCGCCCACAACTCATAAACAATATCCAAAACTTCACCTTTATAAAAATCTTCATTCAAAAAAGTCTTATAAATCCCAAAAACAGCAATAAACGGCACAGCCAAAACTATAAACACAAAAACCAAAAACCCCGCAAAAATTTTTCTAATCATACGAGCACCGTACCAAATCCCCACATTATGTAAACTAAAATTCCAAAGATTTCTTTGACAGATCACCGGAAACTATATTGTAACGAGTTTCTGCCTCCAACCTACCAGGAATAGAAAAACCCGAAGCTTTTGGATGTCCGCCCCCGCCAAAAACCGCCGCAATACGTGAAAGATCAACCTCATCGCGCCTCGTCCTAAAAGAACCCTTCACATTTCCATGACAATCCTCATTGATTAAAACGGCAAATTTCGAATTTGGAACCATATTTAAATAATCAATAACTCCGGATAATTGATCCGGTTCTGCACCAATATCTTTATAATCCTGCTCTTTTATTACTGAAATCACGACATTATCATCCGTTATCGAAGCTTTTTCCAAAACTTTTCCCCATAATCTCAAAGTGGAAACATGACTGATCCCAAAAAGAGATTTGCTGATTCTATCAATCTCGGCACCCTTGCCCACCAAATCCGCGGAAATCTCAAAAACCTCACCATCCGTATTCGAATGCATAAAACTCCCGGTATCTCCATATATTCCGGCAAGCAGACAGGTCGCCATCTCCTCATCAATATCTACATTCCAAAACCTAAGAATCCTATAAAGAATAACCGTCGTCGACGCGGAATCAGAATCTATAATATTCACGGTACCATATCTATCATTCGAAGCATGATGATCAATATTTATGATGGGAATTCCGGCCTTAAACAAATTCTCATATTTCAAATGAAAATCGGTCATATAGCTTGCCCCCGCATCCAAAACAATCATCAAATCATATTTTTCAAGCTCAAAACTATCAACAAATTCATTAACATTAGGCAAAAACGAGAACTTCTTCCCGGGCTCATCGACGCACGCCAAAGTCATCTTCTTCCCCCACCTCTTAAGCAAAACTCTAAGGCAAAGCGCCGCACCCAATGTGTCAGCATCGGGTTTTCTATGCGATAATATAAGGATATTACGTGCCTCCTCTATAAGTTCTCTACTTTTTTTATACAACTTCTTCATATCTTCGTTTTGAAAAGAGTAAATTATACTGATTTTCTGGAATATTGCAAGTATAAATGTAAATACCTGTGTTAAAATTCACCAGACCATAATAATTATTTATGAAAATCGTCTTCTTCGGAACACCGGAAATAGCCACGCCAGTACTGGAAACCCTTACGCAAATTTCCAATATCGAAATTCTTTTCGTTGTAACCCAACCGGACAAACCTGTGGGAAGAAAAGGCAAAATAACACCTCCGCCGATAAAAACCATAGCGAAAAAACACAATCTCAAAATCCTTCAGCCTCACACAAAAAAAGAACTGCAAACCGCCTTAAAAGACATAAAAGCCGATTTTTTCATAGTCATTGCCTACGGAATGATTTTTCCAAAAGAAGTCTTAAAAATCCCAAAATACGGTGCAATAAACATCCATTATTCGCTTTTACCCAAATATAGAGGCGCATCCCCCATCCAGGAAAGCCTGCTGAACGGAGACACGGAAACCGGCATATCGTTAATAAAAATGGATGAAAAATTGGATCACGGACCAATCATTCTAATGAAAAGAATGAAAATCAACGATGATGACAATCTCCAGACATTAAGCAAAAAACTTTCAGCTCTAAGTTCTCAGATATTACCGCTCGCGCTCAAAGATATTATAGAAGGCACACTCCAACCAATCGAACAAAACCACGAACAAGCCACATTTTGCAAAAAAACCAAAAAATCGGATGGAAAAATCAACTGGAACATTCCCGCAAAAGACATTAAAAACATGATCCGCGCATACACTCCATGGCCATCCGTCTTTACCGAAATAAAAGGGAAAAAAATAAAAATTCTCGAAGCGGAAATCGAAGAAAGCGCTCCCACAACAACACCCGGAAAATTTGTAATAGAAAATAAAACATTAAAAATCTCCACAAAAAAAGGCTGGCTCATACCAAAAACACTCCAACCGGAAGGCAAAAAAGAAATGGATATTAAAACATTCCTAAACGGATACCAAAATCTACTCAAGACTTCCAACTAAACCAATATACAGCCAAAAAAGAACGTTCCCCTGATACAGAGAAACAAAATAGTGGTCAAAAAGCCCAACAACAATTATAAAAGCCCATAAAGACATTAAAACATACGAAAACCGATCTTTCCTTTTCAACAAACGGGAAAATAAATAAATAAACAGCGCTATAAAAGATATCCCTCCAAGCGCCCCAATCTCATTAAAAACCAACAGAAAAATATTATGCACAGGCTGAATAAGCCATGGCTGTAATTTCACATTCACATATTCCTGTAGAACCAACGTAAAATTCCCCAACCCTACACCAAAAATATTATCAAAAAACATGGACTTACTGGCGGAAAAATACATTGATCTCTCATCAAAACTCCCCGCATCTCCAATAAAAATCCTATCAATCAAAACAGAAGACAAATCAAACACAACAATAAAAAACAAAAGCAAACTCATCCACAAAACCACATTCCTAAATGAAATTTTCACATTCGACACCACATAATACAAAAACAATCCCATAAACATAGCCAAAAAAGCACTTCTGGAAAAAGTCAAAATAAACGCAATAGAACAAACCAAAAAAAGCATGGAAAAAAGAGCCTTCGAATCCCTAAAACAATAAATAATAAAAAAGATCGCAAAACTTAGGTACCCGGCAAAAATATTGGGATGAGGAAAAGTTCCGTAAATTCTCAAAAAATTACCATCCGTAATGCCCACCTTTGCGACACCGAGCTTATCTGAAGAAATCACAGGTTCCCCCAAAAACCGAAGCCCCAAAGATTCCTGGAACACATATTGAAAAATTCCTATAAAAGCCACCGCACTGACAATCCCGATAAAAATATATATAAGTTTCTTAATATCAACAAATCCCGCACGAACAAGCAAGAAAACAATCACAAATTCAATCAAGCGCACACAATTTAAAAGTGTATTCACAGAATCAACACTGGACAAAAGAGAAACAAAATTTAGCACCAAAAATACTCCGACATAAAGAAAAATCATCAACGCCGACTTTTTCCCAAAAAATTTAAGCTTGTCCGCCGCCTTCTCCCGAAACACAAAAGACAACGACAAAAACACCAAAGAAATCAAAAGAAAAACATCAGTCAGATAAATAAAATGGCTTGAATAAGGATTAAAAAAACCTGAAATATATACATCCTGCATCACGACCAAAGCATCAATCTGAAAAGGCAAAAGCGCAAAAAACAAATAAAAGAAAACCCGAGCCAAAGAGAAAAAACTAAATTTCTCAAAAATTTTATTCATTTGTGGCTTCTTCGGATTCTTCCTGCTCAACCTCCGGCACAACTAGCCCCTCTTCAGGCAAAAATTCATTAATTCTCTTCTGAGCCTGCAAAAGCAGAGTTTCAAAATCCTTTGAAGACTGCGCGCTATTCACAAGATCAGAAAAAATCTCCTTGTAAGTATAATAATCCACAATCGGAAAACTCTCGGCAAACCCTATCTGAGAAGCAAAAACTCCATAAATCGGATCTTTTTTCTGGTCCTCAATCATATCTCTCCTGCTCGTGGGATTGTGTGTCTCATCAAAATAATAATCAAGATTCTCGGCGTTGGTCACAAAAACCAAAAAATCCCACGCAATCTCGGGATACTCCGAATTCCTCGAAACCGTTTCCGCAAAATAGCTCGCATAAGTTATCCTCTTGTCACTGGAAATATCGGGATCATAAAGCTGGGGAATTAGTGCCGTTTTAATAGTGCTCTCATCAATCGCGCTCACTCCTTTATTCTCAAACAAATTAATTTGATTCGTAATCAGATCGTAAGTATAGGAATATCCTATTATCATAGAAACATCTCCCCTGGCAAAAGCTTCTATTTCTCTGCCCTCGGAATCATCGTCAACAACATATTCATTCCAGGAATAATGCTTGTAATCCTCGTCAGCGAAACTCAAAAACAAATCCAAAGCCTCCAAAGCGGGATAGCTATAAACCCCACTCCCCTGCCTTGAAGCAAAAACCGCCTCGGAAATATTGTCATTATAAAAATCCACACCAAATTGTAGGAAAAGCAGATAGAGAATATCTATAGCACGGGTAATATTGTCGCTTCTTCCCATAGCAATTCCCGAGACCTCAAATCTATCAAAACTGGTATCCTCTTTGTTAAGCAAAATCACATCC
>SDBT01017656.1_pt1 | contig 11257 bp, 14 predicted proteins | sample 2277101 | NCBI WGS metagenome assembly SDBT01 (sample SAMN10404973, study PRJNA504765) | marine sediment metagenome | isolation source: marine sediment core GS10_PC15, 103 cmbsf | place: Arctic Ocean: Southern Knipovich Ridge | collected 2010 | reverse complement strand
TAACATTATTAATAGACTTACTATTGTTATGGTAGGCAGCTCTGATCCTACAAGTCCTTATTCAAAGGCAGAAGTAGCCACGGCGCGTATGCAGCTGATGCAAACCTTCTTTGAAGATCCGGGTCCAAACATGACTATTGTTTGGGCAGGGGATGATATCAGTATTGAAGATGTTGGAGCGCATTCTAGTATTTTGGATCTAAAAGATAGAAATGCATTGGCTCGTTCAGACATTAGAGATGCGCTAGGAGTGCCTGAAGCATTATTAAGTGGGTCAACAACCGATGGTAAAGCGGCTGGATGGGCTGCACATCTGGGTGCATCAGCTCAGTTACAAGAACTAATGGATGCAATAACTGAAGTATGGACAATTATTGGTCTTAAGATTGCAGAAGAGAATGGATTTGAAAATGTAGATTTGATTTTTGAGTTTGATAACTCGTTGTTGATTGATAAAGCGGAAGAGCATAATCAAAATCGTAATGACTACGTTGCAGGTTTGGTTCCTATTCGTACATTTCTTCAATCACTTGGTAGAGATCCAGATGCGGAGTTTGGAATTATGTGTGTAGAAAAGGGACTAGAACCCTCTTCAGCCCTTTGGACAGAAGCCTTCGAACCACCACAAGGCATGCAAGGACAGGGCGAAGGTAAAGTTCCCGGGGAAGGTCGCACAACTGATTCAGGTACAGGCAAGACTACACCAGAACGAAAGACAGAAGCAAAAACACCCGTTGAGAACAAGTAACAGGGACAGTTTAAAGGGGAGGAAAAATGAGAAAGTTCAAAGACGACCGGGGTAGAAGTTATAATGATGTATTTCCTGAAATAGGAAAAGGAGACATCAATATGGCTATACTTTATCCCGGTACTATCAAAGCATTCCATAGACATCAAAATCAAGATGATTACTGGTTTATTATTTCGGGACACGTAAGAGCTATCTTAGCTAACGACATTTTTACGATACAAGCTCCTATAACTACTAACGAAGGAGTTATTGTAGGAGATGGTGGGAATACTCTAGTAACTAATACTACTAAGGTATCTTTTAATTATCCTAAAGTTGCAGAACACTATCTTAGTGAAGGTGATTTGTTGTTCATACCCAGAGGTACGTGGCACGGTGTTCAATGTTTGGGTAACGAACCAGCCATTATGATTTATCATATTACCAATAAATACAACGAAGAAGAACCCGACGAGGAAAGAAAAAAATGGAATGAATATCATAATTGGGAATTTTCTAGAAAGTAGGGGGAACCATGGCGAAAGATTTTCGCAGGGTGTTAGTAACGGGGGGCACTGGTTTTCTTGGATATAATCTCTACCAAACTCTTGGTCGTGATAATCCAGATGTAGATGTATGGGTGTACAGTAGAAGAACCGGTGGAGATGTATGTGATTATGAGTCTTTGGACAGTGCCATGGAAGGCAAAGATCTGGTCATACATTTAGCTGCTCAGACCCATGTAGATTTTAGTATCAACGGCTCAATAGAAGAAAAACAACAATTTATAGATACCAATATGAAGGGTACTTTAAATGTTTTAATGTCTTCTTTTAAGCGTAAGACCAAGATGATTCATGTTAGTACTTCGGAAGTTTATGGTACTAATATGCATCCCGGAGAAATAATGACCGAAGACCATCCTCTGCTTGCTCAAGCAGGGGTTTATGCAGTAAGTAAAGCAAGTGCCGACTTGTTATGTCGTATGGCTTACATGACCGAAGGACACGATGTAGTGACTATACGACCTTTTAATATGTACGGTCCCCACCAAAGTATGGAAAAACTCATTCCACGATTTATAAATCTAGCTACTTTTGGAGAACCTCTCACAATTTATGGAGACGGAGAACAAAAACGTGATTATGTTTGGGTACAAGATGTAGCCAAAGCGTTGTGGGTAGCTAAAGATTTAAATGCAGGAGAAATAGTAAACGTAGGCACAGAACGTATGTTTACTATTAATGATATTTCTGACGAAATCATTAAAGCGTGTGGTAATAGAGGTATGAAAGTTCATACTACTCAATTTAAAAGTAGACCAGCAGAAGTAAATGAACTGATAGGTTCATACACCAAGCTAGAGTTGTTAACTGGCTGGAAACCTACTGTTCATCTCGAAGAAGGTATTCAGAAGTGTGTGGATTGGTACACTAGTAACAAACACATAGTTCCACCTAAAATTTTAAACTACGGATAAGATATGCATAGAGCTAATGAAACTTTCTGGCAGTTTGTTAATCACACATGGCAAGATTATCTAAAGGAAACTATCCTAGAAGTAGGTAGTTACGATATTAATGGTTCGGTTAAGGAAATATGTTCTAGCAGATGTGAGGAGTATATAGGAGTAGATTGGCGAGCAGGGCCAAATGTGGATGTAGTGTGTCTAGCTCATCACATGAAGTTTGACCATAAGTTTAAAGCAGTACTATCTGCTTCTATGTTAGAACATGATCCGCACTACGAAGAGAGTTTGCTTACTATGTGTTCTTTGGTACGTTCTGACGGTATGTTAGCTTTATCGTGGGGTGCAGCCTTAAATGCTGCGCATTGTCTTGAAGAGGCACCTGATGGAAAATTTCATTCTCTGCAGGCCGGTACGGTGCTTAAGATACTAGAGGAAGAGGGGTTTTCTCTTTCTGTTCTAGTTTATGACAAAAACGTACCCAATCTACCGGATGTATCTTATAAATATTCAGGCTCTGCTGGGTTAGGAGAAATCAATCTTGTAGCGTTTCCCCACGCAGCAAAGGTAGTGTGGATAGATGAATTGATTGCAGAAGATGTCGTGTAAAGTAGCATATTTATTAGCAGCTTTTGGTGGAGTTGCTGATGATAACGCAGATCGTACCGTGTATCTTTATGATCATTTAGAGAAACTTAAAACGGTGAAGCATAGTTTAGATGCTATTATTTTATTGATCAATACCGATGAAACAAACGCTAGACCTGAACTACTAACTTATACTGCATTTGTAAATACAATACCAGAAGTTATCAACGATACACCGCTTATTATAATACGTAGACCCAATATAGGTATATCGTATGGAGCGTATGCACTAGCATTCGATATATATGTAAATGATTTTGATTATTTTATTATGATGGAAGATGATTATATGCCCATGGAAGATAATTTTGATACTACATTAATAAGTATGCTTGAGGAAGCTCCCAACACCGCGCTGTTATGCGGGTGTATAGCTTATGGATTTGGAGGAGGAGACGACCCCCATGCAGGATTGTCTAATGGTATAATATCCTCCAAAGTAGTTAAACAAGTACAAGAATCAGGAGGCTTTAAGTTTTCTAATAAAGCAGGAGATTGTGCTTCTGATGAATCGCTTGGTCAAGTTACTTTTTCGCAAAGTGTATTACCATTTGGAGAGATCACAGATATTACTCATAGGTATCCTCTAATATTTTATCACACACATAGACAAACGTTGGTATACAAAGCTGGAGCACCGGTATTGCTGGCTCCTCATCAGTATCTAGGGAGAGCATAATGCTAGGGTGGAATGAAGAGATCAAAAAAACGTTAGGATCGTGTGGAGAAAAGGTATTCATAGGCTATAACACTATGTTTGCTAATCCTGAATTAGTTCATTTAGGAGATAGGGTTCGTATTGATCCTTTTTGTTTTATTACCACAGGTCTACAAACAGGTAATAATGTACAAATATGCGCGTATGCTATGCTAGGTGGAGGGAGTCAGCAAACTATTAAAATGGACAATTGGACCTTCATTGGTTATGGATCTAAATTGTTTTGTGCATCTGAGGATTATAGCGGAGAACATGGTCCTGTAAATGAATACTGGGGATCGAATGAAATACGTAGAGGAAATATTCATTTCAATGATTATGCAGGAATAGCTTCGGATGTGATGGTGTTTCCCGGTGTGACATTACCGGAAGGTTGTGCAATTGGGGCTAAGTCTTTTGTGCATACCAATAATGATTTACATCCCTATGTAGTGTATATAGGTGATCCCTTAAGGTATCATAAAAGTAGATCAGCAGGAATTATACAAGAATTAGCGCTTAGAACTAATTTCAGAAAGCAACGATAATGCACATACTTATGTTCGGAGGAAACGGTGGTCTGGGAACAGATATACAAGCGGCACTGAAGAAGGATGGGTATGGAGTGTTTGCACCTAGATCATTCGAAGTAGATGTTAGAAATAGTTCGCAAATAGATGAGTATGTGAAGAACAAACCTACGGATGCATTAATCTATTTAGCAGGTACTACCAAATCTGCTACTGTGCATAAGACTACTCAAGATGAGGTTATACAAGAAGTTTCTGTTAACTCATTAGGCTTTCTTACTACCGTTAGAGCTGTATTGCCTTTCATGAGAGAACAAGGTTACGGTAGAATTATATATGTGTCTTCGGTGCTTGCTAAGCGTCCAATTATAGGCACTTCAGTTTACTCCGCTAGTAAGTGTTTTAGTGAAAGTATTGTTCGTAGTGTGGCGTTAGAGAACGCTAGACGTAACGTTACTGCTAACACCATTCGTTTGGGATATTCCGAAAAAGGTATGATTGAAAAAGTACCATCTGCCGTATTAACGACGGTAGTGGAATCAGTACCGATGCAAAGACTAGGAACAACTAAAGAATTATACATCGTCATAAAATCAATTTTACATAATGAGTTTATGACAGGAGCAGAAATAGATTTGTCTGGAGGATTACATTTATAATGTGTAAAACAGCATATATTATAGCAACGTATGGGGGTCAGCGTTTACACGGTAGAGTACCTGAAAAAGAACTATATCTCAGAGAACATTTACAACAACTGACTAAAATACAACACAATATAGATACGATAATAGTAGTAGTAAATACAGACAAAACAGAATGTCCTTTGTTCACACAGTATATAGAATCTCTTCCAGACGTTATTGGAAGAAGCAAGCTAATTGTAGAGCGTAGAGAAAACGTGGGCCTTTCATACGGGGCTTTTAATCACGCTTTTGAAAAACATGGTAACAAGTTTGATTATTTTATACTCTTAGAAGATGATTATATACCAGTAGAAGATAATTTTGATACAACGCTAATACGGATACTAAAAGAAAGACCGGCTACAGTTTATTTATGTGCTCTCCTGGGTTGGATGGATAAATTTGCGCAACCCCGCAAACCCCACGCAAGAATATCATATGGAATTATGGGCAAAAGCGTTATACAACAAGTGTTAAATAACGGAGGATTTGACTACTCGAAAGGCAACGGGCAGGCTTCTTTTTCTCAGAGTGTACTTCCGTTTGGAGAATTAACAGATTTATCTAATGTATATCTGGTACCTTATTTTCTGGAAGGTGGTCATATACTAAATCCGCGTTATACTTTGCACAATGATAAAACTATGTTTATACCTTACCAATTTAAAGACAAATATTATGACCGAGCAGGAGGTCTGCATTTGTGAACGAACTAAGAATGTTGATCGTCTTAGTGGGGTACAATCGTCCTAAGACTATCACTAATGCATTGAATAGTATATGTAAGCTTAACTATGATAATTGGAGGTTGGCTGTCATAGATGATGGCAGTATGCCTGCACTTAAAGAAGTTGTGTTACAGGAAATGGGACAGAGGCTAGACAAAGTGCGTTATTATTATGTACCGTATGCTACAAAATGTGCCTGTGGAAAGCACGAAAAAGTTAAACATGGAAGTAAGCATGGTCGCTTTATGAATCAAGCCATACAACAATGTTCTGCTGATGTTGTGGTAATACTTTGTGATGATGATGCACTACACGCAGACGGTTTAACCCATTTGAACGAGTACTATCAGGCTAACCCGGCAGCGATGTATGCTTATTCCCATGTGATAGCATATAATCCTGAAATACAAAGGTATATAGAAGGCACGGATATTGATAACTGGTTTAATCGTACAACGTTGATGGTCAATCCATCCTGTGTAGTAGATTCCAGCCAAGTAACCTTTAGACGAGAATGTTTTGTAGAAGATGGATTAAAATTTAATGAAAACCAAACACACGCGTTAGATGCAGATATATTTATAGATGCTGCAAAATTATATGGTCCAGCAGCATTTACTGGTGGCATTGTACAGTATAAAGCTATATTTCCAGATCAAATGAGTACTAGAACTGATCCTTACAATCCAAGGGATATCACCCCATGACCCAATTAGCTACAGTAATTACGTGTTTAGATAGTCCACGACTAGCCAAAGAATGCACTAAGTGGTTGCGGGAAAATTCTGATCCAGCAATCAACACTATCATACTTCTAGATAATGGAAGTTATGAGCCCCTAGAAAAGTTTGATGCAGATATGGTGTTTAGATTTGCCAGAAATGAAGGTGCCAATACTATCATTCACGATATGATTCCTCACCTGAAAGTGCTCGCTGGTAAGGATGTAGAAATTGTAGCATATCTACATTGTGATCTAATGATACGTGAAAAAGGGTGGGATCACCGTATCATTAAGGAATTTGATCAAGATCCTAAACTAGCATTAGCAGGATTTGTTGGATCAAATCAGTTTGACGGGAATGGTGGAAGAGGCGCTGGCACTGTTTTAAACTATCAAGGATATAATTATCCTGAATTTGGTCAAGCTACTGCTGCGCGTCAGCATGGTGAAGCCTTTGATGGTACAAGACCTGTAGGAGTATTGGACCATTGTTCTTTGATTTTTAGAATAGAACAACTAAAACAATTAGTTCCTCAACGAGGACATTACGCTCCCGGTCATTTTTATGATCGTATTTTATGTTGTCAAGTATTATTAAAAGCTTGGCATATCTTATACATAGGAATAGCATGTGATCATTTCAGTGGAGGAACAGCAGAAGGCGTTCCTAACATGTTAGAATACTATACCGAATGGTTAATACAGGAAGGAATTGCTTTGGAAGCAAATATAGATACCGCGGTGTATAACGAAGCTCAAAGTAGATTTTTCAAAGAGTTCAAAGAAAACAAAAAAGTAATTCCTTGTTTAATCAAAAATAATTTTACTATAACGAGGTTATAAAGCTATGTTAGGTAATTTTGATGGAAATATGAGAACTATACGACCTGATGATCTAGAGTTTTTGATTGAATTGAGAAATGATAGATCCACTTGGGCGTATCTAGGTGATCCCACTTTTCTAGATATTCGCTCACAACAAAAGTGGTATCAAAATATGTCTGATGATCTTACTAGACAGTATTTTATATACGAAAATAATGCAGGAGATAGAGTAGGCATGGTACGCATGGATGAAATAAATCACCTTCATAGAAACATTAGAGTAGGTGGAGATATAGCTAGAGAGTATAGAGGACAAGGTCACGGTACTAATATGTATGAGCTTATCAAAGAATACTGTTTTGATTTTCTGAACATGCATCGTATCTGGTTGCTAGTTACAGAATATAATGAACCGGCAATAAAATTGTATCTTAACACCGGCTTCAAAGAAGAAGGAAAATATAAAGAAGGCTTTAGACGCTACGGTAAATACTACGACTATATTTGTATGTCTATGTTAGATTTCGAATATGAGAAAGATGCATAATGGAAGCCTTAGTTCAATTTATTCTAGAATTCTGGGAACGTTTACTGCCGGTGGTGATAATACCTCCGTGGCAGCAAGGGGTTATAGCTCATTTATCTATGGAAAGATTTACTCGTAAGGTTGACTCAGGAATTCATTTAAAGATACCTTTTATTGATGAAGTGATTACCGCAGCTCATAAGATGCAAGTACAACCATTAAGATCTCAATCTATACGCACATTAGATGGTGTAAATCTAAGTATAACGGGAGCCCTACGATATAGAATTAATGATCTTAAGCAAACAGTACTTACAGTGCAGGATTGGGATTCATCTTTACAGGATTTAGCTTTAGGTCTTATTACTGAATATGTAAATACTCATAATGATCATAACTGTACAGTAGCTAACATACAGAAACATGTAATGAGTAATATTGGTAATGCTAGTAGAGGATGGGGATTAGATGTACAGAATTTTTATATTGTAGACATAGCAGAACATGATGTTCATAGAATTACGGGTATACGCACATCAGACTTGATAGAGGAATAATGCTTAGAATGGTAACGGTAGTAACTTGTGTAGAAGACCACGAACTGGCAGAGCTTTCCACCTATTGGTTGAAAATCAATTCAACTCCGGATTTGAATACTGTTATTTTGCTGGATAACGGGAGTCAACCTCCCCTGCATCAGTATCATGCTGATGTGCTTGTACGGAATGAAGAAAATACAGGAGCAAACGATATGATTCATAGTTTGCTGCCTGATTTCAAAGAACTAGTAGGGTATGAGCCGGATGTAGTGGCATACCTTCATTGTGATACCATCATAAGAGAAAGTGAATGGGATCGTAGAGTTATTGAGGAATTTGAAGCCGATGATAAATTAGCCATGGCAGGTTTTCTAGGATCAGCAGGATGCGATATAAATGGTATGTATATGGCACCTATTGTACGAAACTTTAGAGGCAGTGGTTACACCAAATGGAATGGTGATTGGTTTGATGCAGGTTTTCAAGTAGGTACGATTCATAGAGGTAGTAAACCCGCAGCGTTTCTAGATCACTGTGCTATGGTGTTTAGAATTAAACATTTGAAGAAACTAGTACCTCAGGCGGGAAATTATGCTCCACATCACTACTACGATAAGATCTTATGCTTACAAGTACTAGAGCGTGGATTACATGTGAGGTATATAGGAGTGTTAATGGATCATTTCTGTGTAGGTACGGGAAAAGGAATAGAGAACTCCAGAGATGCCTATACTACGTGGTTAAAAGAACAAGGATTATATGATGACAGAACTACTATTGATATGAATGTATATGGCGAAGCAGAACGACTCTTTATGAAAGAGTTTAGGGATGAAAAGAAAATACTACCTTGTCATGTAAATGAAGATTATACTGTTGTATTTACAAAAGAACAAGATCCTAATGCAATATATATGACCACAACTGCCGATTCGGTAGTGATTGATCCAATAACTGAAAAACGAATTACATCAGGAGTAAGCAATGATACCACTATTTAAAGTCTTCATGTCACCCGAAGCAGGAGAGCAAATGCAAGAAACCTTGTACTCTGGTTATATAACCCAGGGTCCAAAGGTAAAAGAGTTTGAAGACCAGCTTAGTATCTTTTTAGGTAGTGATAGCTTGAAAGTAGTTACGGTAAATTCAGCCACCAGCGCCCTGCAATTAGCGGTACGGCTAGCCAAAGGAAAAGTATATGATCACGGCTTGGTCATTAGTACTCCTATGACTTGCACAGCTACAAACACCGCTATAGTAGCAGCAGGAGCTCAGATTTTGTGGGCAGATGTAAATCCTGTTACAGGAAATATTGATCCCGAATCAGTACAACGCCTGTTGATGAAATATAGTGGACAAGTACGAGCCATAGTAGGTGTTGATTGGGGTGGTCATCCATGCGAGTGGCAAAAACTTAACGATCTAGGAAACATTCACAATGCTTTAACTATACAAGATGCTGCACACGCTTTTGGTTCTGTAGATCATAAGTTTCCTGATAAGTGTGCTACGTTAGTTTGTTATTCTTTTCAAGCTATCAAACCGTTAACTACTGTAGATGGAGGAGCTATTGTAACTCGTAGCCATCATTATAGTGAAGCTGCAAAGTTACTTAGATGGTTTGGTATTGATAGAGAAAGTTCACAAAAAGATTTTAGGTGTTCCATGGAAATACCTGAACCCGGATATAAATATCATATGAATGATGTAAACGCTTCAGTTGGTCTTGCTAATTTACCTCATATTAATAATTTGCTAAAAAAAGTACATCATAATGCACAAGTACTTAGACTAAGTGTGAAGAACGCTGGTTATGGTAGCGCTGCTAGAATATATCCAGTAGGCACCGATAAAGAGTATGCTCCGTGGATATTTACAATACGTGTTGAACATAGAGAGCATTTCATAGAATACATGAAAGAAAAAGGAATCATGACCGGCCAAGTACATGCTCGTAATGACACCATGACTTGTTTTAGATATCCCTATACTGTAGGACAAGACGGACATTTATCTGGACTAGCAGTTTTTGCCAGTACTCAAGTTAATATTCCATGCGGATGGTGGGTAAACGAACAGGAGATTAATTTCATAGGAGAATGTATAAAAGAATATTGCGGTTTAGTGGGAGAGTTAGTATGAAAATAGGAATTGTAATAACTGCTAAGAATTTATTAGAGCTTACTAAAGCAGCAGTGGAAAGTATTCAAACATCATATGATTATCAATTGATTTTAATTGATGATCTTAGTGTTGATGACACTAAAGAATGGATGTGCAGTGTCCCGGGTGCTATTGTATTTAGTAAGTTTACATCTAGTTTAGCGGCTAAATGGAATATGGGTGCAGAATGTGCATGGTATAATAAATGTGATGCGGTATTGATTTGTAACAATGATATTCTTTTTGGACCGTTTACTATTGATGCGGTAGTAGATCGTATGTTAAAAGATGACGTAGGCATGGTGTCGGCTCATAATCGTCGTAACGATCTAGAGCAGGCTATTGACATTGTAAATCTTCCGCAACCGCCTAATCCTACAGAATCTCCTCATCCAGATTTTAGTTGTTTCTTACTGTCGTTAGATACATGGAGTAAAATAGGTTCATTTGATGAGAATTTTAGACCATGTTATTTCGAAGATAATGATTATCATTATCGTATGCAGCAAGCAGGAATGTTAGCTATAGTAACTACGGCAGCACCTTATATGCACTATGGATCTAGAACACAAAATAGTGTACCGGGAGGATTATGTCTCGGTGTTAAATTTGAAAAAAATAGAGCATATTTTATTGCAAAGCACGGAGTAGATCCAGCTACTTATAAACCGGTGGAGTAAAAATGGATAATGTAATTCTTCTAACGGAAGGCCTACTAGTAGAGACTATAACAGATAAGAAAGCCTTAGTCAAAATTATTCAACCTAAGGCTATGAAAGACATTCTTCCGTATATACATCATAGACTAGTGATAGATGAAGAATGTACGGTAGAAGATTTGTTACGTTTGTTTAATTGGGATAATAAACATGAGCTAATGTGGTTTCAACGCATAGTTGGAGTGCCTATGATATATTATCTTAAAGAGAGTTTCAATCCACGAGCAGAGGAAGATAGGAATCATTACGCATTGAGGTTGTTAGAAAAACGTAA
>SDBT01017655.1_pt1 | contig 11258 bp, 10 predicted proteins | sample 2277101 | NCBI WGS metagenome assembly SDBT01 (sample SAMN10404973, study PRJNA504765) | marine sediment metagenome | isolation source: marine sediment core GS10_PC15, 103 cmbsf | place: Arctic Ocean: Southern Knipovich Ridge | collected 2010 | reverse complement strand
GCGGTGAACGCCATCGGGCCGCATATACTCGCTGCTCGGTGCTCACGGCTGATTCAAGTATCGACCGACTGCGTGTTCAACGGCACTGATAACGGTATCGGCCCTTACAGCGAAGCGTCTGCACCATCTCCTACCGATTGGTATGGACTCACGAAACTGGCCGGTGAGATCGATTATGGTGTACACCTGACCGTCCGATGTTCATTCGTGGGGCTGACAGGCGGATTGCTTGGCTGGCTCTATAACCAGCCAAAGGACGCCGACATCGACGGCTGGACTAATGCGGTCTGGAACGGCTTTCATGTCGATGATATGGCCCGGCGGCTGATCCTCATGGCGAAACTTCCGTTAGTGGGCATCGTTCACGAAGCCGGCGAAACCTGGTCGAAATATGAACTGTTATCGGATGTCATGCTCGGAGATCTCCGCGATCGCGGCATCATAGTGACGGGAAAAGACGAACCTGTGATTGACCGGCGATTGACTAGCGCAAGGGTTTCTCACATACCCTACTCGCACGAAAGGCTCCTCGCATCAGTCATGGTAGAGCACGAACGGCTACAGGAGACCAAGGCATGACAGATGTTGCTCCTATCACAGTGGCGATACCTATTGGACCCGATCCGAAGTATCTGGAGTTTCTGCCAGATTGCTTGAAGAGTGTTTGCGCGCAAACACTGGTTCCCGACGAGATCTTGATCATCAGCGATCAGTCGAGGGTCACCTTTGCAGAAATTGATAGAGTAATTACCCCAGGTGTCCGCTTCCTCAATATACAACATACTCCATGGCTGGTCGGGGTTGCCCATGCTTTCAACTTCGGTGTCGCCCGAGCTAGTCAGGATCTCGTAATCATGCTCGGCTCAGATGACAAGCTCCATCCCTGGGCTGTGGAGTCTTGTATGGCCCAATTCGAGAAGAACAATCGCGCGACCGAAGTCTACTACTGGATGGATGTCGAGTACTCAGACGACACTCCCGACCAGTCCTTACCGTGTAATGGTGCGATGGTCCACAAAGACCTTTGGAGGCTCAATGGGGGATTCCCGGTAGAGTCAGCAGTAGGCGCTCCGGATACGATCCTGATCTCAATGATGCTGGCAGCCAAGGGTGCTCTGGGTAACTTTGAACGTGTGGAGACTGACAAGCCGCCGTATTGGTATAGGACGCACGATCGAACGGATACCCATGTTAGAGGGTCTAGGTTTCGGGCAGCCTCGGATATCGTCAGGGACGTGCATACGGAAGGCTGGCAGCGGAGATTGGAGGACGTGAAGGTATGGACACGGTAGCGAAACATTCTAATGCTTGGGAACTTATTGGAGGTCATAAGGGGCTAGAGGTCTATCGGGCGGCAGATGTGTGTATAGTTAAGAAGGCCTTGGATCTGGATAATTTCAAGGGTATCCAAAATGAGATCCGAATGCTGCGCGCTATGGAGGATTCTGAGTTCGTGCCTTCTGAGGTTACGGGATTTGCCAATTATGCCGGAGGGGTAAACTATACTCACCAGCAGGATATGGGCATTGACGAAGGTTTCCAGGATGGCGAACTGTTCCGTCGCAACTGCATACGTCTCTTAGCTGACCTGCGCTCTCATGAAGTCCGCCATGGGGATTGCACATCTGCCAATCTCATAATCCGCGACAACGTCCCCTACCTGATCGACTGGCAAGAATCGCATCGACTATCCGAGCCCGCACCACAAAAACAACCTTGGACCGACTCCTATATGATCTGGCGTACAGTTGCGGAGATGAAGTCGACAGTTACTGGCGAGAACGACACACCCAGGGTAGCTCGTCGGTGGTTGGCGGTGCTGCAGGATCAGAATGCGATCCGGCACAATGACGATAACCCGCTACCGTTGAAGGGTAAGACGCTGACGGACTTGGGGTGTTTCCAAGGGGATTTTGTGGCAGCTGCTGCAGTTGAGGGGATGGTAGCTATGGGTGTAGACCGTGGGGGATTCCGTGCGGGAGAGAACTCTATAGAGATCGCACGCCAACACTGGTCAGGAATTCGGGATTGTCGGTTCAAAGAAGAGAATATTGTTTCGTCACCGTTAGCAAAAGAATACTTCGCCTGCGACATCGTCCTTCTTTTCTCGGTGTGGCCCTATGTGCTTAATGAATACGGATGGGTCGAAGCTCTAAGTCTACTCCGCCGTATTCTTGACGCCCAGAAGCCTATAGGCGGCGTTCTCTATTTTGAGTCTCAATACTACGGCGACGGCCCAGGCCCTGAGATGTTCAAATGTGACGCAGATGTATCGACGTTTTTTGCTGAGGAGTTGAACGCGGAAGCTACACGGCTTGTGACTATCCCAGTGACAGGTAGAGATGCGGAGCGGACAGTATGGAGAGTGACAGGATGACGTATATTTTATACCACAAGAATTGCGATGATGGCTTTGGTGCAGCATGGGTGGCAGATCGCTGGCTAGGGAATGTAACCCACAAACCCGTTCAATACGGCGATGGATTCCCCGAGATACCCGATGACGAGCAGGTGTTCATACTCGACTTCTCGTTTCCCCGAGACATTCTCATAGAGCAATCAAGGCGATTGAGAATAACCCTGCTTGACCATCACAAGACGGCTGAAGAGGACTTGAAGGGGCTGGACTTCGCCGTGTTTGATATGGAACGGTCTGGAGCGATGATGACCTGGGATTGGTTCTATCAAGGTGTGGAGCCTCCGCTGCTTATCTCGTATGTTCAAGATCGCGACCTTTGGACGCTTGAGCTTCCTCACACCGAGAGTGTCACAGCATATATTAGATCATGGCCGCGATTACCCAGCCGCTGGGATGACATGGCGGTAGAACTCGGGGAAAACTTCGATCAGGTTGTTGCTGAGGGGTCGTCTATTCGGAGGGCTACAAAGCAACAAATAGACCGGGCGATCAGTCAGGCTACCATGCAGAACGTTGGCGGTCACGAGGTAATGTGCGTAAACGAGACCCACAACTATAGCGAGGTCGCAGGTGGGTTGGCTGAGCTATTCCCTGAGTGTCCATTCGGAGCTGCCTATTACATCCGCTCAGATGGCCTGAAGGTTTATTCGCTCATGGGTCGTGGCGACTTTGATGTGAGCGCTGTAGCTAAAGCTAATGGCGGTGGTGGGCATCACAATGCGGCTGGATTTCAAGAGGCGCTAGTGTGACGGACTTCCCTCCCGTTATCGCCCTAATCATCACCTACCGTCGTCTCCCGCTCGCTCTGGAGACAATTCGCTCGGTCAAACAGTTCGTCAGCTATCCCAACATCGGCTTTCACATCGCAGACGACGGCAGCGGTAAGGACTACATTCAAAGGCTCCTTGACGAGATAGGTCCGGAATACTCAGTTAAAGTTACAGACGCGAAACGCCAAGGAGTCGGGACTAATATGAATCTGGGCATTGAAGGTGTTCTAACCCGCGCTGATCTGTGGCTGCATCTTGAGGACGACTGGGTACTACATCAACCCCTCGACCTCATTCCCTGTGTGCGTCTGTTGATCGAAGACGACTCCATAGGTATGGTGCGTCTGGGTAGGTTATCAGCTGGACCCACAGGAGAGGTAATAGGAGGAGCTGACCGTACGTGGTGGCGGCTTAAACGTGACTCTGACACCTACATCCTTACAGGCAACGCGTCTCTCCGTCATCGCCGTCTCTGGGATGCCTACGGTCCGTATAATAAGAATCTCACTCCAGGACAGACAGAGTTGAACTACTGCGGGAGATTCAACGAGGCGAAATCAGGCCCGGATATTGTCTGGCCTGCATGGCTGTCTACATCTCAAACATTTCAACACATTGGAGACCACCAGTCATTCAAGTGGCATATGGAGACTGGAGGGCATAGTGCTGAAGAGGCTGCAGAGATTTTTGCTCAGATGGACAGTGCTATTATACGTCCCTGAGTACTGCGTGAATAGCTAAAGTGCAATTTAATACAATCACTGTATCTCCGTTACCGTCTGCTGTAAATCGGACATCTACAACATCCCCTGGGTTGAGCTGTCGTAGTCCGTTAATTACTAGCGGTCCCATATCCATGCTTGGAGATAGTCTAAATCGATTTACTAAACCGGGTACAGGTAATCCATTTATGAAAACTCTAACTATCTTTATGGAGTTGTTATTACCGGTAACAGTAGCAGCTACAGTAATTCTGTAGGTACCTGCTCCAGCCGAGCCAATTGTCATGGTATGCGCAAGCGTGTCTACATTGACTAAATCGCTAGGGCCTTCGTCCTCCTGGTCGCCTGTTATCCACAGCACGAATGCGTCGGCGACTGGGATGTTGATCAAGGAGTCCAAACCTGATTCCGTGAGTTCGCCAAAAGAGTCTGACATAGTAAGCTCCTCAAAAGGAATACTATCAGCATACCGCGATTTAGGGTAACTAGAAAGTAACGAATTCTTGATACTGAGCAGCTAACTCAGGTGCATCTCGGTGCACAGCAGTTAACTATTCACCCTTGGAGAAACAGCCTATGAAAGTCTGCATCGAACCAGTCTACCGAGGCGAAGACAAAGGCGACGGAGGAATACGCCGGGTAGTAGATGCCCAGCGTAAATACCTTCCTGAGCTCGGTATCGAGGTTGTCGACACCATCAAGGCAGCCGACCTAGTAGCCACACACGCTACGATATCCGCTGATGTCCCCGTAGATAAACCGTGGGTAACTCACTGCCATGGGCTGTACTGGAGTGAGTACAATTGGGCGAGGGGTGCGCACAACCTGAACCGCGATGTCATCCGGCAGCTATCATACGCAGATCACATCACTGTCCCGTCTGAGTGGGTAGGGTATGTTATCAAACGCGGGATGTGGCGGAATCCGACTGTCCTATATCATGGTGTAGATGTGGACGATTTCACCCCACGAGATAGTAGAGGGTATATTCTATGGAACAAAAATCGCCCTGATCCTATCTGCGATCCTGCTCCTGTCAATACCCTTGCTGCTCAGATGCCCTCACAGCAGTTCATAACTACTTTTGGTAAGCCTACCGATAACGTGGAAGTCATAGGTCGTACTCCTTATGGGCTGATGAAAGAGATTATCGCCGATGCTGGAGTGTACCTCTGTACCACGCGCGAGACGTTCGGCATTGGTACTCTGGAGGCGATGGCTGCTGGAGTACCTGTAGTCGGTTGGGATTGGGGAGGACAGCGTGAGATAATCGAACACGAGGTTACAGGTTGGTTATCCCCTCCTGGGGATTTTGCTCACTTAGAGGAGGGCATCGAATGGGCTCATGAAAATAGAGAGAAGATTGGGCAGCGCGCCCGTGAGGTTGTGGCGTCTCAGTTCACGTGGAGGCAGTGTATAGAGCGTTATGCTGAGCTGTATGCTTCACTGCTGACAGCCAAGGCCTCACTTTATAACGGCCCGAGTGTTTCCGTTATCGTCCCCTGCCATAATCTTGCCCGGTATCTGCCTGCCGCTGTGAGATCTGTTCAGCGTCAGACCCTTACCGACTGGGAGATCATCATAGTAGACGATGCCAGCCCAGACGAAACCCAGCAGGTAGCAAATGATCTGGCGGCCTCTGACGACCGTATCCGGGTTGTAACGAATGAGCGTAATCTCTATCTCGCCGGGACGCTCAATAAAGGGATCAGTGAGGCTGTAGGACGCTACATTTTACCTCTGGATGCCGATAATATGATTGCCCCTGAGACCTTGCAAGCTCTTGCGGATGCTCTGGATTCTAACCGTCGCGTAGATATCGCGTACGGTGCAGCAAAATTCGTACTTGAAGACGGTGCGACCCCAGACCCATCCGTAGCTCCCGATGGTGTCTCCGGATGGCCTAGAGACTTCTCCTACCGTGAACAGATTCAACACCGTAATCAAATCCCCTCTACCTGCATGTACCGCCGGACTGTCTGGGAAACAACCGGAGGCTACCGAGAGAGGTGTCGAACAGCTGAGGATGCGGATTTTTGGACACGGGCTACGTCTTTTGGATTCAAGCCTGTAAAGGTCACGGCTAAAACAACTCTTATCTACCGTCAACGTGAAGACTCCATGAGCCGGATCGAGGCGGATTGGGACTGGCACGCATGGTTTCCGTGGTCACGTACGCTGTCGCTTGTACCTTTTGCGGTGCCCATGACTCCTCCTAGCCGAATCAATAACGGAACAGCTTGGAATGTGCCGTCTTACGAACCCCGTAATGTTGTTATCATCATACCTGTAGGGCCGGGGCACGAGAAGCTCGTCATTGACGCCCTGGACTCAGTGCAGGCTCAGGATTATCAGCACTGGGAATGTGTCGTCTACAACGATACGGGATCGCCCCTGAGCATTCCGCATCCCTGGGCAGTAGTCTTAAACGCAGATGGAAAGCTACCTCCTCAAGGACCGGCGTATGGACGTAATCGAGCAATAGAAGCCTCTAACTGCGCTCTGTTTGTCCCACTAGATGCGGACGATTACCTACAGCCGGATGCGCTATCCGCGTTTCTATCAGTCTACGAACAGTATGGCGGGGTTGTATACTCTCAATGGTATGACGATAAGGGAGATGGGGTTCTAACCTACGACCCTCCCGAGTATGATGCCCGACTACTCACAACCAAGGGGGGTATCCACTGCGTCACTGCTCTGTATCCCAGATCAGCTTGGGAAGAGCTAGGCGGATTCGACGAAGACCTCTCGCACTGGGAAGACTGGGAATTTCAGATTGGGTTGGCATCTATTGGTGTCTGTGGTACAAAGGTCAGTAAGCCTCTATTTACATACCGAAAAACCACTGGCTATCGGCGCGAGGGGAACATTACTTCATTCAAGGCTGGGAAAGCTGCGATGCTGGCTAGGTGGTCGGATATCTGGAATAGGAAGGATGAACTAATGGCGTGTCGAAGCTGTCCAGGAGGGGGCGGGGCTAAGTACGTACGTACTCCGCGCGCTCCGGTAACTCAGAACAACACACTTGCACACTCTCAACTAGGAGGCAGAGTCATGACAGCGCAACCGGGCGTGAAGTTACTAGAATTCCAGGGAGCGAGTGAATCTACGCGGACATACGTAGGCCAGGGAAGCGGTAAAAAGTACAGGTTTGCCAACAGCGCGTCCAATAAGGTGAAGTACGTCCACGACGAAGACGCCCCAGGGTTGCTGGATAAGTACGAGGGGGGTAGACCGCTGTTCGTGGAGATCACTCAGGTACAGATAGAGACAGTACAGGAGCAAGATGTGGCAGAGGACGCGCCTCCTATTCTAGAGGCACAGCGCGTAGCGATGACGGATATCCCCACTCTGGAGGCGCAACGGACTCCACAAGCTGACAAAGATACTAACCATGAACAGACGGAGGCTCGCGCCCGTGTTCTCGGTTTAGGGTTAGCTTATGCCACGATATCTATGATTCCCGCTCTAATAGCCGACTTTTCAGTGGTTGAGCTAGATGTAGCTGAGCTTGGGGAACAGGTTGGGCGAAACCGCAAAGGGGCGCTAGCATTAATACAGGAAGCCAAGGACGCACTCCAGGTGTCTGTGTAGCTAGATGTCGGACATCTCGATTCCTGAATTTACTCTGCTGATCTTAGCCTCGTGGCGGACTGCGTTCTTTCTTGTCTACGACTCCGGGCCGTTTGGAGTACTGGTTAGGATGCGTACTCTCCTGGGAATGGAGTTCGACGATGAAGGCGTACTGATCTCCTTCCCCGAGCGTTTCCCTGCTACCCTCTTCGCCTGTGTCCTCTGTATGTCTGCGTGGACGGCAGCTGGGATTTACGGTATATTTGTGCTGGAGCCTAGAATAGTGTTGGTGTTGGGATTGTGGGGCGGAGCATCTTTGGTAGAGAGTGCAAGGACGCGATGATCAATATTCACCTACGTGTCTGGCCGCCGACGCGAGTTGGACTCTGGTTGTTTTTCTCGACTGTTTGGAGTTGTAGGCGTGTGCTTTTGTTGAGACCTTGGCGCATCGCGTTGGGACTCTCTGCAATAGGGTACCACGTAGAGACATCAAAATGCCGACGCTGAACAGAGAGCATAAGGACTAGGTGAATGGCGTTATCTGCTATACGTACCCAACTTCCTCTCGACCGATGGGCAGAGATCCTTGGCATCAACCCTCTGCACTTCAATCAAGTCACGGATGACGCTGTACCCAACACCGTCTGCTCCCGTGTGTGGAAGCAGTGGGCGTGGCAAGAGTCCGACCAGGTTAGTCGTTTGGATGCCGCTCTCGCTATCTCACAGGCGGAGCAGGTCATTATCACGCATCTGGGTTACAACCTCGTACCTGAATGGACTATCGACGAGCGAGTACGTGCTACCCAACCGGGTATACCTGAAGTCCTGAACGTCGGCGGTTTGAATGTCCGGGGCTTCAACATGACTACCAAAACTGAGAAGGGACATATTATCTCAGGAGGAATCGAAGGGAAGACACTTATCGAAGCAGGCGCGATCATCACCTTCCTAGACCAAGACGGTGACGGGTATTTTGAGACTGCGCGGGTAACCGTCACATCGAGTGTAGATCCCGACGAGATTGCAGTCTATTACCCTGGAGAGGACGGAGCCGACGAGTGGGAGATACGACCTCTTAATAACCCCCTGACTCATCTACGTCGGGTTGTTGACATTGGAGGAGGTCTTATAAATATCATATTCGCGCGAGAGCAAGTCGTTGACCCTCTGATACTCTCAGACTTTAACCCAGGACCTGCGGATGGTTCAGCTCCTGGGGATTTCCTTGCCACAGTAGATGTGTTCCGTCACTTCAACGACCCTCAGCAGCAAGTCACCCTCTTATGGGCTCCTCATGGTCAATTCTGCGACTGTGGGACCACTACCTGTGTTGTCTGCGCGCACTCTACTCAGACTGGCTGCCTGCTCGCCAACGATTTTCGGACAGGTCGATTCCACTACAGGCCTGCTGCATTCAATGCTACTACCGGAGTTTTCGACGCGGCTAGTTTCATAATCAGCCGCAACCCGGATAACCTCCGTCTGTTCTACTATTCGGGGTTTCAAGACCGGAACAAGATCGCTCCTAGAGTAGAGATGGCCGACGATCTCGCGCGCGCGATAACTTATCTGTCGCTCACATATTTGACACGTGAGTTGTGTGACTGTAACAATGTGGAGCAGCTGGCTAAAGCGATGCGGGAGGATCTGTCTATGACGTGGAGCACACAGAACGACTCACGAAACTTCTCGCTTTCCCCTTCCGACTTAGCTAATCCCTTTGGGACGATGCGGGGCTCCTTGTATGCGTGGAGATTTGCTAACCAGCGTGGTCGTGCTATCGGAGAGGCCGTGGTGTTGTAGTGTCAAAGGTAATTGAACCATATCTCCCATACCTTGTTCGGGTAATCCACGAAGACTCTGATGGACGCCTATCGGTGGTCTTAGTTCCGGAGGGACGCGAGAGCGAATCCGAGCGCGGTATACTGGTAGGGCCTCCTGATCTTAGCCCGCTTAATCTGCCAGAGGATATAGAGATCGCGCTACAGAACCAACTCGTCAACCGTAATCTACTTACTCAACAAAGCCTTCGTGGAAGGGGTCATGAGGTCGTAGCTGCCTTGCAATCAGCCTTAAAGGTAAGTGCTAACAGAGTCATGCAGCTTTACACCGACGTCGAATAGGGGGACTGTTTAATGACAAACCGCAATATTGGCGTAAGCGACTTTTCCCGAGTCTTCTTGATTGAGTTCGGAGCCGCCCCTAACCGTACACCGTCATACGAGGGTCAGTGGATGGCGGGATCGGTGACATGGTCGTTGGGGGATGTGACCCCCATCTATATCCCATCAGCCGACGCATACGCTCAGTTCGACATAGCGGGCAAAATCATCGGGGAGCGGGGGTCTCCTACTCTCCCTATCACAGCTCGGTACCTTAGCGATCAGCAGAGTGTCCTACTCCGTATTGCTCGGAACGGCTGTGATCACGACCTACAGGTACATATCGGGAAGTGCCAGAATCCACAAGACTTTAACGGAGGCTGGGATAAGATCGCAGTCCTGGAGAACGCTCGGCCAACAGATTACGGCACCACTGATCTTGGCGCGATGGCTCCGGGGGATCGTGCGGTCGTAAACGAAGATGTTCCCTTCGACGGTGAGGAATATTATGAGATCGTCCGTATTCAGATAGACGAACAGGCGGCGGCTGAAATAGTTCAAGAGATAATCGATGTCATCATCTGCGACATGGTGACCTGCGGCGAGTGCGGTGTACCCTCTAACGGCTGCGATGTTGCCCTAGCGCTTACTCTCACCGCCGGAGGCTCCCCTGGGCTCCCTGCTGAAATCATCTTTACCGACGATGGCGGCGTCACCTATGGACAGACTAACATCAGCACCTTGGCAGCTAACGAAGATCCCAACGAATTCTCCTGTGTTGGTATCAATGTCGTAGTGGTCTCTGAGGATTCAGATTCCCTGCACTTCGCTCCACTCGCCGATATCTTAGCCGGTACTGAGGTCTGGACAGAGGTTACAACAGGATTTGTGGCAACCAATGGTCCTCTAGCTATCTACTCCTCCAGCCCTCGGCACACGTGGATAGTAGGCGAGAACGGCTTTATCTACTTCACTGAGGACCCCACGTCGTCTGTCACCGCCCAGGATGCAGGTGTCGTGACAACCGACAACCTAAACTCTGTCCACGCCCTGGATACTGAGAACGTCATTGCAGGAGGAGATAACGGCGCTCTGGTACGCACCAGCAACGGCGGTGCTACCTGGAGTCTCATTACTACCAACGCTGCCATTCTCGCCTCCACGATCAATACTGTCTGGATGAAGACCCTTGAAATCTGGTTTGTAGGGATCGCAACAGGACAGCTTTTCTTTACAGACGACGCGGGTGTTACCTGGACTGAGATCACATTCCCAGGCTCAGGAGCTGGCAACGTTAGAGACATTCAATTCGCCTCTAACACGGTGGGTTATATGGCTCACGATACAGCTACCCCAGCTGGCCGTATTCTCCGAACTATCGACGGCGGACATAGTTGGTATGTGGCTCCGGAGAGCAATTTGGTCATCCCAGCCAACGACAGAATCAACGCTATTGCTCCTTGCGAGGACAACGTCAACATTGCCTGGGCTGGTGGTCTGGCGGATAACGCAACTGATGGAATTCTAGTAAAGGCAGTTGGACCGTGATGGATATAAATGAAGCGCCGCACATGAACGGCACTGAAGAATCCGAGGCGCTGCCTCCGGGTCATATGCGCTTAGCAACGGGCGTTGTCCTTGAGGTCGTGGAGGCTTCGATATTTGCGAT
>SDBT01017654.1_pt1 | contig 11258 bp, 22 predicted proteins | sample 2277101 | NCBI WGS metagenome assembly SDBT01 (sample SAMN10404973, study PRJNA504765) | marine sediment metagenome | isolation source: marine sediment core GS10_PC15, 103 cmbsf | place: Arctic Ocean: Southern Knipovich Ridge | collected 2010 | reverse complement strand
CATTCTGGACAGTCTGGGTCATAATCTAAAAAGTCATCATCTAAATAGCTACGGCTTTTCATATTTGCTGTAATCAATTTCATCCTTCCTTCCTCCTTTCTTAGTTATTATAAGTTTATTTATCTGGGTGGTAAAAACCCCGATGGTGTATCCCGATTGCAGTATAAAAGGGTCGGTTGATTTAAAAAATCTGTTCAATAACTCCTTTAGCTCATCAAAGTTATATGTTCCCAACAGGTCTTTTATGATTTGCCCATCCTTGCTTCCGTTTATCTTTGGTTTGGCTCCGAATTTTTCTAAAAAGGAATTATGATAATAATCTATAAATTTTTTAACATTTGGATTTTTGTTACCCCCTTTGGTAACTATTTGATCATGCTCTATCTTTCTTTTAATAGTTTCTTTTGTTATAGTGTCTTTAAGAGTGTCTTTTGTATCCCCCCCCTTTGGTAACTTTTTCTTACCCCCTTTGGTAACTTCAAATCCCCCTTTGGTAACTGTAGTTACCCCCTTTGGTAACTCATGATGACTACTTACCCCCTTTGGTAACTTTTGCCATTGGCTATAGTCCTTGTTTATACCGATTTTGTTACCCCCTTTGGTAACTATTCGCCTTTGCTTTAATTCTTTCAAAGCGCGGGAGACGTGAGGCATCCTAATGTCAGTCATTTCAATGATTTGGCTATACGATATATAATCCTCTTTTTTATTAAAGCCATATGTCTTTCTGATAATGGTATCAAGAACCCTCCTTTGATATCCAGAAAAGTTTGTTTTTATTAACGCATCAAGTAACTCATTTGCTATTTTAGTAAATCCATCTTCACATTGAGGGGAGGCCAAAAGTTAATCCTTCCATAAAAAAAAGAGCCAATTAAAAGATATACTATCGATGCCCCATGGATACCGGCCTATGCCTCACGACACAGGCTATCTTATAATCAGCTCTATTATTATTTCTGTTTATTATAGGGCTTAATAGTATTAAATACAATATAATACCCAATATCAGGGGAGTCAAAATTTAATTAACTAATTTTCCCTAATTGTTAAAATAATCTCACTGCCCTCTGCCAATGCTTCCTTTTACATGCCTTATGAGACGGATGGCTACTCTGCCTTGGCAGCCTTAAGAATCTGACAACGTTCCTGATCTGTCTGGCCTGCTTTGACCGGTTTGGTTTGCTCATATGGTTACTCTTCAACCAATATGGCTTCTGCCTTAGCTTCACCTATTATTTTGATATCCTTTAGGCTACTACTAATTGTTTGATATATTATATTTTTAGCTGAATCTTTAGCTTGTTTATATACCTGGCTTAATGGACAATCCTCGCTCCATGTGTCGGGTACACATATTTCTAATAAAACTCTGACATGAACCTTTGTTTTTATTTTATTATTTGGCATCACAATATTCTCCTTTGTTTTATTTATTTTAAAAAAGCTTGACTTTCCCGGAAAAGAGGTATATAATCATTCTTGATGATTTAAAAGACTGAATTATTAACCCTCAAAGGGAGGTTCCTATGCTCAGATAAAGCCCCTAAAAGGTCATTACAATTTAAGCCCCGGTCTAATAACAGGCCGGGGTTTTCGCATTACTTATCTTTTTGAGATCCTCTCCTATATGACAATTCTATTGCCCCAATTACCTCTTCGATTGGTTCAAACATCCGATATATTAAGCCTGGATTGTTTTTCTTTCCCGCCAGTAAGTCTTTGATCCCATCAGGTAAATCTTTCCTCTGCCTTATTGATGCTCTAACAGCAATCTGTATATGAGTTAGCGACAGCTCTCCGGAAACAAGGTCCTCTACTAATTGGCTGAATTTGTCATTTTGTATTTCCATTATAACTCCCAACCTCCTTACCACTTAGACGGTGGGCCGGACTCCTTTAATAATCAATATAGTATTCGTAGGGCAGATTTCCAGCCCTCCCCGTGATCCTTCTCCGGCGTTCTAATGTTAGATATCGTGACCTTTTCACGCTATCCAGATATAACTTGGTATTTCGTGTATTCACACCAATCTCGGCACTTAACTCTTTTACAGTGCAGGGATGCCGAAGGAGAAATATTACCTCATAGCATCTGTCTATCCGACTTTTCCGGTTTCCGCTTATTTTTTTAGTCATGGCATCTCCGCCCATTGCCTGCCGTCAAGATATGGCATTTTAATAACTGTTGCTTTAAAGTTTTCGTACCACATCGGTATGCCTGTCTCTATCCAAGACATTCCAGGCGGTTCAGTTCCCATCTGTTTTAAGAAAAACGGAACACCAGCATAAACACATTTATTTTTCAAGTCTCTAAACCATTCAATCTTAGCTGGCCTTCGGTTAGGGCCGGATTCACAGCCTGCGATTACCCAGTCAATTCCCTCTCTCCAACACCAACCATTATTAATCGGCTTACCTGAGCAAGTTTTGTCTAAATCCACCGGTCCCAACAAAGGCTCTATTGAGAGAACATGCGTAGCAAATGGAATCTGCAAAAAGATAGGTATTTTCTCATCTGCCTCTTGCTGATTGCAGACCGTAAGGCCACCGTGGATATGCGGAGGGATATTTCTGCCAAGGAAAAACGTCTGCATTAACTCTGCCTGTTTAGTCAGCAAGAGATATTTATGCTGTGAATTGATATAGAGCTCACCATAGATGTATGAATTTATCCACTCGTCAACATCCGGATGGTACGAATCGCCCATAAACTGGATGCCGACATACCGAGGCTTTTTCCACTTTTGCAATTTGGCAAGCTCAGATTCTATTATCTCAAATTTCACCGGAGTATCATCAAAAGGCTGTCCATTTCCAAACCGCATATTCATGGCCTCTGCCCAACAGTTCTGACAGCCAGGGGAGCATTTTGTGCAATGATAGCCTCGGCCCGATTTGCCTTTGCGGGTATCCTGAATGGGGTTTATGCTCTCATCTAAATATTCTATCTTGGTACTCATATTATCCCCCTTTCGAGCGGCAGGAAGGACTCGAACCTCCGTCTCCAGGCTGGAAGCCCGGCGCCCTAACCATTTAGACGACCGCCGCTATAAGTTTAATCATCCGTATTTTTCTCTCTGTAATAGACTAACACGCCCATGTAATGATGCACAACGCTGATAACGTCGGTTGCGTCCAGACCACGCTTTTCAAGCTCAGCATTGATTTCATCTGGAATATTTCCATCTACCACAAATTGAAAACTATTTACTTTATACACGGTGTCTCCTTTCATTTAAGATCGTTGCGGATTCTGCTAACTTCATTCCGAATGATTTGCACCGCTACTATTGCTACGACCAAGACAATCAATCCCAATATTGCATACATCATTCACCTCTTGTCATCATCTTATAAAAGATACGCAGAACACGTAAAGCATAGGCCCTATCCTTCCCATCCTCCCCAGCATTATAGCGCCTTAACGCATCATACGGACTGCTTCCCCTCTTCAGCAGCTTAATGGCGCATTTCATGCCAGCGTAATGACTGGTCATAAGAGCCTCCTCAATGTCAGGAAGATCCTTTTTTTTGTATCCCATGGCGAGCATAAACGTCTCAGGTTTTTGTTGGTAGACACCACGTTCCCCATGTTCACCCTTAACAAACCGGCCGTGACTTTCAGTTGCCATTATTGCCATAAGCAATACAGCCGTTTTTCTTTTGGCTACCCAGGGCTCATCCTTGAAGAAATGCAACGGCATCAATGCCGAATAGCTAAAAACCTCCTCTGCCATAAGAAGCCGCTCTCTGTCGGCCAAGTCTTTCAGGACACCCCTGATGCGCTTCTGTGCCGCCCTCAACTCGTATTGGTTTGAGGTGTCTATCAGCAAGCTTATCCTGCCCGTTGTTTTTGGACTGGGAACCTTGTTGATACCCACCATCCTAAATATTTCCCTTCGCAAAAGATGCTTTGTGTCCAGCCGATATCGTTCTATTTTCTCTTCTGTCCACTGAGATTCCAGCCTTATCTTCTGCCCTGGCCTGATGAGGACATGAGGGACGCCCTTTTTCCATTCCACTTTGAGCTCATTCCATTCGGCCAGCTTTTTCCATTTGCGCCAGCTTCCAAGGCGGCTTTTGGCTATTTCGCTCAGGGTATCGCCGCTGACAACCGTATGAGTAGCAGAAAAAGCATTAGGATGAAAAAGCAGCAGGATGAAAAGAAATAGCATGATAAACCAGGCTGCGTATGGGATTTCGTGTTTTCTCATAGTTGACTCCTATGTTTGTATTTGATAATGAACTTCGTTAAACCCAAAGACCGACATGAAAAACAATGCATATGCCAAGCAATATCACGGCAATAGTCCATTCGAGATATCTACTTAAATTATCCTTGAATACTCTCTTGAGATTTCTCATAGCTCAGCTCCTTTTAGTGGTTCCATTTTGTTTATACTTTTGTCACAGATTTCTATTCCTTCCTTGCATAGACATAGCTTGACAAACTTATCATGTATTTCTGCTGGGGGTGTATTAGCCTGTTTGTTATGCCTCATCCCCCATAATATATCTCTCAGCCTGTATATTTCTTTTTTAGTCATGGGTTAGCTCCTGTTGGTGGTTGATTTATCCGCTTAGCTTTTTCACCTCTTCAGCCTTCTCCTCAACCTTCTCGTTAAATATCCTGCGGCAGTCCTCTACGGCAGATATTAGACTTTCACCGCCCTGCCTGTACCGCCTTGCTATGTCTATCAACTGACCTGCCAAAACGGCAAGATCCCACCGCTTTTCCTTTTCAAACCAGGCGCATTTAGTGACCATTCAGTATCTCCCATGCAGTTGCAGTGCATTGAGGCACTTGCCCGTTACCCAGCGCCTTGAGCCTGTTTACCCTGTCTTTGATTCTTACAGCAACACGGGGAATGGGGCCCAGTTGTTTTATATCTTTTGTTTTCAATGCAACTTGACAATGCAATTTAAAGTCTGGGCCCCTATTGCTCATTTCCCATTCTGTAGCCGTTTTGTGCTTATGCATCTGTGCATCTGGTGTCAAATAGTTTTCAGATTCTTTCATATCCGCAGGGTCGATGTCCCATGACAGCCATATCAATTCTTTGAGGGGCCTTGAATCAGTCCAGTCGGTTATTTCTCCATTCTCTGTAATAGCCAGGGGCCAGCCTTGCAGCCAAGAAACCCAAACTGGATTTAATGTCCCGCCAATTTCCCTTGTTAAATGGCTCTTTTTATTTCCTTTTTGCCATTGGCTTTCTCCACTTTCTTTTGAATCTTGTACCGTTATTGTAGGCCAGAGCTTAACTTGTCCCGCCAAAGTCAGAAACTTTCTCCTATCCTTTCCAACGTATTGATATTGTCTACCGGTAGCATCAACCACATTTGGCGTTTGCCACAACTGCCCTTTTGCCGCCCCTAACAACGTCTGCCCTCTTTTGCCGTCGTATTCATTCTGCCCTTGTTCTGCATGTGCCGTTGCAGGCGTGGGATACATCACTTGATCTGCCAACCCAACTTGGGGATCACTGGGCTTCCTATTGCTGAGCTTTTTCACCGATGACTTTGCCTCTATTATCTGTGACGATGGAGTTCGCCACAACCCACCACCTTTTCCGGAGATGGGGCGCACCGACGTCGTTAGCTGAAATAATTCCCCAGCGACAATCATACCCCATTTGGGCCAAGTCAGATTGTACTCGTCCGGCATAGGGAGTTCGCTTAATTTTAAATCCCTCAACCCCCCATATTTGTCCAAACCGTAACAATCTGTATAGAGTCTGTTTAATGGGAGCAAGGAGACCTGGGACATTCTCCAGGAAGACGTATCTAGGTCGAATGATGCTAATGGTATCCCTCGTTTCAGGCCAGAGGTTTCTTTCGTCTTGCTCTCCTTTTTGCTGTCCGGCGACTGAAAAGGGCTGGCAGGGGAAGCCTGATGAAATCGCCTCAACCATCCCCTGATAGCTTTCGGCGAACCCTTGATCGATGAAATCCCTGATATCGCTGAATATCGGTGCCTCATCAAGGAACCCGTCAATGATTCTCTGTCGAATAAGTTGTTCGCAATAAGGTTCATTTTCAACATACCCCAAACACCTCCACCCAATTAGATGTTGCAGTCCTAAATCCCCGCCACATGCGCCAGAAAATAAGCTTAAATAATTCATGAATGATCCAGCACAAAATAAAGCACCAAGCCGACGACAATGCCGCAAAAAAAGGCTATCACTATTCCCACTTCGGATAGCCCTCCTCACTTTTTCTCATCACTAATGGCGCAATGTTGGTTATGTCGTGATCGTCTTCCTTTCTTTCTACCGTCATGTCCCGCCAGGTTGCCTGATAGTCTATCCATGCTTTGTAGCAGGCCAAAACAATGATTATAATAGCTGTCAAGCTCGGTATTATCCATGCCATTTCACACCTCACACTATTTTAAGTTTTACGCACTTTTCCCGGATCTCTGCAAGGTCGCCCTCGCCATCTTTAATCGCTTGCTTGATTGATGTTTTGGTCAAGCCATGTACCGCGGAAACCCTGTCGTCAAGAAATTGCATTGCGTCTATCAGGATTTCTACCTCTTCTTTATTGTCAGTCTGGACTATCCTGTCGAGCAAAATGCAAATTTGATTACAGGCATACCTTATCATTTCGGCTCTTTTGAAAGTATTTACCATAGCAGTCTTTTCCATCTTTCACCCCCACGCTAGGCCAGCCGCACACTCTGGGCACTTATGTGTAAGTCCATGCTGGCAGACTGGTTGATTAAATTCAGAGCCAACTATCGGGCTGTGTGGCCGGTCGGTTAAAAGACGTCTCACCTTTTCGGCCATGATGTCCACTCTTTTTACTGATAGTTGTGGCAAGTAGACATTGCCTATACTTCCAATGCTACCCTTTCGATACGCTTGAACACTTTGCAGCAGAAGATAAATGTCGGTTAAAAATTCTCTGTCCATGATAAGCCTCCTTGTTAGTTTAATAGTGGATTGCAGCCCTTCGACATGTCATATTCATTTAAAATTTCATAAAGTCTGGGCTCTATTGAATGTCCCGGTGAGTTGTGGAGAAAAAGGGCGCATCCCGGCGTGTGGCATTCATCGCCGTCGCCATTCAAACATGCCTCACAGAGCCATATTTTTACAAGTTTTAGGTTCACAATAAACCTCCCTGTTAATAATCAATCAACTATCTGCTGTCCAATAACTCATCTCATCGTCTGCTGAATCTTCTGGGTCGTCGTCGTAACCGTACTCACCTAAACCAGCATGCAAGCAATTCTCGGCCTGAAATAGAGTAACACCGGCAACGTTCATCAATCTGCTAAGATATCGTCTATGCCACTCCTCTACTTTGCAATTCACTGAACTCTTAAAAACTGCCTTTCCCGACCTTATGCAAATCCCGTATGATATAGTCAGGATTGCGTTGTTAAGATTCTTAAAGTATTCGCAGCTTTCGCAGGCCATTATTATCCCTTGTGCTTTTTCGGTTTAAACCACTCACATTTAGCCGCGCCTTTCTTTCTCCGAATATACTTATCCGTCGCTTTGCACAAGCCAGTGGATTGGCGGCTTCGGCAGTCTTTGCAGTATTTCGTTTTCAAAATGGACACTCCCTTTTATCTTCTTGATCTTCATCCTTCAATAACCCTCCTCTGACGGTATGATATTCTGAAGGCTCAGGCAACGCTTTATTAGGCACTACCCAGAGATCCACGGGGCGCACGCTCAATTTCTCTGCCGCCTCTGTCGCTATCTCCTCCGTTGTCGGCGTTATGGCGTAAATGGCCTTCGGGCCGTAGAACTTGGTGAACTTGTCCTGCCCGCTAACGGCGGGGACGTCCATGCGGATGAACTCGCCGTCCTGGGTGAGATACCCTGCGATAGTAGTGTGTCCGAAAAGTTCAATTATCGCAAAAAAGCCTGTCTCAAGATCGTTCTTGTCATTCATGGTGTCCTCCTCCTTAAATAGGTTAATATTCAATCCCTTTGAGAATAAAATTCTTTTTACAATGGTTGCATTGATATTCGATATTGCAATCATTCCATTTGGCTGGAGTATCAATTCTCCCAAAGACGGCTAATCCAAGGCGTTGATCATCGTCTTGGTCATACGGATATTGATTTAAGTCAAGACGCCCTTTACAGTATGGACATTTTACTTTAACGCTGTAGTTTATAAAACCGATAACCTTTTTCATGATACTATATTTCAGCCAATTCTATTTCCCACCTGGGATTGATTGAATAATATTTATGGACGGACAGAAAGCATATCTGCTTATCGTCTTTGAAAAATACCTTGTCCATGCAATCAGTAATATTCTTGAAAATATTATCAGCATCGGGCTTGACAGTCGGCAGGATCTCGCCGTTTCGGGCCTTCCGTTGTTTCTTTTTAGACCATGATGATGGAATTGGAAGAAATGCCTTGACCTGTAGCTCGACGGGGCCTTCTATCGGCCTTTCTGGTTGATGCGGGATAAGATGCTCTATCAGCATGGACTCCTTTATCCGCTGCTTTTTATGCTTGTAGATTATTCCGGTTCGGGTGAACCGAGGCCTCATCTGACCAGCGGGATTAAGAGGTATAACTATCTTCATTTCTATTTTCCTAACCCTTTCAGGGCTTCACCCATTAAATCTTGAGCATTATGGCTGGGATTATCATCTCTGCCTAATACCCACCTCAAAGTACTCGACGTGCTACACTCTGCGCAACAGCCTTCTTGCCCGTCCTCATTGAGCGGACAGGGGCCTTTAGACATGCCGAAAGCGGCCACCTTCTCACACTTAAAAAGCAGATCTCTTATCTCCTGTTCAGACCTTATCATTTAATGTTCCTTCCCGCAACCCGCCCCATTCATGTTCACTGTAATGCCTTTTTTTCTTGCATGGATCACACACCCGGTTGAACTTGCCAGTAGAGGGAAACATCTTGAGGCAACTGAGGCACCTGCGCTTCGTCAAATTCTTTTTTTTGTGCCAATCCTTGCGCTGCACGCCATGCTCAATATGTTGGCAATCACGGCAGTGCGTTTGTAAACCAGTCTTGTTAGACTTTTTCCGGTTGAACTTTGCCCTCTTTTTCGTCTCCTTGCATGCGGGGCAGAACTTTTCGGGATATAGTTTGGCAAGTTCCTCCTCGGTGTGATCTGTCATTTTGTCAAATAAGCCTCTCTTGCGCAAGCTTTTTTAATGGCATCTTAAGATAATCCAATTTCAAATCTATTCCGATTGCTTTTCTACCTAATTTCTTTGCTACTATGAGGGTACGTCCACTGCCTGAGAAGGGATCGAGGACAGTGCAAGGGATAGGCTCATTTTCAAAGCAATAATCTCCATATTTACTAAAATCTGGATGTTTTCTACACTCACAACTCGGCTTCCATCCGATGGTTTTGGATTTCATTACTGCTTTATCTGGCTCACCTTTTTCTCGACCTTCCCGATGTATAGTATTGTGTCCACCAGGGCCAGTATCCCAACCATCAGTCATTTTCTGCCTTTTGCCAGTATCTATTTTCTCCACCACCCGCACCCATGGCGAAAGGCATTCAGGACAGCATCCACGTTCAGAAGATCCGGCCTTTATTGCTATTTCACAGAGCTTGGCAGGGAAGGTGGCAAAGTGGGCTTCGGGTGTGGGCTCGGTTGCTATTGTCCAGACGGAGCGGAGGTTGCGGGTAGGATATGTAGATGATCCGGGTCGAATACCTGCAATGCTATTTGTTGGCATTCGTTTTTGATCTATTTTGGATCTTACCTTTCTATTATCATCGGGATATATAGATTCTTCTTTCACCGCATCCGCATCCCCAAAATACCTATCCGATTTCGTTAGCAAGAAAACATACTCATGGGCACGGGTAGGTCGCCAGGAGCCTTTCATCAGGACAAGGCCATCGTTAGGGGTGCATTTAGGGCAACCCGGGCAGTCTTGATATTCATTAGAATGATCGGCAAAATTAACACCATTCCTTGCTCCTTGGGGATTATTAACTCCATTCTGACTTACGTCGTGAGCTGACCCCTTCTTAGCTCTTGCGCTTGGCTTAACTTTTATCCGATGCCTTTCCCACCGCCAGCCGTTTACGCTCTCAGGCATAGGATTTGGCTTATTCCATATTATATCTGAGCGTACCCACCAGCCATCCACCTGAAGCGCGAGGGCGACACGGGCGGGGATTATGCAAAGATTCTTAGCAGGCAAATCCTGTTGCTTCTTCATAGCCATACTCGGATAAGCACCATATTCAAATGTCTTTCTGCCAAGGTTCTTAGTTTCAGGAGTATGTCCTGCGCTTTCACCGCTGCCTGAATATGTGTCCGATATGTTCAACCAAACCGTCCCATCCTTCCGAAGCACTCGTTTAATCTCTCTAAATATCTGCACAAGATGACTCAAATATAAATCTATGCTCGGCTCATTTCCTAGATCGCCCTTCCATGCGTTGCACTTTTGGCAGAATTGGCCTTGGGATGGGTAATTATCAAGTTTATGGTCAACATATTTATCGCTATTTCTAAAGGCATCCTTGTAACCTTCTTTGTGGACTGCCTCACTATGCTTTGTCTCAGCTTTACCTTGCAGAGCATCCCCCCACTCATGCTCACACCTATATCGCCCCTCTCCATTACACGATGGGCATTGTTCTCTTCCTTTACCCCCCTCATATCCACTTCCGAGGCAATCTGGACAGGCAATTCCAAAATCATCCCACACCTGCGGCTCTATTCCATATGAACGGAGGCCGAAATAGGGAGGCGAAGTTACTGCCATATGCACACTCTCTGCTGGTAACTCTTTGAGTATGTTAGGGCTGTGGCCATGGTATTGCGTAACGAGGTTGTCTTGATAAAAAGCTTTAATCATTTTTCTTTAGATTTCCACCGTCTTGACTTTACTTACTATGCCACTATCTTCTACTTCAATTTCGAGTTCCACTTCATTAAAATGTTTGAACATTTCCAATGCTTCTCCAGACAACCCGATCTGCTTACCTTTTTCATAAGCTGATTCTTTGCTTATCGAAGCATAGATTGTTGTTTTGATCATAATTTATACCTCCTAAGAAATCTAACAGTAGGAGAGGCAGAATAATTTTCACCTATCCTGATAATAAGCCTTAATCATTCCCCCTCTCCGCTCCACTCTGCTTCGCTCTAATTTCCCTCACCACTTATTCTCATCATTATTTCAGATGTTTTCTCTAATCCATCCATCAACATCTTTTCCATTCCTGATGCTTCAGCACAAAGATAAAAGTTATAAAAAGAATGAAGATAAAAACA
>SDBT01017653.1_pt1 | contig 11258 bp, 10 predicted proteins | sample 2277101 | NCBI WGS metagenome assembly SDBT01 (sample SAMN10404973, study PRJNA504765) | marine sediment metagenome | isolation source: marine sediment core GS10_PC15, 103 cmbsf | place: Arctic Ocean: Southern Knipovich Ridge | collected 2010 | reverse complement strand
AAGCAGAGGGTGATACAATGTTATGCTCTGATTGTGCTAAAGTTTTACTCGGGTAATTTTCAATGATAATTATTTTGTTACACGAAATATTTATTGCCAATTTTGCTAACATTTTTGCTAACGAACTTATACACATGAAAAATGACAGGAAGGTACTAGAAGGTACAAAACATAGCTAAAAACAATATTCTAAGGGATTAAGAGTTACTAATCTTAACTAGGTAGTATAATACGCCTGTATCTTTTAATCAGGGTGTTTTTTCAATTGACAGAACACCATTTTGTCTAACATGAAGGTATGTTTGGATCCAGGTGAAGCGTTTCTCGTGTAAATTCAGCGATTTAGCAGAGAATATTTCAGTCGATACTAATATAAATAGCCTTCCCAGATCTTTTCTCTTTCTCATTCACAATTATCCTATATTTTTATAGAATATCTAATCTTCGCTTCCGAGTATCCATTTAGTTTCCAGGTACCTTCGACTTTCTAGGTCTTTCCATTTTCCAGGTCTTTGATGCTTCTAATATCCTATTGGAAACACCGGAAACACGGAAAGACCACTAAACCTGGAAACACCTTTGATCATTCGTAATGTCGCTCGTTCTTGCTCGTTTGATATCGTTCCGTCGTTCTCTCATATTTTACCCTTCTTCCAGTGTACTAAATGAATAGGATTGAACGGTAGAACGGTGGTAGAACGGTGGTAGAACGGCGGTAGAACGGTGGTAGAACGGTGACGGAACGGCTACAGAACTATATGCGGAACGACAACATAACGAGTTGAGGAACGTGCAGAAAGGGCACGGAACGATAATAAAGGGTGAGTTAACAATTCGCCCAATTGTAAAGCGCAAGTCATATATATGCTATTATCTCGCTTCACCTTAATTTATAATACACATACGCCGTGCAGAGTATAATATACTATTATTATATCGGGTTTCTTTATATACAATCGTTACTTTTTCTAGTATGTTGGATAGTTTATAATCTTACTTGGATAGCAAGAAAAATAATTGTTTGAGGAGGTGCTTAGATGACTGCTGGCAAGGAAACCGTTAACCTGGACGAAGCCAAGGAACAAGTAAAGAGGGTTAGCCTCAGGCTAGGGCTACTACATTTATCGTTTGCTAGGACTTTAGTTGATGAGCTTGGCGAAAAGAAGGGCAAAGAGGTAATCCTGAAAGCGATTAAAGATTATGGTACGCGAATTGGAGAGAAAATGAAAGCGGAGGTAATGGCTCAAGGGCTGGATAACAGCCCGGCAAATTTCAAAGGAGATCTGCCCCAATACGGAATGAACGACCGCCGGGAAACGGTAGCTGGTGAAACCAGTAGGTGTATTTACGGCTGCGTCATGGGAAAATTGTGGAACGAACTGGGGGAGGGTGAATTAGGGCGTCTCTATTGCCTTGTTGACCCGGCCAAGTATATGGCTTACAATCCTAACTTCAAACTAACTCATTCAAGAGCGCTTCCGGATGGTGATGAGTACTGTGAGCTGGCAGTAAGGCCCACCACCGAGCAAGAAAGAAAGGATTTCGCTGATAAGGATAAAGACTGGTCGTATATAGACCGATAATTCTTACCTTCTTACCCTTGTCCAAAATCCCCGCTTATGACAAGTAGTTCGGCGCACAGCGTTAAGACGTACCTTGTCAAGGCATTTTTGCAACCATTTGCTCCTAATATCTCTACCATCACCAATCCACTCAAGCATAAGGGAATATAATGGAAGCAACTATAATTAAACTGAACCGAAGGTTGAAATGAGCCACCAACCAAGATTGAGTAGAAACTAAAGCCCAAAAGTATTGACTTTTTTGTGGAAATGTTTATAATAAGCATATAAATGGAATGCTGTAACACATAGTGGAATATACTATATGAAAAAAGCATCTTACTATAATATTAATTCCATCACCAAAGCCTTCAATCTTTTGGAAATCATTGTAACAAAAAACGAATTCCAATTATCTGAACTCTGTCGTCTCCTTAAGTATCCCAAAACAACAATTCACAGGATGCTTCTTACCCTTGAGTCATTGGGATATGTACAACAAAATTCTGTGAGCCGTGGCTATGTGGCTACCATAAAGATTTTGGAATTAGGGGTAAAAGTTGTGCGGAATTTAAATTATATCGAGATAGCCAAACCACTTATGGTTAAGCTCTCTGAGAAAACAGGTGAAACTATAAATTTGGGCATTTTAGATGGTCTCGACGTAATCTGTGTTCACAATGTAGAAAGCAACCAATACCTGAGAATTGCCGGCCAGCCTATCGGACACAGAGCTAAAGCTTATCATACTGGCATGGGAAAGGTACTTTTAGCCTATTTGTCTGAAGAGGAGAGGGCAGAACTCTTCTCAAATAATTCCATTACCCCCCATACATCAAAATCGCTGAAGACCGTCAGTGCCATCGAGGAAAATCTCCAACAAGTGCGAAACCAAGGCTACGCGGTGGATGATGAGGAAGCCCACAAGGGCGTACGTTGTGTGGGTGCTCCCATCTTCGACAATATCCCGAAAGTGATCGCAGGGATTAGCATTGTGTGTCCGGCTTCGCGGTTGAATGAGGAGGATATTGAGTCCTTAGCCAAATTAATCACTGAGACGGCCGCTGTTATCTCTAATAAACTAGGTAGTTTGCATGTAGAAAGGGTGAACAGATAATAGTATCAAATGTTTATTTTTATCGGAACATAATCGCTAAGATGAGTCAAATAAGGGAGCACAGACAATCTAATGTTAGCTATGAGTTCTTCGGCTTCGTAGGCAAAAATATTTCTCGCGCAAATGGAGGTGGTGTTTGATGTAGATTATTAATTTTAAATGACTAAAATCTAAATAAAGGAGTTTTTAAATGAAAAAGAAATTATTGTTAACTCCGCTGGCGCTGTTATTAGTCACAAGTTTACTTGCCTGTGCAGCACCGGCACCAGCACCAGCACCGGCACCAGCACCAGCACCAGCACCAGCACCAGAAGTTATAAAATGGCGCGCCTATACTTGGGAAAGTATGGAAGAAACCGGGTATCTATACTTCGCAAGGGTTGCTGCCGAAATCACGGAAAAAAGTGGGGGCCGTCTAGAGATGACGCCATATGCAGGTGGTTCACTGGGGTACTCTGAAGAGGACCTGATTAAGATTATGCGAGAGGACGTTGTTGAGGTAATTCACTTACCCGTTACTGACACGGAGACTAATATACCAATAGGAATCGTGAGTACACTGCCATTTATGGCTGGTACCCTAGAGGACATCGTTAAACTTGGAGCTGCAGTCAGACCGATGTGGGAGGAAATCTTACCCGAGTGGCATGGCAAGTGGTTGGCTGATTGGGCAGCCGCCCCAGTTACTCTAGCTGCCCCACGGAAAGTGGACACAGTAGAGTCATGGAAGGGCCTTAAAACCAGAACCTGGAACGCCACCCTAAGCTATGTTGTCGAAGCTCTAGGAGCTGTTGCGATTAGTGTACCCTACGCTGAGGCTTATTCGGCTACTGCCTCCGGAATTATTGAGGGTAATTTGTGGAGTCCAGGCGGTGTTTACGATGGGAAATTATATGAACTTGTTGACTATGTGATGACTTGGTCTATATTGTACAACAACGACATGGCGATAGTGAACACAGTTGCCTTTGGTGCCCTGCCTTCAGACCTTCAAACCATAGTTCTAGATGCGTTCGCTAACCATAATGAGTTTGCCTGGCAAGATAACCTCTGGGGAGCGGAGCAAGATCTCCGGAACTTGGCGGATGTCGGGATGGAAGTAGTTGAAGTGAGCAGCGTTGAAAAGCAGAAAGCGGCTGCACTTTCATCCGGACTAACTGACGAATGGTTGGAGACTACCGGTCCTGAGGGGCTTAAGTGGCTGAATATTTGTCTGGCTGCCCTGGGTAGGCCGGCATATAACCCATAGCCAACTTTAGATATACACTCTACCGCGACCGCCCTAACCCTACAGGGCGGTCGCGGTAGAGTTGGGAGATGTAACTGATGCGTAATTTTCCACTTAACCTGATAGAGAGACTACTCGACTTTTTGGCGATGGGAACTAAGGTAATAGCCCAGGTGATGGTTGCCGTGATGGTATTGATAATGGTGATCAGTGTGACTGCCAGGTATCTCTTTAACCACCCATTGAATTTTGCTGACGAATATGTGATGTACCTGATGGTGGGACTAAGTGTGTTAGCTGCCAACTGGGTCCTTAAAGAAAAAGGCCATATCAAGGTAGATGTTGTGATTCTTATGTTGCCGCCAAGAGTACGAGCCTGGGTTCTAGTGTTCACCGAAATAGCAACTATTTTTGCTGTGACTATAATCATGCTACAGGTAATTAAGCTGACCCGCCTGAGTTTTGAGGTTGGCACCCTTTCCGAAACTACCCTGCGCACGCCTATAGGTCCCATCCAGATCATATTACCTATAGCTTTTGGGCTCCTGTTGCTGGAGCTCTTGCGGACTACGGCGATATCAATTAAGTCTGTCACCTTTCCCACTAAACCACAAAGTTGATAAGTTAAATGGAGGTCATCCGAAGTGGAATGGAACGTAATATTGTTTATGAGTCTAGGTCTTCTCCTCTTTTTTCTCGCCACTGGAATGCGTATATTTGTCGTATTGTCTCTAGTGGGCATTATTGTTATCTGGATTGGGATGGATTGGCAGGCGCAAACATTACTTGCTTACGGGATCTGGAATACTGTCCTTAGCTTCCCGATGGCAGCCATGCCCCTTTTCATCTTTATGGGCGAAATCATTTACCAAAGTGGTCTGAGCCATCAGGTTTATAATGCAATAGCACCCCTTGCGAATCGCCTCCCAGGGGGGCTTCTCCATACTAATGTCGTCGCTGGTGCCGTTTTTGCCGCTGCCAGTGGGTCTGCTGTCGCCTCAACGGCTACCATAGGCAAGATATCCCTGCAGGCTATGGACCAAAGGGGTTATGACCGCGGCATAGCGATGGGTTCAGTGGCCGCTGGAGGCTGCCTGGGAATACTTATTCCCCCAAGCATAACCATGATTATCTATGGGGTAATGACATTGCAGTCAATAGGCCAGCTTTTCATAGCTGGCATATTACCTGGCATTATGCTCACCACATTATTCATGATCTATATTGCAGTGAGAGTAAAAATTCAGCCACATTTAGCTCCCTCAAAGGGAGAAACCCTGCCCCTGGGACGTTCCCTTATTAAAGTATTGGCTGCTTGGCCCATATTGCTCCTCTCCGTACTAATATTAGGTTCAATTTATGCCGGCATTGCGACACCGACTGAAGTCGCCGGATTAGGTGGCTTTTTCGCTATGATTATAGCTGCTGGTTACCGGAAGCTGACTTGGTCGGCACTCAAGGCAGCGACAGCAGGCACTGTTAAGGTAACCTGTTATGCCATGCTTATCTTCATAGGTGCCAAGGTTATGGGCTCCCTGTTAGCTAACTTGGCGGTGTTCCACGAGTTGAGCCAATGGGTGGTTACCTTACCTGTACCAGAGATCGGCATTTTAGCAGCTATTATCATCATGTATCTCATCCTGGGCATGTTTATGAGTGGACTACCGGCGATAATAATAACCTTGCCAATAACCTTCCCCATTATCATGGCACTGGGTTATGACCCCATCTGGTTTGGGATACTGATAGTGCTACTTAATGAGTGTGGTCAACTCACACCCCCGGTGGGGACTCTTCTCTACATTTTGATGGGCCTTCGCCCCGACATTCCTTTTAGGCAGGTGGCCATGGGTGTAATACCCTTTGTCCTTGTCATCCTAGTGGCAATAGTCATAATAGTAATGTTCCCGCAAATAGCCTTATGGTTACCCTCACTTATGTTTTAGGAGGCTTATGATTAAGATTTCCCAAAAAGGCAAATAACATCCTACAGCTATTTGTCCCGACCTACAATCTAGGTAACTCCCTGCGCTGATGTAGCTGATCAAGAGGTTGATGAATAGTACGTCATACCCGGCAGATTATCTTTCAGTTCACTGAGGTGGCAATGTCTAAAGTCCTAGTTGCTGACATTCTGAATTGGAAACAAAATCAAAGAGGGACGAGATGAGTCAATAACGCATTGATATATAAAATCAAAATTAAGTAAAGAGGTAATACAATGACCGTAGAAAAAGGTAGAGTTGATTCTGGCAAACTAACTAACTTCACAGTCGAGATACTCCGAAAGGTCGGTGTAAATGAAGAGGAGGCTAAAATTACAGCCAAAATGCTGGTAGATTGCGACCTTAGGGGTATTGATTCACATGGTGTTAACCATCTTAAAAACTATATTAAGGGCATACAAAATGGTCTTATCAACCCAAACCCCAAGACAGAGATATCCAGCTTATCCCCATCGACAGCCATTATGGAAGCTAACCGTGGCTTGGGTTTTATTGTAGGTCACCGGGCGATGATGGAGGCTATACGTCGGGCAAATGAGGTTGGGGCTGGTTTCGTGGCGGTACGCAATAATACCCACCCAGGAGGTGCCTTTAGTTACTCTATGCTGGCTTTAGAACATGACATGATTGGGATTGCGATGATACAGACAGGAACACTGATGGAAGTGATGCCGCCGGGATCAAAGGTCCGCGCAGTTGGAACCAACCCTCTTAGCGTGGCAATCCCATCAGGTGAAAAACCTGCCTTTGTCCTCGATATGGCAACCTCGGTCGTTTCTTATGGAAAGTTACAACTGGCTCAAATGAAGGGTACTACTATGCCGGAAGGTTGGGTGGTAGATCTTGAGGGAAAACCTGTCACTGACCCCGACAAGGTTAGCCCTGATAAAGTTGCACTGGTCCCCCTAGGTGTAACACCTTTACTGGGAAGCTATAAAGGCTTCGGCCTAGCCGTACTTGTGGATATCCTTTGCGGTGTCCTTTCTGGTGGGAAGGCAGCGCTGCTGATGACAGATGAAGGCCATGGGGTGCATGACCCAGCCCATAGTTTCTTTGGTGCTATTCGCGTTGATGGTTTCTTACCTATCGATAAATTCAAGAAGTCAATGGACGAAATGATAGAAGCATACGAAACCTTACCAACAATACCTGGGGTCGAAAAGGTATATATTGCCGGAGGGCATGAAGCCAAGGTTGAAAAAGAACGCCGCGCAAATGGTATTCCACTGCTACCTAAAATGATTCGGGAGCTTGAGGAGCTATCAAAAGAACTGGGTGTAAAATATGACCTGTAATAAAGGAACTACTATGTCTAAACTTTTCGAGGTTTGAATTTCTTAGACAGGATACGGGTTATAAGTGTACTTAAGTCTATGTGTTTTTCTGCAGAAGAGTTTATACGGCGATGCCGTAGAGCTTGAAAATTAATGGGGGAAAGAAGAGGAAGTCGAGTTAATCTACTATGCGTGATAAAGTAAAGATCGCAGCAATTCAGATGGATCCCAAAATAATGGCAAACAGGGCAAATCTCGACAAGATACTTCTCAAAGCCAGGACTGCTGCTGGATACGGCGCTAATCTTATAGTATTTCCGGAGTGTGCCTTGACCGGTTATGTATTTAATAGCCGAGAGGAAGCAATACCGTTTATGGAGACCATTCCCGGTCCTAGTACAGCGGAATTGGCAGCTTGCTGCCACGAACTTGATGTCCATATCGTCATTGGTCTTCTTGAAATAGACGCTAACAGGTGTTTCAATGCCGCAGTGCTTGTGGGCCCGCAGGGACTAGTTGGGAAATATCGAAAGGTACACCTCCCATTCTTGGGTATCGACCGATTTATTGACCCCGGTGACCATCCTTTCCAAGTGCACCAAACACCTATCGGTAATATCGGTATTCATATCTGTTACGACTGCAACTCCCCTGAGAGTTCCCGTATTATGGCGTTAATGGGAGCGGATATCCTGGCTCTACCTACTAATTGGCCGGAGGGTAGGGCAATAGTTCCTAAGCACGTAGTCATCACTCGAGCCTATGAGAACAGGGTGCATTTCGTAGTTGCAGACCGCGTCGGTATGGAACGTGATACTAAGTTTATTGGTCTCAGTAAGATTGTCAACGCCTGGGGGGATACGCTTATCGAAGCCAGCATTACCGATGAAGAAATAATTACTGCTGAAGTCAGTCTAGCAGAAGCAAGACAAAAACGTATCGTGTTTAAGGCTGGTGAATTTGAGCTGGACTTTATCGGCAGTCGTCGGCCGGATTTGTATGGTGAGATTACTAAAACCGCAGGATATGACTGTGAGAATCCAAAACTTACTTGAAGTGAACGCAACCATAAGATTCTATCATTTTTAAGATATTATTGTTCCCATAGGTAATTCTAATAAGAAAGGAGGGAAGAAATAAGATCTGCTTTATAGGTGGAACTTGTTTCGATTAAGATACCATGACCAAAGATAAGGAAACTTTACTAGAATGGATTGAACAGGACCGTGATAAGTTAGTTGACTTTTTTAGCCGCTTTATTCAGGCAAAGAGTCCAAACCCACCTGGAGACACCACTAAGGCAGCAGCTCACGTCACGAAGTTTCTCGATGCCAATAACTTACCCTATCGTGTCATCGCACCGCGTCCGGAAATGCCTAATATCCTCGCCAGCTTCGAGGGTGGTTCTCCGGGGAAAACCTTGGTACTTAACGGCCATATGGATGTTTTCCCTGGCGGGGATGGCCAAGGATGGAGCCATGACCCATGGAGTGGAGCAGTTGCGGAAGGTCGTGTATATGGCCGTGGGGCCTGTGACATGAAATGCGGTACCACCGCCTCTATCTTCACCTTCCACTATCTTCATCGTATGCGTGACAGATTAAAAGGACGATTGACTCTTACTGCTGTCTCAGACGAAGAGAGCCTCGGACCGTGGGGTTCTCAATATCTAATGGAGCACTGTCCCGAAGCTCTGGGCGACTGTTGCCTCAGTGGAGAGCCAAGTAGCCCTAGCGGCATACGCTTTGGCGACAAGGGGGTTTTGTGGCTTAAGTTCACTGTGCGTACTATTGGTGCCCATGGTGCATACTCTCATATCAGCCCAAGCGCAACTAAGATAGCTACTCGATTGATTACTGACCTCGAAGCTCTGAGCAAGATCCAAGTATCGATTCCAGAAAATGTGAATAGAGCCATTAACCAGGCAGCGGAAGCAATTGACAATGCTATGGGTAAGGGTGCTTACGATATCATCCAAAAGGTCACTGTTAACATTGGCACAATACATGGTGGGTTGAGGGTGAATGTGATTCCCGGTAACTGCGTTATCGAATGCGATATCCGCTTGCCTTTAGGGGTTGACAGAGAATGTGTTCTGGAGGAAGTTGAAAAGATCGTTAAGCGCTATCCAGAAGTCGACGTTGAAGAAATAAACTGCCACCCTTCAAATTGGTGTAACCCTTATGGTGAGATGGTTCGCTACATACAGGCAAATGTCAAAATGCTGAAGGACTTTGAACCGCTCCCCATTGTTGGCCTCGGTTGCACTGATTGTCGGCTGTGGCGCTATCGCAATATCCCAAGCTATATCTATGGTCCAGCCCCTACGGGAATGGGAAGCGTCAACGAGTATGTTGATATCGAGACGTTCCTGCATATCGTCCGGACCCATGTATTATCAGCTTATGACTATCTCTGTCAGGACTAATGCAGACTACAGCAAAAAGCATAGGCAGCAGCATCTCCTTATTTGAAGTCGGAGGGTAGATGGCGTGAAATAAGAATATGCTAGCTCAATGATGAGGATAATCAAATAAGGAAGGTGATACAAAATGGGTAGCACTGTTATGCTGTTCGGCCTCGGTGAACTGGGTAGCTGGGTACTGTACCACCTGTCCCGTCGTGAGGGAGTAACCACAATTATCGCATGTGACAAGAGAGCGGAGTACGGGCAGCTGCTAACTGATTTCGTTGCCGCCGGAGCTGGGACTGAAGGCCATTGTAAGAATATAAAATTTGATAAGTGCGATGTATTCAATGTAGAAGCAACTGCGGAATTAATAAACAAATATGACCCTGACGTGATTTATACCAGCATGGTGCTCCTATCTTGGAAATTGCCTACTCTACTTCCGCCTGGGGATGCTAAAAAAGCTGGGAGAATGCTTGGGACACTGTTACCCGGACATTTCACCCTGCCCTACAAGTTAATGCAAGCCGTGAAACAATGTGGTACTAAAGCAGTTGTTGTGCAGAACTCACAGCCTGACACTGTGAACTCTATATTATGGAAATGTGGATTGGGTGTTCTTACCGGAGCTGGTAATCTCGATAATTTGTGTACTGAGTTACGCAGATCCATAAGTATTAAAGAAAATGTGCCTATAAAAGAAGTTATCATCTACCTGATTGCAGAACATGCTATTGGTTGGATGGGCACCCGGGAAGATAGCCCTTTCTATATAAAAGTCATGATTGGTGACAGGAATATCACTAACAAATATGACATACACTCCTACATCTCCAATCGACTTCTCTCCAGAATGCGATCGGAGTGGTCTTCTAAGATGATTTTCCCCGAGGCTGCATACTCAGCCACTAGGATAATAGGGGCTCTAGTTAACGATACAAATGAACTGTTACATGCTCCCGGACCAAATGGCCTCATGGGAGGATATCCAGTCCGCATTAGTGCTAACGGGGTGAAGGTTGAACTTCCTGAAGGAGTGACAATGGAAGAGGCCATCAAGCTAAACACCAAAGGCGCCAAGCTTGAAGGGATTGAGGAGATAAAAGATGACGGAACAGTGGTAGTAACTGAGGAGGCGCATGAACTAACCAAGCAAATTATGGGTATTGATTGCAAAACAATACGACCCGAAGAAATGGAAGACAGAGCCAAGGAATTAATTGCAGCTTTTCGTAGGCTCGGACACAAGTATAAATTTGAAGTACCAGTATACTAATCCTTCAGATAAGTCAAGCTAAAAAGAAGGGTCGGATTAATTTATGAAAGGAGAGATTTATTATGCCACCGGTTTTTAATATCGCTGAATACAAAGAGAGAATATCAAAAATAAAAGACAGGATGAACAGGGAAGGCATTGAGGTATTACTGAGCAGTGGCCCTGCAAACATGAACTATCTTTCGGGCTATGACGGCAAGTCTTTTTATGTACCTCAGGGCTTGATTCTAAACATTGACGAGGAGCAGCCGATCTGGTTCGGCAGAGGGATTGATTCGAATGGGGCTAGATTAACCACTTGGTTGAAAGAAGAAAACATTAGAGCTTACAGTGATGATTTTGTGCAATCTTCGATAAAACATCCTATGAACTTTGTTGTTGACAT
>SDBT01017652.1_pt1 | contig 11258 bp, 15 predicted proteins | sample 2277101 | NCBI WGS metagenome assembly SDBT01 (sample SAMN10404973, study PRJNA504765) | marine sediment metagenome | isolation source: marine sediment core GS10_PC15, 103 cmbsf | place: Arctic Ocean: Southern Knipovich Ridge | collected 2010 | reverse complement strand
CTGAAGAAATTTCAATCATTAAACAAAAAAATGATCTTGAAGCTGCTGAAGTTGAAGCCAGAATGATTAATGATGCCGCTTTAAGAGAACAAGAATTAGCTAATATTGAAATTCAAAAGAAACTTCTTTTGGAAAAAGAAGAAACTTTTCTTGAAGAAAAACAACTTTTGTTAAGTGAAGCTTCTGAAAGGCAAACCGCTTTTCAAGAAGAATTCAATGTTTTAACTGATGAACAAAGACTTTTATTTAATGAAAAAGAACTTGAAGAATTAACAGAACAATTACTTACTAAAGAAGATATTGAAAAAGAATTTGCTGATAAAGAAATAAGAAAAAGAATTGCTGATAGAAATCAGCGTCTTAAAGATGAAGCTAAATTTGGAAAGACTTTAGCTGCAATAAATGCTGCTGTTAATTCTGAAGAACTTAAACAATTTGGTAAAACAGCACAAGAACTTTCCAGGCTTCAAGGTAGGAAAAATGCAACACTAAATTCTATTGGTAAAGCTGGTGCAGTAACCTCTATTGGTATCAGCACTGCTAAAGGTGCTATTGATGCTTTAACTGGTTTTATTGCAGCTATCCCTGGACCTGCTGGCTTTATTGCTGGTGGTGTAGCTGCTGGTGCAGTTACTTTAAATGGGGCTCTTGCCATCAGTGATGTTTTCGCTGCTAGAAGGGGTGGTGAAGTCAAAGGTAGTGTTGGTGATACTAATCCATTCATGCTTGCTGATGGTGAACTTATCACACCACAACCAGAAGCAGACACCTTCAAAGCTGTTATAGCCAGAGAACAAAATAGGATTGAAGCACAAGAAGGTGAAGATTTTGATGATGAACTTGCTGCTGGTAGAACTGGTGAAGTTACTGAAGTTGTTATTGGTCTTGAAGATGATGCCAGCAACTTCATAACAGCCAAGCAACGTGAAAATAGGATACTTGAAACCGATGCTGCATAAGGAAAAACAATGAGTTTAACAGGCGGTATTTCTTTTTTTAAAAATAGCAAAGCACTTTTTAAAGATGGCAGTGTTGCAACTGCTTCTTCTAATGATGCTTTAGCTAAAAATATTCTTGCTGATAATACATCTATCGGCTGGTTCTCTGATGGTTCCGATGATACCACCATTGAAACTATTGTTATTACGATGCCTTCAAAAGTTGATCTTGATCGGCTTTTTGCTTTAGGTCACAACTGGAAAGAATTTACAATTAAATATCATGATGGTATTTCATTTGTAGATTTTACAACTGTGATAGGGCTCAATGGCGCTCTTGGTGGTGGTATTGCTGAAACAGTGTTTGCCCTGGATGCTGCCTATTATGAGTTTGATAAAGTAAATACAGATATGATTGAAATCACAATAACTAAAACACAAGTTGTTGATGAAGAAAAATTTCTTGATAGGTTTTTTGCAACTGAGGAACTTGGAACATTTGAAGGCTATCCCCTGGCAGTTCCAAAGTACATGAATAATGAAGTTGCTCAAAAAGTTCTTAGTTCAAAATTCAATATTCAAAAATCAATTCCTACTGAAGAAATAAATATGTCTTTCAAATCTTATCCTGTTCAAGCTGACTATGATTTGATTGAAGGTTTGTTTGATGGAAATGATCCATTCTTTGTTTGGCTTTGTGGTGGTAGATTTGGTGAACCTTTCTTTGTTATTGATATCAAGGGTTTTGATTTAAAAGACTTGTTCTTGATGCAAACCAAAGGAAAGTTCAATCCTAAATATTTTAAGAACATTTATATAAATGGTTTTGATGCAAAGATTAAACTTGTGAGTTCTATTTAATGGCCACACAGCCAACAAATATACCACCTATTCAATACCAGGTTCTTATTACACCTTTACTTGAAAAAGGTGTTTATGGTGATCAAGTTGATGTAACCAAAGATATTAATATTTCTGACTTTATTAATGAAAGAGGCATTAGCAGGATCACTGGCCAAATTGATAATGGTGATTATGATATTGGCCTTTTTACATTTTCAGCATTGACATTAAAGGCAGTGAATTCAAATGGAAGGTTTAACCCTTCCAGTGATACACGCTCAATCTTTCCATTCTCAAGAGACTTGGCAAAAATAGATATCAAGTTTTTTGATGGTGAAAGTAATATTGATGATTGTGATCCACACATTACTTCTGATGGAAAAAATTTCATTACTTCTGATGGCAAAAGATTTTGCCATGATGGAAGTGGAATTGTTATTTCTTTCAAAGGCTTGATCAATGAAGATGCAACCAGGCAGGATTATTTCAGAAATGAAGTAAAATTTAAAGTTCTTTCTTATGACAGTGTTTTTAGAAAGACAAAAGTTCCATCAGGTTTAATTAATAATGGAACACTTTTTTCAACAGCTATCAAATCAATATTGAATTTGAATGAGATAAAAAATATTTTAAGTGTTGATCCAAATAATGTAAATGTTCAACTTGATAGGCCTATTGATGATGGAACTTTTTTTGATGATCAAACTGCAAAATCAGCTTTAGATAGTTTGTTGCTTGCTTCAAATTCCATATCTTTCATTGGTGATAGATTAGAAGTTATAGTTAAAGATAGAACTGAATTCACTGATAAAGAATTTTTATTCTTTGGGCCTAATGATCTTTTTGGTAGAGAAAATATTATAAAAATAACCAATTTGAATACTGGTATTCACAGGCTCTTTAATAGCATTATTGTAAACAATCGTGTTGAAAATGATAATGGTTCTATTGATACATTTGATCTTAAACAAAAAAGCATTAGTCTTTCTTTTGTTACTGATAATGTAATTGAAGATGAAATTGCATCTAACATACTTGATGAATTCAAAGCACCTAAAATAGAAATGGAATTAACTTGTGCAACAAAAATAGCAAAAAATATTGGTGTGCTTGATTTTATAAGGGTTTCTTTAACACCAAGGCTGATACCCATTCAATCTGCATTTTTGCCTTTTTGGGATAGTGGCCTTAAATGGGATGATGGCAATTTTTGGCCATTGGAACAAGGTGATTATGATGTTTCTGAAACTCTTGGTTTTAAAGTAATTGGTATTGTTGAAGATCCAAAGAAATTTTCAACAATGTTAAAACTTAGACAGATAGGAAAAAGTATTTCTGATGGTACAGTTCCAGTTGCTTTGAACACCTGGGATAGTGGTTTATTATGGGATAGTAATGTTCTTTGGGATAATTAGAAAGGTAGAAAAATCATGGGAGTAAATTCAATAACTACAATTCCGCTTGGTGATCCAATGCGTTCAGTTGATGTAAATCAGCTTATTGACGCATTGAAACAAGCATTTGTTGGAAGGAATGCAAGTGGTGTAGCAGCATTAGGTCAGGAACTAGGCACTGTTGCTGTTCCATGGGGAACCGCAAGAATTACATCTCTGGTTGTTGGCGGTAATGTAATTGATTTTTCTGGTTTAGCTGCTGCTGCTAATAGATTGATTTCAAGTAGAGTAAGAACCACCAGCAATCTTCCAGATTTTATAAGGGCTGATGGTTCTGCTGCTGAAGCCAATATTTTAGCTACTGCAACGCCTTTGGTCCTTTCAATCAATGGTGTTTCAGTAACGGTATCTGGTGATATAAATGTTCCTGCTTTAACCACTGCACCAGTTGCAAATAATACTTGTCAGGTAAATGACACTAATTTATCAGGTCAAGAGGAAAGTAAATATCAAGGTGAAGATGGAACCATTATAACCATTGATGCTGCTGGTACTGAAATAACCAATAGAGTTGGCCAATACGCAGCATTTAAAAATGGGGCCAATGAAATCTTTTTAGCTTTCATTAAATCTTCTACTGAACTTACTAACGTGTTCAGGGGTTTTTATTTCAACAGTTCAGGTAATGAATTAAGGCGTGAAGTCATGGCCAATAATGATGTTCTCACAATTCAAAGCCTGGGTTGGATGTTTATTGAAGATGATGGTGCAACTGTTGATGTTACATATACTACACCTGTATATGATTTTAGTGCCCCTGGTTCACCGGCAACAGGTGATTACTGGTTTGATACACAAGCTTCAGTTTGGAAAAGATATAACGGAACAAGCTTTGTTATAGTTGATAGAATTCTTTTAGGTCAAGTTGTTATTGATACAGTTAATTGTTTTGCTTCACGTTCAGTTGATTTTGCAAGAGAATTTTCTAATCAAAATAATATTGATACTCAACTTAGAACTACTGAAATTGTTGAAAGTACAGATAGTAATACTAGAATTTCAGTTTATGGAATTGATCAATTCACAGATTTTTCAAAGATAGATTGGAACATTACGATTGATTTAGAATTTGGTGCTGAAGCATCAGATACAATGTATTACTTATATTTGTCTGATGAAGGCGAAAGAATTATTTCAATTGAAAGGCCACAAAACAGACTTGATTTAAAAGGCTGGTATCATCCTTTTCAGTCTTGGCGTTGCATTAGTAATGTTTTTAATGATAGCAGCAATGATTTTGAATTTTCTAATGCAACTCTTTTTAATGATAATATTTTAACTCAAAACGCCACTGCTATATTTTGGCTTAGTTTGAATATGGCCACTGCCACAATTAATAATTCTTACAATATTTCATCGGTTACTGATTTGGGTGTTGGTTTCTATGATGTTTTTTATGAACGTGAACTTAGTGGTAGTGATTATGCTATGGCTGGTATTTCTGGAACATTAAACCAATCAGGCTTTGCAGGTGGTGGAACTAAAAGTACTCAGTTTACTGTTAGAATAGCTGCTACACAAGTTTTAGTTGATGTTGTTAGAGCTAGTCTTGTAGGTCATGGAGATTTTAGAAAATGAATAAATGTATAATTTGGAAAAATGCTACTGGTGATACTTATGTTACCCATCCTTCACCACAAATTAGGTTAGCTTCTGAAACTGATCAGCAACTTGCTGAACGTATCAGGGATAGAGATATTCCAGGTGATGCAACTGAAATAGCTATTATTGATAAATCAGATTTGCCTTCAAGATTTTATAGGGATGAATGGGATGCTGATGGTGTAGGTGCCAAAATTGATATTCCGATTGGCAAAGCTAGAAACGTTAAAATGAAAGCAATCAGGGCTGAGCGAAGAATAAAACTTGATGATAGTGATAGGGAACATATGAAAAGGCAAGCCATTTATGATCCAACTGATCAAGAACGAATTGATTATGATACTTTTCGTCAAGGTTTGCGTGATGTGCCTGGTGATATTAAACCCACTGTTGATGCTGAAACTGATCTTGATGCACTTGAAGCATTGCAACCAACCTGGCCAACTGAGCCAGCATAAGAGGTAATCATGCCAAGTTTTTCAAAAGCTTCTTCAGATAGATTAGAAAGTTGTCACCCCGACCTTCAAAAAGTATTTGAAAAGGTTGTTGAAAATTTTGATTGTTCTATTATTCAAGGTCATAGATCTGAAGAAGAACAAAATGAATATTTCAGAACTAAAAGAAGTAAGGTTCAATATCCAAATTCAAAACATAATTCAAAGCCTTCAATGGCTGCTGATGTTTCACCATATCCTATTGATTGGAAAGATGAAAAAAGATTTTATTTCTTTGCAGGATATGTTTTAGGCGTTGCTTTTAGCATGGGTATTAAGCTTAGATGGGGTGGTGATTGGGATAGTGATAAAGATTTAAATGATCAAAACTTTATGGATCTGGTTCATTTTGAGGTTAAGAAATGACTGAAGAAGTAAAAAAAGATGTTGAACAAATAAAAGATGGAACTCATATTGATGTTGTTAGAGAACAATATTTTCCCGTTCTTGGCAGGGATGGAATTCACAAAGTTCTTTATCATTCAATTGTTAAATTGATCCTTAAAACTTTTTCATGGTCTACCGTTTGGGCCTTGCATGGAATTTATATTGTTGATATCTATGTTGAAGGATTAAAAAAAGGTGAAGTAAGTTATATTCCTTTTATTTATGCTGGTGTTGCCTGGTTTAATATGTTGCTAAGGCCACAATTGAAAAAGTTAATTGCTGCTTATTCTAAAAAAATTGAGAATGGTAAATGATAAGGCTTTTGCTGATCGTCTTTTTATTTTTAACATCAGTAGTTGAAGCAAGAGAAACTTATATTACAGAAAAAAACATTGTTAAAATAAAAAACAATTGGGCTGCTTACAAATACGCACAAGAAAAAACGGGTGTCCATGCTTTAGCCTTGGCTTCCATACATTATAGGGAAGCTGACCTTTATAGGGGTTGGTATTCAGTAAAAAGAAAAAAAGTTATTAAAAATATTGGTGGGCCTTTTATGTTTGATCCAGGTCCTTCAAATGATACTTTTGAATTTACAAGAAGGGTAAGATGGCATGAAAAAAAACTTCATCATTTATATGGTGATGGTTGTGATGTGATACCAAGGATAAGCCATGATTTTAATTTTGCAGCAGTTGTTGCAGCACATCATTTAAAAGAAAAAGCTAAATGCCCTTTAACAAATATAGAATGTTTGGTCTATGCTTTTTGGGGTTACAATGGCAGGGCAGCTTGGCAAGTTGATAATAATGGAAAAAAGACACATAGAAAATCTTCTTATGTTTGGGCTGATCATAAAAATGGTGTAGAACTTTTAATGCGTTATAAAAAGAAAGATGGAACAATTAAAGAGTTCATTGATAAAAGGCCTGGTGTGATGGTGATTTACAAAGAATTGTATCTATTATATAAAGCTGGAATTATTGGAAATGAAAACAAAAACTAAAATAATCATTGGTGTAGCTGTTTTAATATTGATATTAAGCCTGGTAGGTGGTGGATATGAATATAAAAAAGAAAGATCCCTCCGAATATCTACCCAAAGCCAGTTGAAAACAGCCCACCAGAGCCTTTCTAAGACGGCTAAAACACTTGCTGAAGCTATTGCTACCAGTGAAAGCTTTAGTAATGAAGAAGTTGTTAGGAATGCTGATGGTTCAGTTTTTTTGGATGGTCAAGGTAAGCCGGTGATTTTGAAAAGCAGTGGGAATAAAAGTGCATCAAGATCCAGTTCTGATAGTTCTTCTTCCAGTGCTTCTGCATTTTCATCAAGCAGTTTGAATAGCAGCACTGATAAAGAAGAACATGAAATTGAAATTAGAAGGGGTGTGAAGAAATGGAATGTTCTTTATGCTCAAGAGATTTTTGGAACTAAAGGTTATCTTGGTGCAGGTTTCAGGCAGAAAGTTTTTATGTTTGAAATGTCTGCTGGTGCAATGGTGCCAGTAGTCCCCTTGGCTGATCCAAGGGGAACCATGGCTGTGTTGCAGGTTTCTTTTTAAATTCACTCCCCTTGCATGGCTTTGAGGGCGGCTTCGGTATCAAAAAGATTTGCTTTAACCCACCCCCCTTGTACTTTTTGAAAAGGCTTCCCCCGACATTCTCTTAAAAGTTTCATGGGGCCTTTCTCCACCGCCTCCACCAGCGCCTTCACTCGGTCGTCGGGGGCTGGGGTATTAAGTTGGGCGGATTTCCAACATTTATGAAATTGAAGCTGTAAGGCGCTTTTTACTACTGGCCCATCGGTTATGTGACCAAAGTTTAAATCCCACCATTTATCAAAGCTCCACTTTTTACCCTCGTCTATCCCCTTCACCCCCGCCTCTGGCTCGTCCAGCAGGGCTATAACTTCGTGCCATGCACAAATTTCTACCTGATGATCGCTGTCAATGTCGGCACCACATTGGCAATCTGTTTTGACCATATCCCAAGCCAACTTTCTGATCTTCTCCTTGTTGATATCACTCATGATATTTCAGCTACCTTTCCGCTATCACTAGCGAGTTCCAAAAGACCGATATAATATCTACCCTTTATTTTTTTTAATCCAACATTTTAAATTTTTTGTAGAAGCTTTTACTACTCTGCATAAGATACCTTCACTATCCCCCGCCTTTCCTATATGTCGTTTGTCGCATAAGCATAGACCCCAAAAAGACGGACAATTTTTAGGACGATAGAATTTTTTACAATTTTCACATTTGTTTTCTGACATTGGCCCTCTACTCCAATGAAAGTTTTTAAATATTAATTATCGTTATTCATACCAATATGAATAGCTGCAATGGCCATGCAGCATGAAAAGAATTCAAACGGGCTCATTTAATCTTTGCCTTGAGCCTATCCCACCAGGTTACTTTATGTGGCAGCTTTTTAATTGGTATAGATTGTGGGCCAGTAGCATAAACAACTTCAGTTTTCATGCCATCACAAGTAAAGTGACCGCTTCCAATTTCAAAAGTTAGCATTCGCCATTTATCATCGTCCTTCACACTTACTTGAAATGAAACCGGCTTGCCTTTATCTACAAATAGAAAGGCATTTGATGCTTGTTTAATCATTTGTTTCTTCCTTCTTCTTTTTTACAGTGCTGGTGTAAGAATATTTTCCAGTCTTTTCACTGCGTTTAATTCTAATTTTTAATTTAGGTGCAAGGCTTTTGTTATGGGTAAGGTTCTTTTCAATTTTCAATTCAATTCTTTCCCTGCTCAATTTCCAAAATTCTTCTTTTGCAAGGGCTCTTGTTCTTTCCCTGATCAACTTCAAAATAGCTTTGTCTTTAATTATATCATCATCATCACTGGTAAGGCCTGGATCAGTTTTAGATTTGATATGCTTCCAGAGTTCAATTTCTTTTTCTAAAAGCATCTTTTGAAATGGCAGATCAGGCAGAACGGTTATTTTTTCATAATGTTGGCCTGTTGTGTCTGCTGTATAAAGGTAATCCCATTCATCAGCAGAAGCAACAAAGATTTGTTGCTGAACCTGTATCCAATTATTTTCAGGCAGTTTTTGACTTTCAAGAATTTCTTTGAATTTCTTTTCACCAACAAACTTGATTTCACAGCCTTTGTTTAAGGCTTGATTATATCCATCAAAGGAAGCACTGATAAAAGTAAATTCTGGATGGAAAGCCACAATAGGTGGAAAGGAACTCATTCCATTTTCCATTTCGTAACGGGCTCTTACTCTGGCTTCTGCTGCTCCACCTTTTTCAACCATGCCATGAAAAATTTCAGGCTCTTTTATTAAACCTGTTTTGATCATCCATAATTTATGTGGTGTTTTTTTATAAGGATCTTTACCAAGTACAGCAGGTGCTTCAGAAGCACCAATGTGTTTTTTCCTGAAGCTATGCCACTTCTTAGAATTTTGAACCATTGAAACTGTTTTCATGATCTACCAAAAGAAAAAGCAGGGGAGCTACCAACTCCCCTGCTAGTGAAATTAAAAATCAACACCCTTTTCAGGTGGTTTAACTGTCTTTGGATCATCATGAACTTCAGCATAAGCAGTTTTGAAATCAACTCCCATTGCTGCCAAACGTTCTTTGGCCTTTGCTTTATCCATAGGCTTAGCTGCACCAGGCCCACCACCAGGAAGGTTAATATATTGAACCTTAACCCTGTCTGGATTTCCTTTTTCTGCTTGGTATTGATCTTGCTCAAGAACAAGTTGGTAATCCTGTTCTTGGTTCAAAGCACCTGAACCAGTGCCATCACACAGATCTTCAAGTTCACCTTCTTTGCTGAAACCAAGCAGGGCCAACTTTTTAAAAGTGACACCTAAAGCACCAGGCGTATGAAGATATGTATAGTCCCTGATGTTTTCAACACCACCACCAGGAATTTGAACTTGAAATTCAAGGGTGATTACTGGTTTGCTTGCATCATCCCCTTCACCAAAATTGTAGTTCACTAACTTAGCTGGATAAGTTCCAGGTTTCAATAACGACATTTCTTTATTCTCCTATTTATTATGCTGGTATTTCAGCAGGTGCAGTTATTTCAATCAACCTATCACGAATTGCAATAAGCTTGATTGTATTGTCCTTTGCTTCAGACAAATTCTTTTTAACAATAGGAATGATTTTATCATCCTTTATCTTTTCAAGCATTTCAGTTATCTGAATTTTCAAATCTGGTGCTGCTTCTGGTTCACCTTTTTCTTTTGCTTTCTTGTAATTGTCGAAATTAAAAACAAATGAATATGGTAAACCTGAACGGTTCTTTGCATCCCATCCAGCCCTTCTACCAGTGTAAGCAGTTCTTACATCATTAGAAGTAGGCCTGTCTTTCTTCTTTTCACCAATGATAGTTTTATAATTAACAAAAATAACATCATCACAAAACTGTCTATACAATGCAGATATCTTTTCTCTCATTGCAATTTGAAATCTGTGATAAGGCTTGTTTGCACCAGGTTCATCAAATTCTTTAATTTCAGAATGGCCAAGAACAATGATATTTATTTTTCTTTTTTCTTTAAGTTCTTTCAGAAGCCTAATAATATTCAAATGTTCAATAACGTGTTCAGCCCATCCTTTAGCATTTGGAACATCACCAAGGCCTTTACAATTTGCATAGTTGGCTAGGATACCAGCTTGAACAAGTTCATCAATTTTATTGATGGTATCCAATGTAACAGCTTTATAATCATGCTTATCATCAATAAGTTCTTGCAATGTTTCTTGAAGTATCTTTAATGAACCGGCTACAATTCTTTTTCTTCCATTTTGCAGATCAATATTATCTGAACCTTGTTCATTAGGTGTACCGATAATCAGAACCTTTTCATATTCAGAAGCAAAGGTTGTTTTACCTACACCTTCAACACCATATAATAGAATGCAATCAGGTTTTTCAATAACACCTGCTGTTGCTTGTTCCAGTAGTTTTGCCATTACACTTTACCTTTCAGAAATTTTTCTAAATCTTTTTGATGTTTTTCGGGAATTTCTTTCTTTTTTAACCAATGAAGAAGTGTACCACTTGATTTCATTTTGAAATGTGATTGAACTTTAATAGCGTTTTCAAAATCTTTGGCCAAATATTTTCTTAATTTGCCTAATAGATCCATGCCTTTCCTTTCGAGTTCAGGTTATTGACGAATTCAAATTTACACAATTTGGCAAATTATGTCAATGACATTTTTTGCCAATTATGATAGTTTAGATTTATGCCTACCATTTACAGAGATTATCAAAAACTATCAATCGAATTAATAAGAAAGCATTGGTTATATAAGCCTATTAAACTACTTCTTCATATGGCCCCTGGTGCTGGTAAGACGGTGATATTCTCATATATATTGAAGAATTGTTCTATACCATGCGCCATGATCGTTAGGGGTAGAAAGCTGGTTGATCAGGCAAGCGCCAGGTTGATCAGGGAAGGTGTGCCCCATGGTGTAATCATGGCTGGCCATTGGAATAATCAACCCAATGAAAGAATTCAAATTTGTTCTGTTGATACTTTAGG
>SDBT01017651.1_pt1 | contig 11258 bp, 9 predicted proteins | sample 2277101 | NCBI WGS metagenome assembly SDBT01 (sample SAMN10404973, study PRJNA504765) | marine sediment metagenome | isolation source: marine sediment core GS10_PC15, 103 cmbsf | place: Arctic Ocean: Southern Knipovich Ridge | collected 2010 | reverse complement strand
GATCATGGTAGATGGAATTGGGAAGAGCTTGGAAAGATAATGGATGACGCAGAAAAGCTAACTGAGAGAATGCAAAAGCTAGTAGATAACGATGAAATTGGTGAAACAGAGGATGCAGCTTCTTATGCCCTCTAACACCAAACTAAAATGCGTTTTAATGCATTTTTAGTGGCTGTTAGCGAGCGTTTCAATGCTCGGTGCGGTGGGCAACTTTTAAAATTCAACAAAAAGTACTTTTGTAATTTACAGGAATGAAGCAGAGTTTAGAGTTGAAAGTTGAGTTATACAAGAGAGGAAACTACGAACGATTGAACCTCTTTGATAAGCAAGCGCAAGCATTGGAGATATTGAGGGATGATGTAACCAACGAAACTTTGTACGGCGGAGCGGCCAGGGGTGGAAAGAGTTGGTTAGGTTGTCTATGGCAGATCATGAATAGGTTATCAATGCCTAAGAGTGCTGGATTCATAGCCAGGGAGGAGATGACGAAACTCAAAGACACAACACAAAAAACATTTTGGAAGGTATGTGATTATCTTGGAGTAGAAGATGGGGTTGATTACGTATTCCATGCTGGCCGGCAGGAGGTAGAATTCATGAACGGATCTTTCGAGTTATTCAGAGAGTTAAACTTTCTAGGTGTCAAAGATCCAGAATTTGATAGAATTGGATCATACGATTTAACCGATGTTTTTATTGACGAGGCTCAGCAGATTCACTGGAAGGCAATCGATGTACTGAAAGGTCGGTATTCTGAATTAGAAGGAGAAAGTGATGATGATATTGATGATCATTGGACAACGATCCCTAAAGCATTCTATTCATGTAATCCTAAAAAGAATTGGATTCATACTGATTTCTATACACCCTTCAAGAGAGGAGACCTAGAACCCAGAAAGGCGTTCATTCCATCGTTACCCACAGACAATCCCTACGCACCAAAAGCATTCATTGAGAATCTCAGGACGGCAGACAAGGTTACCAGGGAGCGGCTATTGTATGGGAATTTCGATTATGATGATGACCCGAATTCATTGTGTACATGGGATGAGATTACGGATATCTTCACGAATGATCATGTAAAACCAGATGAAACCGACCGGTGGTTAATCGCTGATTTAGCCATGATGGGCCGGGATAGATTTGTTGTCATGTATTGGGAGGGGTTCGTTGGATACGTTGTACTAGTCAAGGGTAAGAGCACAGCAAAGGAAATTGAGGATGATTTAAAGCGGTTGAAGAAAGAGAAGAAAGTTCCTAACAGACATATTGTTGCAGACTCGGACGGATTGGGATCATATCTTTCAAGCTATTTGGAAAACATTCAAGAGTTCCACGGAGGGAAAGCACCCAATGATGATCAATTCGGAAAGCTGAAGGATGAATGTGCGTGGAAATTGGCAGAGAAAATCAAGGCCAGCGAACTCAGAATAATTTGCGATAAAGAGTATGAGGAGGAGATTAAAAACGAACTATCAATTTGTTTAAAGAGGAGTGAAAATGTCGATGATGAGAAGAAGCGATTGATTAAAAAATCAGAAATGAAAGAGAAATTGGGTATGAGTCCCGATTTCTTCGATGACCTATTCATGAGGATGTTACCAGAAGTTGTAGTCGAGTACGATATATACCCTTAATTTGAATAACTTTATGACAAAAATAAACAATGGCAGTCGTTGACATTGAGGAAATAAAGAAGATCATTAACGCGGGTTCTCCTGATTTTATTGTAGAAGCAAAAAAGAAACAAGTCATTTTAAATGTTCATGTCAACGGGCGGGGAGTAACAGATTATTTGAGGAAGATTGAGGGCCATGAGAATAAGGGACAATGGGAGCTAAGAAAAAAGTTTGCCATTTCAAACAAATTCCTCAATGCTAATCTGTTAAGACCAGTTGATAAGGTTTTCAATGCCAAAGGTGGAAGTAAGGTTATCAATGTTTCTGGAGGAGAGGAGAATGAACGAAGAATAAAGGACCGCCTAAGTGATGTTCGATTTGGTAAGTCAATTAGAAATTGGATCCAAACCATACAGACCAATAAATATTATTCAGATCCAGCGGGGTTGGTTTTCTTCGAGAATAAGGATGGGGAAACATGGCCGACATTAAAATCTATTCAATCGATTCAAAATTACAAGACTGAAGGAAGGAGCCTTGATTGGGTGCTCTTTGAAGGGTTGACCAGAAAGACAGCAGATGGACAACCGATTCCAGGTAAGTTTTTCAGATTCGTTGATGATGCAAAAGATTATATATTTCACAGGCACGATAGCGAGAATATTGAGGAAGTAAAGGAGGAGGTTTTCGATAATCCTTGGGGTAGGGTTCCGGCAATAGCGAATTCAGATATTATCAACGATGAATTGAAATACAGTGATTCGCCCCTTGATATTGTTGTTGAATTAGAAGACAAATATCTTAGAAACAATTCAGTTAAAAACATTTTTGAGTTTCTACATGGCTATCCGTTCTTTTGGAAGTTTGCCCAAAAATGTGATTCATGTAAAGGAACAGGAGAAAAGGGGGGCGAGGACTGTAAGCGTTGTAATGGTAGCGGGGTCGAATTAAAGAAAGATGTTTCCGATGTAATGTTCTTGTCGATTCCAAAAACAAAGGATGCGCCTGATATCACGCCAGATGTTGCGGGATACATTGCACCCTCCATTGAGACATGGGATGAGATGCGGACGGAATTGAAATTCATGTGGAAGTCTATGCATTTCACCTTATGGGGAACCACATTAGAAAGCACTGGCGACGGAAACGAAACAGCAACAGGACGGTTTCTAAATATTGATGCTGTCAACGATAGACTAGGTGGGTTCAGCGATGCCTTTGAGGATCTTGAGCAGAAGATGACCGACTTTATCGGTGGTTTTTATTTAGGTCAGACCTACAAAGGGTCTTCAATCAATTACGGTAGAAGATATTTAATGGAAGCCCCGGATGTTGTTTGGAAGAAATACCAAGACGCAAGGTTGAAGGGTGCGCCAATGGCAACACTTACTCACATATTGATGCAATATTTTCAGTCTGAGTTTATGAATGATGTTCAAACCATGAACGTAATGGTTAAGGGTATGAAGGTTGAGCCATTTGTTCATAGTACGGTTGATCAGATAATCGCTATTGTTGATGAGGATTCATTAAAAGACAAAATATATTTCAATGAGTTTTGGTTGACGTTGGACGAGCAGGGTATACTTATGACTAAAGTTGATAAATTGAAGAAGCAGTTGCGTCAATTCTCAGGGTCATTTGAAATAACGCGACCGTCTGAACAGAGTGGACATGAGGAAGATCAAAATTTAGAACAGTAATCAAATAAAATTTTACAAATATGGTACGAATAAAAATTTACAAGCCTCTACTTAAAAGAGTTAAGAAGGGCAAACAAACGATAGTTGAAATCGTTAAAAAAGACTCTGAATTCATTAGAGAGATTACGGTAATGGATAGGACTTGGGACGACTTCAACGATCTTAGAGGACAAGAGGGGCCAAATGGTGAAAACCTACAAGATGAATGGATCTACAATCACAAGACCTATTATAAAGAGGTTCCTTGGGAGAAACATAAGGAGGCAATGGAAAAAAAGGAAAAGGCAAAAACCGAAAAAATCACAAGGGGATCAAACGAATCGAAAGGGTTTGTTGAAAAAGTAAAAGACCTTGTGGGTAAAAAATAATTTTCACATTTAAAGAATAATCATGTTAACAAAAGAAGGAGTTGAGGCAATAGCAAAAACCTCGGGGATCAAAGTCGAGGATTTGGCAAAGGCAATTACTGATGAAAAAGAAGTAGATATCAAGGTTCTGGTATCAAAAACATTCACAGAATCAGAATGGGAATCACACGAAGATGCAATTGATTTAGAGAAGAAATCTAAATACGATGAAGGCAAAACCGTAGGTACAGAGCAAACTGTTAAGAAGATGAAGCAAAAAGCCGACTTGACATTTGATGGTAAGAAGCCCGAGGATTTTATGGAAAAACACAAAATCAAGATGTTAGAAGAAGCAGACAAAAATCCAGATTCCAGGGTTAAGGAATTGGAAGGCGACTTGAAAGCATTGCGAGAAGTTTCTATCCCAGATAAGGACAACAAAATCAAAGAGCTTATTGAGCAAATTGGCAGAGAAAGCATTTTTCGAACAGTTGAGAAATTTATCCCGGTCAAACTACCTGAAAGCCTTACCCGTGAGGACGCCAAAACAATCATCCAAAATGAGTTTGACTTTGGCAAAGATGAGACAGGTGAATTCGTTAAGAGAAACGGGGATATAATGAAGGATGACAAAACGAGAAGCCGGACATCTTACCAAGATGCGATCAGTAATTTTGTTGCAGACAGAAAATGGACTGTAGCCGGAGGTGGCGGAGGTGGTGAGGATATTCCGGGCGGAGGTGGGTCATTTTCAGACCACAAGAAAATTCGAAAGATGACAGAAATGGATAAGTATTTAGATTCAAAAGACATCCATCCGTTATCCCAAGAGGCGAAAGGTTTAATCGATGACGCGACAAAAGCGGCTGTAGAAGCAAAAGAAGAATTTGTGTTTGATGACTAAATTTTAGAATTACATCTTTTTCTGCTATATTTGATTTCAAGACGGGTATTAATCTTAAGGATCTTCGGGCGGGAATTGCCTACAAAAATTAATTTTCAAACGAAAATCCTTATAAAATGGCAGATTACGCGGCTTCGGTATTAAATAAAGCACAGACCGTACTTAACGAAAGGTTTCAGTCAGCAGAGATGAGAATGAAGCCTAGCGCAACATTGATGATGATGTTGAAGAACAGGAACTTTTTGATTCCTGATATTAGAGCACTACGAACGAAAGAGGAAAGACCACTTAAAACCTATCTAAAGAATAGGGCGGCTCGTTCATTAACAAATTCACGTTTGTTTAATCACACTGGGGCCAACTCGGATTCTACTGAAGTAGATATCGCGTTTACTCCATATGTGGATAAGTTTGCGACTTCCCTCAAAAGAGCAGACAACAATGTATTCTCAGATGCAGAGATTTTGGCGCATGAGATTGAAAATGCATTCATTAATCTTCATGAAGGAATTGAAACGGTTCTGGTAACCTTTTTGGACACCAACAAAAACCAAGTAAGTGCTCCACCTTCAGCAGCTTTGAAGCGTGCAACATTCAACGGAACGAATGACACGTACGAGATTGGTGCTGGAGATTCTGATGAATACTGGCACATTATCAAGTCTATTTTCAGACAAGAAAAATATTCCACTGGATTGATTGACATTATCACTGATAGTTTGCTATTCTCTACTGGTGATTTCAAGGCTCAACAAGGCCAGGGTAATTCAGAAAATTTAGGGTTTCAGTTCTCAGGCATGAACATCTCAGAATCGATTGAGGTGGCTGATGGTAATTATCTAAACGGGATTTCCTTTGCATGGCCTACTGGATTGGTTGGTTTGATCGATTGGATTCCACAGCAAAACAGAAACGGAAAAGGAAACTTTGATTCTGTCTTGGGTGGATATTCTACAATCATAGACCCAATGACCGGACTATCGTTCGCTATTCATGGTTATACTGAGAGGGGCGACACATCGGCTGCTGAGGGCGATACTCAGGATGAAGTGACTGAATGGGAAATCTCTCTTGATCTTTCTCCGCAGGTGGCACCATTGACAACCGCTACGGCGACACCGATTTTCGCAGTAGGGCAGATATAAAATAAAATTCATTCTTAATAATCAAAGCCCTCGTTTAAATAGAATGAGGGTTTTTGTTACATTTGAAGTATGGCAAGGATTATAGAATTCACACCCGGAGAACATTCCATTGAAACGGAGGTTGTAAACGCCAACACTCATCAATTGCATGTGAACGGGAATTTTGTTGGGGTATGGAATTTCGGGACAAAGAAATATGTGAATGGCCGAATGGAGGATTTTTCCGCTTGGGATGATCCAACGGGAACCCCATACGCAAGTCTTGCTCTGCTTATAGCAGATTTAAATTCTTTTTTTTTTGACGTAGCACCCTCAACGCTAACAGCATCCGGTTTAATCTCCAGCGCGAGTATAATCTCCAATCTAAATGGTGGAATTGATTTGGTAGCCGCACCCGGTTCCAATAAAATAGTTGTTCCCAAATTCGTAATCCTTGAGATAATATTCAACTCAATCGCCTATACTGTTAGTAATAATGTTGGCATTAGATACGCTAATTCTACAACCTTTCAAATTAACAATGAATGGCTTAAATCGACTCAAAACGCGACCTACATTACATGCGGAAATAAGGCGGTAGAAACGAATACGTCCTTTGTCAATCAAGCCCTACAACTTCATGACAGTGCTATTCCGGCTACTGGTGATAGTCCTGTGAAATTTTCAGTAGAATATACTGAGGTGGATTTAAGCTTGATAACATAAAAGATTATGGCTATTTTTCAAGTACAGGAATATACCGCAGGCCAACACAAAGTAAATAATTGGGTTATAAGTGCCTTTCTCCATCAGCTTCATGTCGTTGATAATAGAGTTGGTATTTATGACAATGGAAGGAGACAGTATATTGTCCCTCTTACTATATTTTCAGATTGGCTGGATCCTGCCGGAGCACCGTACGGAAGTGTGGCCTTATTAATAACTGATCTCAACACTTTTTTTTTTGACGTAAGTCTCCCTTATCCAGAAGTAGATACAAGGAATGATTTGCCTATCACATTAGGTACTCCTTCGATTGGAGAGAAATATCTTGTTAATAATCCGGTTTCAGATACGATTATGGGAATACCCTATAGAACGTATCAATCTGGTTTGTATAGAAGAGACACGAACGCGGGGGCGTTGAGCGATTGGAGGAGGTTAAATGTTAAGATTCAGTATACCGATGCAGAATTACAGGTTCATGGTGTAGGAGACACAGGAAAGGTTTTTAAGTTTCTTGCTTCTGGCCTGACTTCTGGCACGATCAGGGAGTTGACTATTCAAGATGCTGACGGGACGATTGCGTATTTAAGTGATATAACTGGGGCATTGCATGTTATAGGCCCAGGATCGGCAACCGATAATGCGATAGCTAGATTTGATACTACTACGGGTAAGCTGATACAAAACTCTTCAGTGCTAATAGACGATTCCGGTAACGTAACTCTTGTCGGAAAAGCAAAAATCGTGGGTTACATAATTCAATCATTTACGTTATCTATTCCAAATATTGTAAATGATCGGGTCAAGGTTGGGGAGTTTTTCTTTGGGGTCAACAGGGGTACGGCTCATATTGAAATATCCATTCTAACAGGATCAACCTTTGTTGCTAAACAATATTCATTTGTTGCTACTAGAGGCGAACAATCAGCATTAACCGAAGTTCTTCCAGTTATAGAATCCGACACAAATACCGGAAACAATTTTGAATTAGAAATTCAAGACGACAATAACGATTTACAGATTTATGTTAGAAGAACCGCGGGAACGGCTAACATGGCTGCCAAGCATATTACTGTTCGCGTCACTGGATCAGAGGGATCAGGAGGTATTTTTACCGCAGACGGTTCGACTATTGATGCCGTAGCTGCACCATCTATTTTTCATAAGAGCAGTGTTGTATCTATGGATACAGACGCAGAGACTTTGACCATAGGACTAGCTTCTACAATTATTAATCTAAAAGGGACGATTAATGTAGTTGATTTCATGAGAATTGAGAGAACATCAAATGAGATTGCTTTAATTCTTCGAGATAGCGGCGGGGATGATACCATTTTACACACTGTAAATGATGGCCAAGGTAATTACAACATTATGATTGGCGTAGATGGCGATGGAAATCATATAATTACAGGAGATGGGGCTTCAAAACTATTGTTAAATGGACATAATGTTGACGGCTATACTTCTCTTAATGCTGCACCAATGGGTGATTCTGGAGATCCTGTTGTTTTTAATATTGGAATAAGTTTAGATTCAACAGATCAATTATTAAGAATTGGAAATCCAGCTAATATTAGCGGTCTTAGTGTTGGTCAGGGTAATGCAATTGCGGATGTTGATGGTAATTTAATAACAGATTTTATCGACGCAAGGAGTGCCGCCGGATTAACCCTTGCCACAACTAGCGGAGATGTTGTTTTGTCACCAGTTGGTAATGTTCTTTTATCACCCGCCGGAGGAGAAGTACAGGTAGATGTAGTTAATGCCCTGCTTGATATTCTAGGCAACACCAAAGTTCGGGGCGGAACAAATTCGAACAAGTACGATTTAGTAGAATTAAGTTCTACAGATGTTGGAAGTGGCCCATTTGCTGGCGGCAAGGTAAGGGGTAACTTTTATTACGTTGCTGATAGCACCGCCGACAATCTTCACATCTATGATCTCACAGATTTAACAGCACCTCAACTTGTCGGAACCCTGAATATAGCAAGTACTAATTTTGGAGGTATAGATGTAGTCGGTCAATACGTTTATCTGACTGATACAACAGGAGACACGCTTTATATTGTAGATGCGTTAGACAAGACTAATCCAGTACTTGTAGGAACACCCCCAACATTGGCGGGCGTAACCAACCCAAGAGGAGTTAGGGGTACGGCTGGCGTGGTGTTCATGTGTTCAGATACGCAGTTTACCTCGGTGGATATTACCGATTTAAGTAACCCAGTTCAAATACAAACAATATCCATACCTGGAAATGGAACTATAAATTTTGAATTGGAAGGTATCTATGCCTATGTAAACACACTCGATGCTACTAATAACGTCAATATTATTGATGTAAGTGACCCAAGCAACATGTCTATTGTTGGCCAGTTCGACATAGGTACAAATTGTAGAGCAGTTAGAAAGGAAAGAAGTTTGCTCTATTGTACGGGGGCTTCTGGCAACCTAGTAATATTGGATGTTAGTGATCCGACAACTCCAACACAATCTGCTTCTTATGCTGTAGCTGGCGATCCAAGAGTATTAGATGTTCAGAACGGAATAGTATATGTGGGAAGACAGGCTGGAGATGACATAGCGGTTGTGGATGCCAGCAATCTTGCCAGTATTGTTGAGATAACAAACTTATTCGCAGTAGACCAGAATCCAGTAAGTATTGATGTTCAAGGAAACATCATGTATGTCTTAGATGGGAACTTAGACACCCTCAAAATTATAGACGTTTCTGGTTCAGATTTTCAGAATATAAAAACAGGCTCTATTGAAACATCTCGTGCGATCGTCATAAATGATTTGACAGTTGGTAGATCGGTCACGGCTGATGGTGTTCAAGTAGGAGGGGGTGGTGTTGCTTCTGGTGGTCAGGTTACTTCTACGGTTGATGGAGTTTCACAAGCGGTTTCCCAGAAATCAGCAAATGTTGTCGAGGTATTTACAGCCGCACAACTTCCCACTACTCTTGTGGCAAACACTACATATATAATTAAAGCACCTATTATCATTACTGGTGGAAATGAAATAACCATTCCTAACGCTGGAGGAATAAGAATACTTTCTACTCATAGAGAAGTTAACACAATAACCTATACAGGAACAGGCACACTATTTACCAGTGCTTTAATGACGGGAGGATTTCATTGTGAATTGACTGAATTTATAGGTACTGGTGTTGGTGCGACATTATTTGCTTTAACTGGTGATAACACAGCGTTTAGTGCTGCAATTTCATTTCTGCAATGTGATTGGAAAGAATGGAATAATTTAGGAACAATAACAGCGTATCAAGCAGGCATAGTAATGGACCATTTTGGGGTTTCAAATGTGGGTTCGGGTTTAATCTGTAGTGATGGTTTCTTTGTGGGTGTTCATGATACTTTTTGGAGCAACAGTGTTGACATGAATGATAGTTTCATACATATTGATTCTAACATTTCCAGGGTATCAATTACAAATTCAGGTTTCAACATGGGGGCCAATCCAAATGAGAGGATGGTTGATATTGATGCTGCGTTTACCGGAGAAGTAATAATAAATACTGTATTTGCCATACCAACGGGTCAAATGTTTGATGGAGCGGGATTGGACGAGAAGAGTATTTATGTTAATAGCAGAAATGTAACCAACAATATAGATAGCAAGTCTATCGGAACAGCATTCATAAAAAACAATGTTACAGAGACAACGATAGCAACACAAAATGTATGGGTAGACTTCAACCTAAACGCAGGGGTTATTGGTGGAAGTAATTTAGAAAGATTCACTTTGACCGATACAACAACGGGAGAATTGACTTATATTGGATTAGAACCTTTTTCTGGGACAGTGATTTATTCAGTAACGGGTGTTTCAGCCGGAGGAGCGCAAGAATTCGCATTTAGGGAAGTCAAAAACGGATTGGAATTGCCGGACGCTGTAGAGGCATCTATTGAGTTGGGAACTGATAAATTATCTACGACTGTAATTGTTTCGTTAGAATTAGTTACTGGGGATACGATTAGACCACAAACAAAAAATAATGATGGAACGAGCAATGTAACTATTAGTCATTGGTCAGTAGAGACAAAATAATATGGCACTTTGGAAAGATGATATATTGAATAGATTTCCCACTTATAGCGGAACTGCTGTTGCGCAAGGAGATGGATTTAGGGCCACATTAAAAGATGCTGAAGACGAAGTAGTAGAAGAGGCTTTTGGTGGTACAAAAAAAATAGCTTGGAGAAAAATTAGATTTAGGTTGATTGGAGGCCACGAAATATTACCAAGCCTAACAACGACACAGAGAGATGGGATATCAAATGTCGATAGGGGACAACAGATTTTGAATGAGACAACGGGAACAGCGCAGGTTTATGATGGTACAAACTGGATATAAATTAATCCATAGAAAAGAATCATAAATATTTAGCGTAATGGTTTCATTTAAATTCAGAGATAACTACCTTTATGGTATTAAGAATTAAAATGGGTAAGCTCCATGGTAATTACCACAATTATCTTAATTTTGTTAGTGTTGACAATCGTTAGCATTATTCTTAAACGCGTGTTGAGAATAAATTTAAAGGACATTACCAAAAGATACTATGACTGCGAAGATGAAACTTGCTCAGACGATTAAAGTTTCACCAAATTTTTGGTGGTTTCGTCCCTTTTATGATTCCACCTTGTTTCAAGACGGTTATCGAATATCGTATAGTTACATTGGCGTAATGGACGATTTAGACCATTGCGCAGAAAAAATAAAAGAAGGCATTGTTCGTGAGCTTGAGGGTATTACCCAAGAGGAATTCGACAATCACCCATCATTTGAAAGGCAGGTACCAGGA
>SDBT01017650.1_pt1 | contig 11259 bp, 10 predicted proteins | sample 2277101 | NCBI WGS metagenome assembly SDBT01 (sample SAMN10404973, study PRJNA504765) | marine sediment metagenome | isolation source: marine sediment core GS10_PC15, 103 cmbsf | place: Arctic Ocean: Southern Knipovich Ridge | collected 2010 | reverse complement strand
CATGATTTATTTCAATGGCGATATGACGCCCAGGCAATTGGTGGGCAATCTGGAGACCATTGTCTTCAACCCATTTTAAAATATCATCATAAGAATCTTCATATACCCAACCTTCAAGATCAACAATCCGAGGAATTGAACTCTTTCGGTTGTGATCGTACACGAAAATCATTCGACCGCCACGACCATGGAGACGCTCTTTAGTTTCAGAGTCATACCAATAATGATCCCGGACCATTAGCTTCTTCACTCGTCGTTTTGTTGACAGTAATGTTACTTCCATCCGAGAATCCGTTCAAGCCAATTCAGATCCTGAGGCTTCCTTTTAACAGAAGCTGTTTTACCCTGGGATTCTGCAATAGCAGAAGCACGACAGACTGCCTCAAAATCGATTATATCAGAGGATTTCTCAAAAGAAGATTTTTCTTCGTGCAAAATAATCTTCTTAATAGTTTCTTTGCCTTTGTCTGTAAACTCTAATGTACGAACTGGAATATTGTTCGATGTAGCATAACGGCTGGGTTGATTCCTGATATAGCCTTTGCTAGTTAAAGAAGCTACCTGCATGGCATCAATTTCAATGGGAAGGATATGTTTTCCATATTCATCTTTATCTCCCTTTGACCATATGTCATAAAGGGCCTGTGCTTCCTTGTTAGACAGGGAATTTCTTTGAAGAACGAATGACGAAAAAGGCATTGTTTGTAAGAAGTCTAATAGTGATTGATTTTCTTTTTTCATTGGTCGTACCCTAATGCTGTTAATTCAGTGCCCATTATGGGTTTAAGCTCATCCATCGTAATGTCAAGCCTGCCCTCTTCTAGCAACTGCTGCATTTTAGCGAGAATGCTATCTATATATGATTTATCATCCACCAGTTTTCCGTGCAACCAACGAACTTGACTGAATGTGAAATCTGGTATTTGTGCTGATTTAATTGCCAACATCGTTATTTGTCCTCTTAATCCCCAATTCTACATATTCCTTTACGTTTGGATTAAGCAAAATCCTGTCTAGTCCAAATCTTTTTAGCAAATCCAGTCCCTCTACAGCGTCTGTTTCTAGCACTTTTACAATTTCTTTGACAATTCTCTCCTCAGACAGTGATTTTACCATATTTTCAACACCCGCTTCCTTGATAGCCAATCGAAGTTCTTCTTCTATACGAAAGTCGTATTGTAGGGCAAATCTCACTGCTCGAAGAGCTGCCAAGGGATTGTATTTGATTAAAATCTCAGCAGGCAATAATGAACTTATTTTTCGACGATCAAAGTCTTGGATTGCTCTGTCCGTTGGATCATACATATTATCATCATTCAGAGAGTAGATAAGCGAGTTAATTGTAAAATCTCGACCATAGATATTATTCATTAAAGGCACATTTTCTACGCCGTTAGCTTGTAACCATGTTCTTATTTCTTCATTATGCATATAGGCATTGGTACTATCTCCTTGAAATTCTACTCTAATGGAACCAAATTCTGAAGGATATTCCATCATCGCTGTTCCTGTTCGTGCATAAAATTGAGGAACTGCATTAAGAATTTCAGAAGCAAACAAACCACCCAGTTGGACAGCTTGTTCATGAAAAGCAGAAGCGACATCAATATCTGTCACCCGCCAAATTTTGTTTAGGTAACGTTCTCGACAATAACCTCCCGCAATGAAGATTGATCGAATCCCATAAAGTTTTGCAAAGTATCTAAGTTTTGCTACTACCTCTTGGATGAGTAGTTCTTTGCTAATTCTTTGATTGTTGTCTAAATTTTCCATTTATGGTATCGTCAACTGTTTTCTCTGTGATCTCTTACGACGAGTTTGCCATCTTTTATAATTATAAGAGCATTTAATACAACCGTATCCTGTTTTGATATTAGAAGGGGTAGACCACCATATGTATTTGCAAATTTTACACTGAAATTCCAACTTCGTTTTAGCCGCTATATATGTTTTACTCAAACAAATGGCATTTATTTGTTCTGCGTTATTAATAGTTTCTTCTAGGAACTTTCTTTTTCCGTGGAAATTTTCCCACTTAATATCATTTTTTTGTGTCTGAACATTTAGGTCTTTTAATGAATTTGCTATATATTTTGTTAATAAATCTCTATCAATTGCTTCGAAATAAGGGATATCGAACTTCCTAATACTGGCTTTTCGACATGCTTCAGCTTTTACCTTGTCTCTTTTAATTTGTTTTTTGAAATTGATGAGTGATTTGTGAAAATAAGACATAAATTCGTAATGTTGTTTTCCATTGTATTCAAATGCTACATTTAAATCAGAGCAGTGACCATCTAATTCTAAGCCATTGATGCGTCCGAGCGGAAATCTATGTCCTGTTAAATTCTCGACAATAAACCTGCATTCTTCTTCTTTAATCCCTCTTTGACAGTAGGAACAACCTGTTCCAGATTTAACATGATATGCTGCAATCGATGACACATGACCATTTTGACACTTCCACTTATATTTAGTTTTCATTGTTTTGTAATGATCAGACAAAAACTCTAAACCACATAATTTGGCCAACTCATGCATAGTTTTAACAGATTGACATTGTCCCGCACATTTAGGACAACCTTGTTGTTTTCTTATATTCGAAGGAGTGGCAAACCAGATGTGTTGACATTTTTTACACTGCCATTCGTGGTTTCGGGAACAAGATTTATATTCTTGTGATAGACATAGCAAATACTTTGATTTTGCTAAAATATGCATGTCCTGAATAGAATATTTATTGTTCATGGTATGGTCAAAAGTTCTCTGGATTGATAGGGCGAGTCTTCCTTTTTGTCTTTGAACAAGTAAGGGCTGCGGTTAAGATCTTGCCAGATATAGTAAAAGCCTTCCGAAGTGGCATTTTCTGGATTGTACCTTATTTGTTCTCTTCTAGAACGTGTTCTATTATCGAAGTACTCTTCATCTTCGCCTTCCCATTCCCACACTCTTTCTTTCATCGGCAAATCCAGATTCGCCCAAGGACCCGAAATTTGAGCTTGTTTCGTCAAAGACATATAACGTCGAATAAGCTTTTGCCGATACAATTCTCTAATAATAAGTTTATGCAAAGCAATGATTCGGAAATATGTAGAATTGAAGTGTTTAATCAGATGTTCATCAACTCCTGCAATGTCTACATCCAATATTAGTTTCAATTTTTGAGTAACAGGTTCTAGCTCAGAGAACATGCTAGATAGAGAGATGGATTTTTTAACAGCATGTAGAAAAAGTAAATTGTCGAGGTTGCCTCTGTTTTGCCCTGATGAACCAACAATACGCTCTGAAAACTCTGATAAATTTTCCCAACATTCGAATGAATGTTCTTTTATTTCCTTGAGAGCGGTACTTATTAATTCCAAACATTCTGACATTGATTTGACTACAACGGCTTCATCTCCAATGATGATGTCATAGCCATTTGGGTCTTTGGTAATATCAAATATCTTCAACTCACTCCTAAGAAGGTCTTTATCGTCTATCGTATTGTGACTCTTTAAATTGAACATTTATTCCATCCAAAAATGACACGAGTTTATGAACGTAGTCACGAGGATATAACACGCTATAATACTTCTTCAAGAGCTTCTTGTCCTTGTGGGTTAATTTTGCGTAGACATGAATCCAGTGATTTGTTCCAATAGGAAGATAATTATAGGAAATCGATTCCGCCATGGGGTTTTTTTACCGGCTGATTTCGTAATATGGGATGCTTCGTAAGCCTTTCCTTCTCCATTTCTTGGTCCACAAACTTAAGTTCTCCGATATCGACGTTGGTTTCGCCTGTATTCTGATCATCTTTATTGACACCAATAGCATCCATTTCAGTTCGTGTATGAGCAATGGGATCACAATTTGGATTCCATACAACAGTTTTGCCTTTAGGATCGTTAATGTCAGAGTTTTCTATCGGATCTGGAGTCTCTGTTTCAATTACATTAACAATTTTTGGCTGTGTAGCTTCCTCATTTGTCTCTAAAAAATGAGGTGTTTCTATCATTCCTGGGGTAGGTTCTTTTTCCTTAAATATATTACCTACTTTAACTGTAGATTCTGTAGCTTCGCCGGGCCTTACCGATGAAACAATATCTAATAACCCCTTGGCCAATGCTCCGCGAATATCGGCACTATTTGCATCCTTTTGGGATAATGTAAAACTTTCACCAGGACGAACGTCTTCATTCAAAATATTAATCCGAACCGGACGATCGTAAATATTTTTAAGAGTGATCATTGGAGTCTCTGGCATAGAATTTTTCGATTCTACCTTTTTCAAGAACCCCATACTTAAAGCTATTTGAACATGATGATCATTAAATTCTTCCACAGTGACCGGCAATCGATCTCCGGTTTTGAGTTGCTTGTTAATCCCACCAAGATCCAACGCCCCTTTTATCTTTTTTGTGCCTTCAATAAAAATCATTATCAGTCTCCCATAAATTAAACTTCTATATTATACATAAATATGATTCCAATTAGAATTAGCAGCACGACTTCGCGACATCGTGTCTACTGGCACTCGGGAAGGAATTTTTGGACGTTCATATAATAAGGTCGTAAGATGATTCGTAGAATCTTGAGTTCGGCCTTGATCAATTGCATTCGAAACAAAATTTAGTGGAGAAAATTTGCTAGATAAATCAAAATCGTTTTTGAAAGCCAGTTCAGAAACATCATGAGTTTTATTAGTCTGTTCGTCATTCCTGATAGAAGTGTTACCAGGCCCAGTTTCGTCGTCAGCTCGACCGCCGGGGTCCATCCCTCTATTGTAACCAGAACTAACACCACTCATTGAACTCCGGTCTTCCTTTTCTCTTGTAATCTCATTGGGACCAGCAGGACTCAAATCAGGGAATACTTCACGGGGTTTCCCACTATCATGTGTTTTCCTAATGGGGCTTAGTGGGTGAACCCCACTTAGCCATTCTTGGAGGTCTTCGAATGGTTGTTCATTGATACGAGGAGAATTTCGTAGAGCAACAACATTTTTGCTCGTTACTGTAATCATTTCTGCATAAGCTTGTTGGTGCGAGCTATTTTAAGGTTAACCACAGTTTTACGCTCAATTTCACTTAATTCTCGCTTCTCATCATAAGCAAGTCGCAAAATTGCCATAATTGCAGCGTCAAAATCTGCTGCTTTTCCTGTTTTAATGCCATCCGCCACTCTATGAACATCTGCCCTTGTAATATCTCCAATCACAGGAATTAATTCGTCCTTGTGGAATTCAGTAGGATCAGTACTTGAGCCGGTAAAACGCTCCGGATCGTTATTCAATACTGGTTTATCATGCTGTGGAGCATTTTTGCTCCAATTTGGCAGGGAACCTTGTTGTCTCTTTTCATCAAAAGTGTGGCTCCAATGAGGAGTAATATGCTCTTCTCTGTCAGAAAGACGACTTTGACGGATTTTCTCAACAAGAACACTAATAGGAGGCATAGTTAATTCTCCGGCATCACTTCTATGAGTTATGTACTTAGACCCAGAAGCAGATTCTAGCTCTTTTTCCATGATTTGAGGATTTTCCTTTTCTCCCCATTCCTGTTCTGGCTTCATTTGATCCTCAGTGATGGTTTGTTCAAAACCTTCTCTGTGTGGCAAATTCTTTTCCCAAATTGGACTGCCATCATCTGCTTTGGGACCTAAGTTTTCCTCTCGATGATACTTCTCATATGGCATTTGAGCTTGTTTAGCATGACTTTTTAGGTTAAACATTTTTTTCTCCGCAAAATCTACATAAATATTCCAAACTGTATTCTTAAATCCTTCCTATATCCCAAGTTTACGACTCCAATGTCTCCATTGATGATCGGTGTATCGTCCCTGCCCAATATTCCACTCATTATTATTAGATCCCATTTGAGGCATATTAACAACCCCAGACGATGGATATCCAGAATATAATGTATCCATAGCCAAGGAACATGCTCCTGATAAAGCGTCACACAGATCATCAGTATTAACCTGAGCTTCTGGATTTGGCTCGATTTTAAACCCAGTAGGACTATAAATACGTTTCAAGCACTTAAGCTCCATTTCCAATAATTGAGCAAATTCTCCCTTATGAGGAAGAGCCAATTGATGATTAACCAAAAGATGGTGTAGATGATCATAAATCGACATTTTGTACTGTTTTCTGAATGTCTTTATCACAGTTGGAATTCCTTTACGACGAAGAAGCTGTACACTTGCTTGAGAATTCCAATTATCATATGAAACCATTCCAAACCGAAAACGTCTAGCAAGATCACAAATGTATTTGTCTACCAAATATACATTAATGGACTTGCCTCCTTCCGGTCGCCAAGCCTTCACATGATCAACTATAAACATCTTAACTCTTTCTTTTACTACCTGACCACTCTTTTCAGTGAGACGAAATCGTTCCTCCATATGAACAACCACAAGAGCATAATTGTGACTGGTAGCCGCTGGATCAAGGTGAGCAAAATACACCATTCCCGGCATTCCTACTTCTTTCTGATCCAACCCCAATTCTGCCCCAATTTCCCTAGCCTCATCAACATAATGATCAGGAATAAATTTCTCACCAGCAGTTCCTGAAAACTCTGCCCCAAATTCCATGTTAAATTCATTAACACTCATAAATTTGAATTCACCTCTCAATGCTTTTTCGGTATGTCCTAGGTGAACTTTCCATGTCGGAAGTTTAAAAGACAGCCTAGTTGGTGTTTGAGGGGTATCGTTGTAAAGGTGAAATAATTTTCCTTCTTCTGCTCGTGGCGATGAAATACTAATGATTTTCGAATCTGTTACAGTGATAGGGTCTCCATCTTCGTCAAACTTTCCTGTAGGTCGTTTAAAGTCAGCAGTGGCAGGACCAAGAGCCGAATAAATTCTGTCACCTGATGTCGGACCTCCGGTACTTTTAAAGGAAGCCACCTCATCTAAAAGCAAAGCATAGATTCGCTAACCAAGTAGCGATTCACTATTACTGTGACCAGACATGATGACAATGCTACCTTTGATTTTAGAGGCGGCATTCGTTAACCCTTGTTTGATAAGTCTTTTTTGCTTTTCTTTATCACCTGGAGTTGTTAATGAAATTTGCTGAGCTTCAACTTTTCCAATTTTGTCTCTGAAATATTCTGAGCTAGTCATTTTTTCTTTAATTTCCTGGAATAGAATTCCAGCTTGGTCAGCAGATGTTGCAACGGTGAGAATGTAAATAGGGTTACCTTCAGCTATGTTTTCATAATAGACAAAAGGGCTACCTCCTGGCATTTCAAGAAGCCTCATTGTTTCATAAAGGGCGATTAAGGATACCATGAAGTCTTTTCCAGACCTTCTACCCAACACTAAAACTAGTTCTCTGAATAAGTTGTCACTATGATATTTCTCTAATACTCCATCCAATTTCAACTCATATAACATTTGAACTTCTTTTTCTGTTAATCTGAGATCTTCATTTCCTGGCTGTCCTTTATAAAAACACTTGAGAATAATTCTCTGTATCGGAAATAAAGTAACATTTTGGCCTGTAAGATTAAGGTAATGTTTGGATTCACAGAATTCTATGATGTTTGGAATATATTGTTCCTTAGATTTCAACTGAACTTCAGATTTAATCCTATCAAGGACACCAAGCAAATCACCTACAGGGTTGATCTTTTCTTTTGCCACAACTAATTTCCTTTCACATTCGAATTACTAATTGTATCACCAAATATATTTGATAATCTAGCATACAAGGGTTCTACTCTAATATCCTCGTCTGTTAAAAATTCATCAAGTGTTTTGCCCGTTTTTCTTTCGATGAATAAAGCCAAACTCCTAAAAGCTTGTTGCATAGGATTTAACACTGAGCCTTCCTGCCACAAGCTTTCATAAGTGACATCCAAAGATTTACTTAAATTGTTCCTAGCAATATCGGAATTAACTTTTTCCGGAATCGTTGTAGCATCAATTGTAACACTAGTTGCTATTCCTGGATAAAGAGCCCGTGCCCTATTTAATCCGGCAGTCGCAATTAGAGCAAAATAATCAGTATAAAGAGTAATCAAAGAGGCAAAAGTGGGTGTCGGTGGTAACGTCGCGATAGCATCTTCAACATCCGTTGGCGGCTCTTCTCCTGCAACACCACCAATAATTATAGCTCCTGAACTGCTGGAACTTTGACTAGAACTCGAACTTCTAGAACTTGATGAACTGCTAGTCGATGAACTAGAACTCCTCGATGAACTACTGCTCTGAGAACTACTTGAACTTGCGAAACTAGAAGAACTACTACGAGAACTGGACGAACTACTCTTAGACGAACTACTTGAACTACGAGAACTAGATGAACTGCTTTCTGAACTCGATGATGAACTGCTTACAGAAGAACTACTTGAGCTTCTAGAACTGGACGAACTGCTTCGTGAACTGCTAGAACTCCGTGAGCTAGAGCTACTAGAGCTTCGTGAACTACTAGAACTGCTGCTTTGACTAGACGAACTGCTTTTTGAACTACTAGAACTGCGTGAGCTAGAAGAGCTGCTGCTTTGACTCGACGAACTACTGTGAGAAGAGCTGCTTGAGCTTCCTGAAGAGCTTGAAGAAGCCCCTGTGCTTGAAGAGCTGCTGCTTTGACTTGACGAACTGCTTCTGGATGAACTTGAACTTCTAGAGCTGCTTGAACTTCTAGAGCTGCTTGAACTTCGTGAACTACTCGAACTTCGTGAGCTACTACTACTCGAACTTTGTGAGCTGGATGAACTGAGTGAGCTTGACGAGCTGCTTCTGCTTGAACTACTAGAACTTTGTGAACTACTTGAACTTTGAGAACTACTTGAACTACGTGAACTGCTAGATGAAGCAGGGGTGCTAGAAGAACTACTGCTTTGACTGGATGAACTACTTATTGAACTTGAAGATGAGCTTCTAGAGCTAGAACTACTTGAGCTTTGTGAGCTGCTTGAGCTTTGTGAACTACTAGAGCTTCGTGAGCTACTAGAACTACTACTTCGACTAGACGAACTACTTGTTGAACTTGAAGATGAGCTTCTAGAACTAGAACTGCTGGAGCTTTGTGAGCTACTTGAGCTTCTTGAAGAACTGCTACTTTGACTAGACGAACTACTTCTTGAACTTGAAGATGAACTTCTAGAGCTAGAACTACTTGAGCTTTGTGAGCTGCTTGAACTTCTAGAGCTGCTTGAGCTTCGTGAACTGGAGCTACTTGAGCTTTTGCTTGAGCTACTACTTGACTGGCTGCTAGAAGAGCTACTTTGTGAAGAACTTGAACTGCTTCTTGAACTTGATGAACTTACCGCTTCTAATACTATGACCGTCCGTGGTTGTTCAATAAAGCAATAGGGCTCTCTGAATAGCAGGGCAAGTTCGTTTTCGGTGAGACCCCTATTCCATATCATTGTTGATATGATAAAACCATCCCACATACCATCAGTGGGCTCATCGTCGCCGCCGATCCATAGGGTTCTATCGGAAATCTGAACATTACCAGTTAATGCTGAGTCAATGTCGCCTTTAACAGTGTCTATATAGACAGATACATTGGCTCCATCATAAACACCAGCAAGCATACGTGGAATTCGGACATCAAAGTTAACTACACTGAAACCATCGGTGAATATGCCATCCGTGGCGACGGAATCGCCATCGGACCAGACGCCCATTACTACATTTTCACTGGTTTGCCACGTCAGATTAACAGTGTCGGTGCCGCTTCCGGCCTTAGTAACAATATTTTCATTGCCAGTCCCACTGATTATTTGTTTATTGTTCTGAACCCAACATATTACAGTGAGACCGGGTTTGCCACCGATATAGCCCGTCTGGTTTCCGGAGACATTATCAGTGATTTGGATTTTGTCGTCAGTAAGAAAATTAGTGGAACCGCCTCCGCCTTCCCAGGCGATTCCTCTCGTAGTAGGTGACCACTTAGAACCTGGACCAAGAATAGTTCCCTCAGTTTGGTAGCGGCTCAAGTCATAAACTGTACTTCCAGTACCTTCGTTGAGTAGCCAGCATCCAACTAAATCTTTGGCAAATATATGACTAGTATTAAGTTGAGCACCTCTAGGGGGTTTTTGCCAAGGCGTGTCTATGTGTGTAACAAAACCACCACCAACAGCAGCCGCTTCGGTAGAACTAGAACTCTGAGAACTACTTGAGCTTCGTGAACTACTTGAACTTCTAGAAGAACTGCTAGAGCTTTGAGAACTGCTAGAGCTATGCGAACTGCTAGAACTACTCTGCGAACTGCTGCTTGAGCTTTGACTGCTACTGGAACTACGTGAGCTACTTGAGCTTTGTGAGCTACTTGAGCTTCGTGAAGAACTACTGCTTTGACTAGACGAACTGCTTCGTGAACTTGAAGATGAGCTTCTGGAGCTAGAACTGCTGGAGCTTTGTGAACTACTAGAACTTTGTGAACTGCTGGAACTTTGTGAACTGCTGGAACTTCTAGAACTAGAAGAGGAGCTTCTAGAACTGGAAGAACTTTCGGAACTACTTGAGCTACGTGAGCTGCTTGAGCTTTGTGAACTGCTAGAGCTTTGTGAACTGCTAGAGCTTTGTGAACTGCTAGAGCTTTGTGAACTGCTGGAGCTTGAGCTACGTGAGCTGCTTGAACTCCTAGAACTGCTTGAGCTTTGTGAACTACTAGAACTTCGTGAGCTAGAACTGCTTTTTGAGCTGCTACTTGAGCTTCGTGAGCTAGAGGAGCTACTGCGAGACGAGCTACTAGAACTTCGTGAGCTAGAACTGCTTTTTGAGCTGCTACTTGAGCTTCGTGAGCTAGAGGAGCTACTGCGAGACGAGCTACTAGAACTTTGAGAGCTAGAGCTGCTTTTTGAGCTACTACTTGAGCTTTGACTGCTTGAAGACGAGCTGCGTGAGCTAGAGCTGCTGGATTGCGAGCTACTACTGCTTTGTGACGAAGAACTACTTCGTGAGCTAGAACTACTTGAGCTTCGTGAGCTAGAACTGCTTTTTGAGCTGCTACTTGAGCTTCGTGAGCTAGAGGAGCTACTGCGAGACGAGCTACTAGAACTTTGTGAACTCGAAGAACTGCTTTGTGAGCTACTAGAGCTTTGTGAGCTAGAACTACTTTTTGAGCTGCTGGAACTTGCTTCTAAACTAGAAGACGAACTGCTTTGTGACGAAGAACTACTTCTAGAGGAACTACTTGAGCTTCGTGAGCTAGAGGAGCTACTGCGAGACGAGCTACTAGAGCTTTGTGAACTAGAGCTACTAGAACTTTGTGAACTACTAGAACTTTGTGAGCTACTAGAA
>SDBT01017649.1_pt1 | contig 11259 bp, 10 predicted proteins | sample 2277101 | NCBI WGS metagenome assembly SDBT01 (sample SAMN10404973, study PRJNA504765) | marine sediment metagenome | isolation source: marine sediment core GS10_PC15, 103 cmbsf | place: Arctic Ocean: Southern Knipovich Ridge | collected 2010 | reverse complement strand
CATACTCTCGTTCCGACGTGGGCCATCCATCGGTCGCATCAGTGACGTCCACCCAGCCGCGATTGCGAAAGCGGCTGAGGGCCGGGTGCCCCATTTTGAGCGTTACGCCCTCAGACAGCATGCGGAGTAGCTTGATATCGGCGACGGAGACCAGATCGGCCTCGTCTGCCGTCAACGCGCACGCGTCCCTCTCCCCTTCGTCGGGCGCGGGGTCGGGCTGCTCGACATTCGTCGCGCGCAACAGCGCTTCCAAAGCGGGCACGGCGCCGGTTGCTTTGTGTATGGCATCATGGAGTGACTTGATCCCTTGTGGGCGCAACAACTGGCGACTTCCTTCCATGGTTAATTGATATGTCTCGTCCCGAATGCCGTCCTCAGCTATATCCACACGGACTTCCAACTTGTCGTCTCCGAACTCCGCCGTATAGTTCGTGTGTTGCGCTCTAATAGTCATGTCTCCCTCCTGTTATAGCCCCGCGTCGCGCAGGGCCTTGTGAATAGAGCCCGTTAAATGCGACAGGTTTGTCCAGTTGCGAAACGACGGATCAGATACTGCCAAGTAAGCCCGGCTCACCACGTCTAACCATCGGCCCGCGAACACCTTCAGCAGCCGCGCGCAGCGCTTGTATGCCAGCGCCTTTTTGTAGATGAGCAGGAACGGGCAAGGTCGGTCGAACTCAACGCAGGCGCAATCGCCACCGCATGGCTTCGGATCGCCCTCGATGTCGTCTTGGTCAAAGCCGCAAGGGAATCGGGTCAGTACGTCGCTCATCGAAACCCCTCAAACTCTGGCGAGTCGGTCAACTCCGCCATCTCTGCTGGCGTCATCCACACGCGCCGGATTGTGAACGTCACCGCGTCGCTGTCCTCTAGCTGCGCCTCTAGTTCGTCGCCCAGTGCAGAGGTGAGGTATGGGCCTGCGAGACTCGGGTATTCTACGATTAACACGTCCGTGCAGAACGACGCCGTGACCTCAAACATCTCGGTTTTGTCGCTCACGCTATCGCCTCCCAGGCTATTCGCTTTTGGCGAAGCTCCTCTTTGATAGGATGGATCTTATGCCCGGAAAGAGAACTAGCACAGGAAAGCGTTCCACGAAATCTGAGGTACTCGCTGGACTCGCAATGAAAAATCCCTTAGAGATGGGATGGCCTATCGGATTCATTGTAAAAGGAAGACAAACAGTTAAGCATAAAGGCTTTCTTAAAACCTCTCTTGATAAAGGTAATCGCCTAAAATGTGCCTATAAGATAAGTGGAACGAAGTTTAGTCGCATCTCTTCCTCGAAGACAATCTTCCGTGGTTGTGGAGGGAATCTACAGAATTGGCCTCATAGAGGGCATGGAGTTCGTTCTATTGTAATCCCTGATATTCCTATCGTTCGAGGAGGAAAAGTAATTCCTTATAAGTTCATATATGCTGACCTTGAACAAGCAGAGGCTCGAGTTGTCGCCTATATTGCAGGAATAGAAAGGCTCATAAAGCTCTTCGAAGAAGGAGAGGACGTACATACTTGGATGGCTTCCACTGTTATCTTTCGTTGCTCTGAAAAAGAGGTTACGTTTGAGCGTCGTTATCTCTCGAAGAAGATTGTCCATGCTGGAAATTATAAGATGGGCTGGTGGAAACTCCTTATTACGCTCGCAGCCGATGCAGTAAAACAGGGAGCAATCATTCCAATGACTGCGGCTGAGGCAAAAAAAGCACTTAACCGTTATCATGGATATTTTCCAGAACTGATAATGTGGCATCTCTCAACAGCAGACGAACTAAGAGAGTCGAGATACTTAACAGACCTTCTTGGAAAGGTTCACTACTTCTTCGGAGCTTTGAATGACGACACTGTTAGAGAAGCAATATCGTTCGTTCCTCAGTCTACGGTCGGCTCCCTGCTCGACTTAGGACTCTCAAGGCTTGATGCTGAGCTTGAAGAACACGAGGAGAAAGAAATGCGTTGCGTGGCTCAGGCTCATGATGCCGTCCTCTTTCAAGCTCCTGAAGACCGCATTGATGAAGCGATTGGGCTTCTTGAGAGGAACCTTATAATACCTCTCAAGACGCATGATGGAGTAGAATTCACGATTCCTTTAGGTTGCACAGTCGGAGATAATTGGGAAGAAGCAAGCTAAGAATGATAAGAGCCTGTCTAGAGTCATGGGTTATGTCCTATCTCCGGTTTCTGACTAGACATGAAGCTCCTGAAATCTTTAACCAATGGGTTGCTCTTGCAGTAGTGAGCGCAACGCTTCGTCGTCGTATCTTTCTTGATGTGGGATTTAAGATAATCTACCCGAACCTCTTCGTTATTCTTGTCGCTCCAACAGGGAAGAGGAAAAGTGCTGCCATTGAAGAAGGAGAGAAGCTTATACGTCTTGCACAATGTGCTCCTCTCTTCGCGAATAAAGCCACGCCTGAAGGACTTCTTTCTTCCTTACAGTCGTCAATGAAATGGAGCGAGAAGGAAGAGGGAGGAGAAGGAAAGACAAAAGGAAAGCTCTTACAAGGAGCAGAGACATTTATAATCGTTGACGAATTTACGACATTTGTAGGAAATAAAGCACTCGAGAGTGGACTCCTTCCCATTCTTACGAACATCTATGATTGCAAAGACCATTGGAAGTATGTGACACGAACGCAGAGCCTCATCTATCTTCGCGACATCTGGATAGGGATGCTTGCTGGAACGACTCCCGAAATGATGCATCAAAGCATTCCAAGGGAGATTATGGGAGGAGGGTTCTCCTCTCGATGTAACTTTGTCTGTCAGATGAGCTATGAGAGAAAGCAACCCGTTTGGAGCCTATCAAAAGAAGAACAGAAACTACGTTTCAATCTCGTCTATGACCTTAAGACGATGACAAGGCTTGGAGGTCAAGTAAGAATGACAGACGAAGTCAGAGCATTATATGAAGCGTGGTACTTAGGAGATAGAACGGAGGAAGCTCTTGACCCGATGTTCGGAGGTTATGTAGAGCGTAAGCCTCATCAAGCAATTCGTCTTGCAATGCTCTTCAGTGCAGCAGAGAGTGATAGCCTTATAATTGAGAAGCACCACTTTGATGCTGGAATCGCTGCACTCGACGAGATTGAATATTATATGCCGATAGCTTTCCAGTATCTGAGCTCTCCAGATGCAGGAGTAACAGCCTCAGTTATAACAGCACTCAGAAAAGCTGGAAGGCCGATGCTTCACTCTGATCTCCTGAGAAGTGTTTATCATAACGTAGGGTCAGCCGAGAGACTTCGTCATATTATAAGTGATCTTGATGCAATGGGAAAGATCAAGATAACAAATAGGGGAGGACTTTGGTATGAGTATATAGAAACAGACAAAGAAAAGAGGGCAGAAATAGAAGCAAAACAAAAAGGAAGGAAACGAGGAAAGAGGGGGAAGGGGATGAAGAAGGATTGAAGACTATTCAATGTCCTCCAGGAATCCTCACGTGTGACCAGTGTACTGTCTTTATCTGTCCAATGAGAGAGATAACAAGAAGAAGGGCAAAACAAAATGAACGCCTTAGAGAAATTAAAGAGAGAAAGAGAATACAAGCTCCTGTGCAAAAGTGAATGCCCTTTTTGCGAAAGTTCAAGAATCTACTGGAGACGTGCTGGCCCTTGTGACCTTTTCCATTGCGCCTCTTGCCTCAAGTATTGGAGGTTCAACACTACTTAAAGGTGTTCACAGTGTGAACGTGATCCTAGCTTAGATCACCCACCATCGTTCCATATTGGCCTTTCCAATTCCAGTCCATATGTGTATAGCTGAGACGGCTCGGACATAGGGCTTATTAGCTTCTCGCCATCTTCTCCTACACACCAAGATTCGGCAATTAGGAAATAGCGATAACTGCCGAGGGCTGGAACTGTATCAACAAAGTTGGGAGCGGGTGTTGGTGTCTGTCCAACTAATATAGGAGGCCCTAACTCTCCCGCACCTAAAACATCGGAACGGTATACGTAGTAGCTCTCGACATCCGGCTCCGGGTTCAGTTCCCATGCAAGCGCAATCTCTGGGACAGTCGTACAAACTGCGCCGAACGCGGCTCCACTTGAGAATAAAAGCACCAACGCTACAACTCCTACAATTATGTTTCTCATTTCGTTTATCTTCCTTTCCTCGATGGACGAGGTTTAAGCCCCTTCTTCTTCAACCTTTTTACCTTCTCTGCTTCTGCCTCTCTTATTGCTTGATCAACACCTGCTCCTCCAACGATATGTTGAATCGACTGGAAGAATGTGCGCTCAACTTCATAAGCTCCTCCACGAACGTTATACTCTGAGTCGATCATTTCTCTTACTCTTCGAACAGCAAGTCTATCAAGGCTCTTCATTCCTGTAGCACTCTCGAGGACGTTCATAAGATCAATATAAAGAGGAATATACATGTCAGCCATTTGAGGAATGTCTCTTGAAAGCTCTCCCCAAGCCATCTTGCGAAGGTCTTCTGGAGTCTGTGGATCGAGAACCTTCAAAATCCCCACCATTACAGCGATGGGAGCATTTGCTGCTCGTAACGCGAGAGCTCCAAGCTCAAACCCCGTAATTGCTATTGGATTATAAGGATTGCTTCTCCTTCCTGTCAGCATCGAGAAGAGTGCACCAGTTATAATTCCATGCACGATCATTGACCCTATAACTTGAGCTCCTGCTATTCGCTCCCTTCGTGTCTTTCCATGAAGAACCTTATTAGCTTGCTTCATCATGCGCTCTGCATATGAACGAGGAAAGGTGAAGAGGTTGAGAAGCGTCTTTGCTCCTTCAGGCATCTCAGTAGGAGAGCGGTCAGCACGTGCATAGAGGAAGTGAACGTCCTCAGTCGTTACTCTTGCAATGAAGCGAGCGAACGCATCATCCCCCTCAGAGGCCCAAATCTCGAGGGCTTGCTGCTGTTGAATCGGAGTTATATCATCAAGCCTTATAGCTTTGAAAACGTCCTCGACGCTCTTCCTTCCTTCTTTTAGATCAACAACCGCTCTGCGAACAGCTGAACTCTTTGCTTTGAAGCACCACAATCTGTTCACGCGATCAGACCAAGGATAGATGTTGATCTTCTCTGCAAGTTGATTGAGCTTCCTAAAACCGGGAACCTCGTTGAGGATTGCCATTGAGCCCATTAACCACTCGTCTAACGCCCTCGTCTGATCAACGAAAAGCGAGAAGTATTCATAGTCTGCATCTGGCATTTTCTTGTAAACGTCAGGATGGACGAGATCTGCCTTTCCTACATAGAGGCCGGGGTTCTGAAAGAGGTTCCTCAGACCTAGAACAGTTCTTACTCTAATAACGACGAGTGCTGCCTGACCGTAAGCTCTTGCGAGCATCCTGTAAATCCAACGATCATCGAAGCGAAACCCTTTCAGGTTTGCAGCGAAATCATCGAGAGCTTCCTGTATCTGCCTTGGGTTGTCGAACTCATTATTCCTGTGTGCAGTCTCAAACTCATTAGACAAGAGGTCAAGATACGGTTGCATATAAGTTCCCGTATCCATCTGACGCATGTAACGATTGAGGCGAGAGAAGAGCGTCTTATCTTGTGCCGCGTATCCTGTCCCACGAGGCATCAAACGACTCTTTCCTATCAGTTCGAGTTTTGCCCTCTTCTGTTCGAGAGGGGGATGCACGATTTCCCACGGATCATAACCACTCTCAATGACTCCCCATGTTTGCTCCTTTACAGTCTCACGAAGAAGCTTCAAGCCTCCATATTGGAAGGCAGTTTTTGCTTCTTCAATCTGACGTAATGCTTCTTCATTCTTTGTTTTCTCTGCGGGAATCTTAAATCCATGCCAGTAATGCTCGTAGATTTGCCTTGCACGAACCTTCCACTCATACGACTCAAAGACAGTTTGAAGCTCCTCTGCAACCGCAAGTTCAGTATTGCTGAGGAAGGGGCGTTCAGGAGCATTTTCAATATCAAGATGCGAAGAGAGCCACTGTGAGATACGGTCTTGCGCCTTCCTATCTCCGAGGATTGAACGAAGTTCATTCTTCCCCTTCACACCCGGAACAGAAAGCTCTATCGCCTTTTCAAGTTTCTTATAAGTATTAGCGTGAATCGCTTGGATACGATGATTAACGTCCACAATCTTTGCATGGATTCGAGAGAACGCTCTCCCTGTCTTTCTGCTTGCTTGTTCCATCCAATAGCGCATTGCGTCAAGAGGATGAGGGTCACGAACCTCTCCCTTATCGAGGCTGATTCGAGTCTTTAATCTCTCGTAATGGGGAGCAAGCTGAGGATTCTTCTCAACCGCAGTCTGTTGCCTACGAGAGAGCTCATTTATTAAGAGCGTTCGTTCAAGAGCCCTCTTAAATTGAATGGCTGCTTTCTCTGTAACGTAGGAGGTCTTTTTTGGATCCTCCAGATTAGGAACATAGCGAGGTTGCTTCCCACTTAGATGCTTGTCGACGAGGGCTTGAAACTCTTGCTCCGTGAGGAGCCCTTCTTTTATTGCATTATTCTTTCTTGACGCAATGATTACTTCTTGCTTAGGTGTTATGATGGTTCGAGAACCAATCTTCTTTGGACGCCTTTGCTTCTTCGGGCCACGACCGAGGCGTCTCTCAAGCTCGTTCGTCATTTGTCTTGCTTGCGTCTTTGACATAAAGGCAGCAGACTCAACGCCAGTCATTTCCTTCTGGAGAGCTTTTCGCTCCTCTTCGGAAAGTTTAAGCTCATTTGCGAGTTTATGAATCTGTCCCTTCTGCTGAGTAGTTGCCTTGTCTGCCTGACGAAGCATTTTGTGTCCGGGGATTAGCTTAGAAGGAAGTGTTTGGAAAGCAGGTTTCATCTGCTCTGGCTTGAAGATAACAAACGAGATGCTTCCTGTATCTTCAATATCGTTCCTATAAATAATCCCATCGTATTTCTTTCGAGTCTCAGGATCACCAAGAGCTTTTGACATTGGCTCTCCTTCAAGTATAGGCACTTCCATTGAACCAAGAGGCTTCTTCATGTCAAGGTAGGCAGGAATCAACTTTATTCCCTTAACGTCTCCTCCTGTTTCAGCACGAGGGTAAATATGAGTTCGTTGAGAGGCAGCTTCTGCTGTCCCAAAGTGAATCTCTTCGCTTGATCCAAGCCCTGCGTCTGTCTGCGTCCCATGATAAACAATCAGTGGATTCCCTTCTTCATCCACAATCTTTGTTTTAGGAATGATCTCACGAGCCGTTTCTGGAGACAAGATTCGAGGCTTCATCTTTGCAATCTCATTCTCAACCCATGATCGATTCGCCTTCGTATCATTCCACGCATCTCGAAGCTCGATGTAGCCTTCGTTCTTCTCGATGTCTTTCTCCTTCAGGCCAACCTCTCGAAGAGCTCTCCTTGCTTGCATCATTTCTTGGAATTGCCTTCCCGCAAACTCTCCAAGAACCTCTGACTCTCGCACGAGACCTTCGGGCTCTGCAAGGGCTGAGTCCCACCAATCGACATAAGCAGCCTCTCCAGCAGCGTGCATTCCATCTGCCATCATTCCAAGCGTTTCTTTTCCTCTTACTTCTGCATCATGAGAAGCTTTCTCAATCCGCTCAACGGCAAGAGCTTTTTCTTTCTCGTAAACTCTTCGCGTTCTTCCCTCACGCACAACTCCTACTCCACCAGCCATTGCAAAGGGAAGTCCGAGAACCATGAAGGAAGGAAATGTATCTATAAAAGTCCGTGCTGCATCCTCTGCGACGATATTAACAATATCATCAGGGAAAATCTTCCCTTCCTTTAAGCTCTTTCCAAACTCTCGAGCAGTTGTCTGAACGACTTCTTGCACAGATTCTTGTCCTGCTTCTGCTGTAACTGTTCCTCCATATTGGAGAAGGAGCTTCTTTACAGACTTATTCGCAAAGATTCTTTTCGCTGCCTTCCTCGTTGCAGCTTTAAGGAACTTTTCACTTCCAGGAACAAGCCTTACTAAGAGACGTAACTGTGAGACTTCAATCAGAGCATTGAGAGCACCAACGCCGATTGCAAGAGGCTTTGCAACATGAGGCTCAATATCTTCAGCAATCATATCTGCGTAAGCGTTACCTCCCTCAATAATCATGACGCGACGTCCAGCCATTGCAGCGGCTCCGACACCAGCCGCGATAGGAACAGTGATTATTTCGTCACCTGGAATAGGAGCACCAATGATTGCAACCGCTCCTCCTGCAACAGTCGCTCCCATGAGCGCTTCTGTACCAACGTCAGCCATCAACGGGAACATCTCCGCAGCACCAAGAACTCCTTTCTCAAGGATATTCCTTGCATCTGGATGAGCAGTTCGAATGATTTCCGTTTGTTCTCTGATAGCATTACGGTCTTCTGGAGTATCTTCTCCGAAGATGCCTCGATGCCATCCAAGCTCACCTCTCTTAATGATAGCTTCTCCAGCAAGCAAGCTGCTAGTGATACGACCTCTGAAGCTTCTCTCTTCCTTAAAAAGCTCGAACTCTTCCGGGATTTCTTCTTCGGAAAGCTCGAAGCCCTCTGGAAGAGGTTCCTCTTCCTTGAAAAGCTCAAACCCTTTTGGAATTGTCATTGTCATTTCGCTACGATTATCCTTCCATCAGGAAGCTCGTACTTGCTCTTTCCTTGAGGGGTCTTTCCGATGAAGGTTGTTCCCTTCGGTAACGAGGAAGGAATCTCTTCTGCCTTCTCTCCTGACGCACCAAGAAGAAGTTCCTGCCCTCTTCGCACATAAGGACGCCAAGGGTTCTGAGCTTTTCTCACTGCTCTTTCATCCTCCTTGATATCCCCACTATAATAATCTGCGTCAATCAGACTATCATACTCTGCTGCGTTCTCCTCCCACGTTGTAAGAGTATCCCAATCGACTGTTCCTTTTTCCAACGCTATATCTGCGAGCTCTATCTTCTTTTTGTGTACTTCCTGTTCTCTTACTTCCTTTCCGACCTTGATCTGTGAATCTATCTCAGCTCGCCCTTCCGCAGACTTCGCTCTTTCCTCTGCGGCTCTCGCTCTTTCCTCCTCAGCAGTCTCTTTTCCGATCTTAATATCTTCAGGAAGGTCATAACCATATTCCTTCGCAAGATCTCTAAAGACCGGAGTGAGCTTCTCACGCTCTCCGGGGCCGGACCCTTTATAAATACTTCCAAGGAGGTCTGTGAACATCTGACGGTTTCTTCCTTCTTGATCAGCCTCCATTTGTCCTTTTCTAAGTTCGAGTTCCTTCTCTCCTCTTGCCCCTACTCCTCTTCGATACTCTTCAAGAGCCTTTGCATCACGAGCTCGCTGGTCAGCATCCTTGATGTTGCGCTCCCGTTCCCATTGCGCTTTCATAATGTCAATGACGGACCGCTGCCTCGATTGACGATTCTGCTCTTGAAGCATCGCCCTATCGTGTGGAGTTACAGATGGCCGCCAAATCATAGGTTGTGCAGGCACTCTTATTCACCTCCAATAGCGCGGTTTCTTTTGTGATTTAGGGGAACTAACTCCAAGTTCAGGAAAGGAAGCTCCAAGCCCTTTCGGTGGAGCACTAACAGTACTTATACTTGTCCCTCCTCCGAAAGAAGGATAGTCAGGGAAGTTTTCGGAGAGCATCGGGGTAAATGTCTCGAACCCAAGCATTTGCATCCAAGGGCCAAGAGCGGAGATCGCATTCTGCTGCGACTGTTGATATGCACCTGCATAAAGCTCTCCACGCCTCGCTCCCATATCGGACTCGAAATCTCCCCATGCTCTTCCTTCTGCCTCAGCACGAGGAGTTCCCCAGAAACCCGGCCCTGTAAAAGCTGCGCGTGTTTTAGGAATGATCGACTGTTCCATCTCACGCTCTCCAGGGCCATAGATTGACTCCTTGTAAAGCGTGTCAAGAGCTCCGAGGTCAGGCTGACCACTCAACATTTGCATCCAAGGGCCGAGCATTTGTTGCATCGTCTGCCTGTACCAGTCGTCCTGCTCTTCAGTAATCCCCGGAATTTGATATACGTCAAAGGGGTCATACTCTGCGATTGGTTGTTCAACGTCGAAAGGAGACGCAGCACGTATCCCTTCATCAGGAGATGGCCCTTTTTGTGAACGCCTCCCTCCACTGATAGGAATGCTACCAAAGTCAGGCACAATATTCCTCCTTTATGGTGCGGCCTCTTGAACCTTGAGTTGTTCCGCCGTTAGTATGCCTGCTGTCTGTAATTTACGTCTACGCTTTGGATGCGCGAACGGGCCAGCCCCCTTCCGAACCCAATAATGAATCCACCACGCTCGGATTTTTACCATCCCATCTTCTAAACAAATCTCTTTCAACAGACCATCAATCTTCTCTCGCCACTTCCCATCTGGGTCAGGTAACTTTCCTGAACGCAAAATTTCATAGCCGCAGTCATGATACAACGCACCCGGTCTTACTGTATCAGTATCAATGCAGATGAAGCTGGCTCCATCATTAACATACCCAACAAGAATAGTCCACATTCCATTCTTGAGCAAAGAATAATATTTGGTGACGATATCTTCAGGCGGAAAGATATTGGTTTGACGAGTCACTGTAAGGGCGTTGATGTATTTCCAATTACCTTTATAGAACCAGATTCGCATATCAAATCTCTCGAATGTTGAGCTTGAAAGTTTCTTTGCCTTTCAACTTGGCCATGAAAGCGTTGAAGGCTTTTCTGGACTTGTCAATTCTGCGCTTTCCAAACTGACGACCAAGCAAGATGCAGCCGCTTGTATTCTTGATCTTGTTCCCTTTGTGGAGTAAAATATGACTTCGCCCCGGTACTTTACGCACCATGAAAGCGTCCCCAAAGCGCCAAGATTTAGTACGCTGACAAAGGTATTCTCCCAAGGGGATACAAGAGACATTGCGTTCGTTATTTTTCCAATCTCTCTCCAAAGTTACACAGAACGCTTCTCCTTGAAGTAGCAAGACACCAAATGTCCCTTGATCACTTTGCACCACCCTGATTATGTCTACTATTATAGGAGAATCTGACATTATTCTCCTCCTCCATTCTTTTGATGCTCCCTAATCTTCATGACAACTTTTTCAATATTCACTATTCGTCCATCCATAGCCTCTACCTGTGCAACCATGCCCGTTCCACCTGGTGGCCCTTGCAATACTTCATAGAGGACTTTGACATCCTTACAAGGTTGCCCACCGCAGTCCTTCTTATTAACCTTCCCTCTGAGGTCTTTGATCACATAAAGAACAAGCGCAATGGGTATTATTGTAAGCCATTCCATAACGATCCTCCTAATTCCTTCTATGCTCAATATGGAACAAATCTCGCATCTACTCGCTCCTATCTCCGCCGAAT
>SDBT01017648.1_pt1 | contig 11259 bp, 9 predicted proteins | sample 2277101 | NCBI WGS metagenome assembly SDBT01 (sample SAMN10404973, study PRJNA504765) | marine sediment metagenome | isolation source: marine sediment core GS10_PC15, 103 cmbsf | place: Arctic Ocean: Southern Knipovich Ridge | collected 2010 | reverse complement strand
CACCCATGAGTAGACATCCTCTGGCCCACGCTCTTCAAGCAAGCCAATTAACACGACTAATTTAGCCGCGCTTTGTAAGGTGAATTTTTCTTGTTGATGATTACCTGCAGATAGGCAAGCACCTTTAATGGTACAGACTGTCACGCTGGTAATGTCCGCTGAAACACACGCTAGTTCTGGAATATAACTAGCAACCACACCCTCATGATTGCTTTGTGCGCTAGCAATAGCGTCTTCTAATACTGTTTGTATGACCTGTTGATCATGACTCATACCTATCCCCCCCAACCTAAAAATAATGGTGCCGATGAGAAGATTCGAACTTCCGACCTACTGATTACGAATCAGTTGCTCTACCAACTGAGCTACATCGGCACAGCAAGTCACGGGAGTATAAAGTTACAATTACGGTATTGCAAATTGGTCTTCATCACGCTAAAAAGCACTCATGATTATTTTTAAATGGCAAGGTATAAACAAATCGGGTGCCCACTTACATGGCGAGCGCGAATCTCTTAGCGTGTCACTTTTGCGCGCTGAACTGCTAGACGAGGGCCTAACAGCACTTACTATTTGGCAGAAACGGCGGCTAGGCTTCAACTTACGCATTACTGTGTTCAAACCCCGTGTTGCCATGCAAGCGCTATGCGACCTGTACCGGCAATTGCAAAGCTTATTAGATGCCGGAGTGCCGCTGCTAAAAAGCCTGGAAATAATCCATGCCAGCTGTGAAGATGCCGCTCTAAAACACATGTTGGTGAAAATAACAGCTAAAATCAGCGCGGGGCACACTTTGGCACAAGCCTTGGGCCTATTTCCCAAACAAATTGATTCGCTCGCACGCCACTTGATTGATGCCGGCGAGCAATCTGGCACACTCAGCACCATGCTAGGAAGTTTGGCTGATCATGCTGAAAGAACTCATCAGTTAAAATCTCGGCTAAAAGCGGCGCTAATTTATCCCGCAACTGTACTTAGTGTTGCACTCGCGGTGACTTGCTTGATGTTAATCACAGTGATACCACGTTTTCAGGCAATGTATGCTAATTTTGGCGTACAGCTTCCCGTCTATACGCAATGGGTGCTGGGATTCACCAATTTACTACGTCGATATGGTGGCATGGGATTGCTTAGTTGTCTTGTGACTGGGTTTCTCTTGATACACCTTCGTCAACGCTCAATCACAATGGCTAAAAGCTGGGATGCTGTATTGTTAAAGCTGCCACTCGTTGGTCGCATCCTGCGTTATGCAATTTGGACGCGTTGCTTGCGAACGCTTGGCATTACGCTACAAGCGGGATTGCCGTTAATGGAGGCCATGTCAGCTGTTGCCAGAGTCAGCGGCAATCATCACTATCAGAGCGCGTTTGAACAGTGCAAACAGGCGGTCAGCCATGGGGAGCTACTCTCACAGTCATTGGCCAAAACTCGTCTCTTTGCGCCACGCATATCGCATTTAATCGCGATTGGCGAGCAATCAGGCAAGCTTGATAACATGTTGGCATCCCTGGCCGATTATTATGCGAATCGACTGGATGCCACCTTGGCCAAACTAAGTCAGTTGCTTGAACCGGCAATAATGATTATCCTGTGCATAGTGGTTGGTGGCCTGATTACAGCAATGTATTTGCCGATATTCCGACTGGGAAGTTTAGTTTAAAGGAGAAGAAAGAAAGGATGCATATAATCAATTTTTTTAATACTCACACGACCATTTTTCTAACCATGGTTGGAATACTCGGGTTGTGTGTCGGTAGTTTTTTAAATGTCGTTATTTATCGTCTACCGATTATGTTGCATCAAGCTTGGCGCGCAGAATGCTTGGACTTTTTAGAACAACCCACTCAAGTACAACCCCATGCCATCACACTAAATAAGCCACGCTCGCATTGCCCAAATTGCAACAAACAAATTCCATTTTGGCATAATATCCCGATACTGAGTTATCTTTTATTACGTGGAAAATGTGCTTATTGCAAAGCTCGCATTTCACCACGATATTTATTTGTTGAACTCGGCACTGCAGTCCTTGCCATTTTTATTGCTTATGAATTTGGCGCAAGTTGGCCAATGTTAGCCGTACAAATCTTTACTGCTAGTTTGATCGCGCTGTTTTTTATTGATATCAGCCACCAATTATTACCTGATGATATTACCTTGAGCCTGTTATGGTTAGGTTTGTTTTGTAACATCTGGGGAACGTTTACCGACTTACAATCAGCTGTTATCGGCGCCTTGGCAGGTTATTTAAGCTTATGGATTGTTGCCTTTCTATTTAAAAAATTACGCAAAAAAGACGGTATGGGCCATGGTGATTTTAAATTATTTGCCGCGCTAGGCGCCTGGCTAGGTTGGCAGGTTCTACCATTTATCATTTTACTCGCCTCAGTATGTGGCGCAATTATTGGTGTGTCATTTTTGATTATGAATAAAAACAAACCCGACACACCCATGCCATTTGGCCCAATGTTAGCGCTAGCGGGTTGGATAGCCATGTTTTGGGGTGGCCAATTAATAACCTTGTATATGCAATTATATAGCTTTTAATCAGCGAGACGAACACATGTTAACAGTAGGTCTAACCGGCGGAATCGGTAGTGGAAAGACAACAGTAGCAAAACTATTTTCTGATCTTGGCGTACCGATTATTGATGCCGATATCATTGCTAGAAATGTTGTTGCTAAAGATACGCCCGCGCTTAAAGAAATCACTAAGCAGTTTGGTGATTCTGTGTTAACGAAAAATGGTGAACTTAATCGAAAACAACTTCGTGACATTATTTTTAATAACGCGGCTTCACGCAAATGGCTGGAAGATTTACTACATCCACTTATTCGCGAACAAATGCGAGATGAAATTAACCAGCTGACCACCCCCTATTGTATTTTAGTCATTCCCTTATTAGCTGAAAATCCGACACCTCATCCCTTAGTGCAACGTATTTTGGTTATTGACGCACCTGAAACCTTGCAAATTGAACGCACTATGTCGCGTGATAATATTAGCATTGACCAAGCGACTTCTATTCTCCGTTCACAAGTTAGCCGCGAACATCGCCTTGCAATCGCTGATGATGTGATCACTAATATTGGTAATATCGATGAGTTAAAAAACCAAGCTGCCGCACTACACCAAAAACTACTATCGCTCACCTAGGGCTGAACATAAAAAGCACAGCTTGGAATATTAAGCTATACTTATCAGTATGTTATACAAAACAAACATACGAGATAAGCCTAAGAGCAACTGCGAGTTAATCGCAATAGCCGCTATCGTAACCCTGACAGCCCTATTAAGCACCTCTGCAAGCGCTCTAAGCCGATCTGTGCACATCATTGCACCCAACCTTGAACTACCCAGCAATAAAATATCCCCTGCTACGGCTGAAATGCCTGATCTGATATTCAGCATTCAACCACGAGGCTTTAAATTCCCAGCCTCAGCCAAATTTAAATGGTGGGTACGCGTTCAATATCAAACAGCAAAACTTAGCATGCAATCTCGGGTTAAAACCATAGGTTGTGATCAGCCGATCGCGCTCCGACGTGTCGCCGTTTGGGCTTTACCAGCAGGAAAGATAAATGAAATCTGTGTTAGAGATATGAGCAAACGAAATATTTGGATTAGCACACCAGGGCCATTACTAAATTTATATAACCCCATACAAATTGAAAAGTCTGATGGATCGAGACACATCGTGAAAACTAAAAACAAAGATGGTGAGCCACTATCACATGACGGTATGCTACTGTATGGTGGTGGGCGATTAGAAATTGTTGCAAAAGTAGAATACCGAACGCCACAAGGTCAATATCAATCACATATTGCACGGTTCCCCAATAATTACCGAAGCTCAAGCTTCTCCCACCAATTAAAAGGTCTCAACCCAAATCTGCAACAACGTCAAGCGCAATTTCAAGGTGTCAGTGATGCTTTATATACGCCAAACCCAACGAATGAACAAAGCCAATTACGCCAACAAATTACAGGCAATGAAAATTCAACACCTATTCCTGAAGAGCTTCATACGGTATTACCTGAGTTGATAAGCGCAATTGCGTGCCGCGAAACCCGCTGGCGACATTTTTGCGAAAAAGGATTTTGTATCGGTGTTGAAAGGGTTAGAGGTTTTCCAATTGTTGCATTTGACGGGGGTTATGGGATGTTTCAATTAACGATTCCTCACCCCAATTATTACCAAAAATGGAGCTGGAAGGAAAATTTAGTGAACACTATGCAACGCATGAATCGATTTATTAGCAACACAGAAAAGCTAGCAAACACGATGCCAAATGCTGCAGAGCGGAATCGAGTTTATTACCGCGAACTAATCTCAAGACATAATGCGTCTGCAATTGGTTATTATGAAAATGGTAAACGACGCCCTATCTTGTGTCGAGAAAAAGTGGCATTTGACAATAATACACCCAATACGAATCCTTTATATCGTAAAAATTTAGAACATAATCGCGCACTACTACAGGCTTTAGAAGTCTTTGGGCGTAGACTGCAAACAAATCGAGGCATTCAATGTGATGTGAAAAAAGGACGTAATATAAAAATCAGCCATCGCGGTAATATTCTAGCTGTATCTGCTTGCCGACCAGGAAAACATCAACTGCTACGCGGTAAAAAAATCACAAACACCATTGTTCTCCCAGCGCATGTTAGAGAGCCACTGCGCCGTTTTGGCCGTGGCTTAATTGACAATAAGCACGCCTCTTGTAATGGCTCAGGATTAAATAAAAATGCGGGTAGACGCATAGTCGGCACCTTCCGTCCTCCGAATAATTACCATATTGAACTCGTTGGACCCTGCCATAACTCTCCCACTTGCTACGTCGATGTCGATTCAGAATCACGCAATAATATTCGTGATGGATGCATCAGCCCAAAAGCCAGAAGGAGGTTTTAATGCGATACAGTCACTTAACATTCATCAGTATTTTTGTTTCAGGTATTTTATTTACAATATCAACTTTTGGCAGCACAAAATATTGTGATTATGCGCCATTCCAACGAGCTGATGCTGATATCCCTGTACACGAGGGATTAGTGGCCATACCTAACAACCCCAATGTGATTGCACACGTGGTTGAATATGGGACTGAGAAAGAACATGTTATCCCACGCGATACAAATAACTCACGTTTGCATACTCATATTTGGCTCGTCGATACACAGCAATGTAAAAAACTTGCGGTTCTCCCAATCCCACCGCATGCAAGCATTAATGTACATGCTGTCGATTTTGATTCACATGCCTTACCAGTCAAATTATTAGAACAAGGCAAAATTGAATTAAAATATGCCTATGCCATTCCCGAAAATAAAAACAGCCTGATTGTGCGCCGCGTGGTCCTTGATTCAAACTGGCAACTGCTATTAAAACAAGACATTATTGTGACAACAAACAGAGACGCAAGAAAGATCGCAAACCTAGCAGATTGGGAGCATGATGGAAATTTACTTGATCTATCAGAGTTAATTGAAAAAGATAATTACCTGCATCATCTTATTAAATTTAATGACGGCGCCCCAACTCTATACCAATTTAAAATCAGACACCCCGAAGCACATATGACATCTGAAGGAATATTGTTTGATGAAACCAGGCCATATAAACCTGGACAATATTATCCGCTCATGGCTTTAATCACTTCATTTGATCCAACAATAAAGTATTATCGACAATTTGTTGGCAATTTACCAAATCTAGAAGCTGATACACCACATTATATTTATCCAAAAAAGGAAAATAATATCACTTTATTTCAGCTGGGCGATAAATATATTAATAACCAGGGTGTTGTTGTAGCGACAGGGAAGCCACTGGATGATTATAACAAAAGTGATCAATTGATGCCTGAAACAATCACAAGCTATCGTTGGCAAAGTGGCCAATGGGTAAAAGATGATAGCCTGCAACCACAACGCTTAATGGCTAAAGATATTCTCAATCATCTCCACAACTGGCCAAATTAGTATTATTATGCGGCGACTTGGGAAATATCTGATATAATTCATCTTATGAAAGAACAATGCGCAACATTTGAGCAACCCCTGAACGAGCATACTCGTGCTTGTCTACGCTTAGAGCATTTGTTTACCCAAGCAAAAGCCAATCTAGACTCTGACACCGTATGGGGTAGTCGCTCAGCATTAGTGGCCATTATTGAAGCACTTAATGTCATCGATCGTCCGGATCTTAAAACCAAGCTAGCTAACGCACTTAGCCAGCAAGCCGAAAAGCTCGCTCAACTAGAAGCCTCACCGCAAGTTGATAGTGAAAAGCTACGCAAAGTGCTGCATGAACTCGATCGCTTCATTGACTGCCTACATGGCACAAAAGGCAAAATTAGCCAATCACTACGTGCAAATGACTTTTTGAATACAATACGTCAACATCTACAAAACCCTGGCGGCGCATGCGGATTCAACACCCCAGCTTATCATTTGTGGTTACAGCAACCCACATCTGTGCGCAGCAACGATTTGCATGCCTGGTATCAAGAATTCGAGCCACTCCACGGCATCATTTCCCTATTACTACAAATCACCCGTCACAACGCAAGCCTACAGACCCACCAAGCTGAGCAGGGCTTTTTTCAGCTCACCTTAGACCCCAATATACAATTCGAGCTGATTCGCGTCATGCTTCCTGCTGATAAGAAGATCTTTCCTGAAATCAGCGTTGGTCGACACCGCCTAGTGGTACGATTTCTCAATCATGACATCACCTGCCGCGAGCGCCCCCCACAGTCACGCGAAAATATTGCGTTTAAGCTAGCGTGTTGTAGCTAAGATTCACCCAATCACTATGTTTGGCTTTTTCATAAAAACCTTAAAGCCCACGACAAATCTGAACCACAGTTTCCACAATAGGATAATTAGCCGCGGGCACAGCTAATTTGACTAATTCACTCGGCAATACCCAATCGATTTGCTGGCCTTCTTTACCATGCGCCTCACCGTTAAATGATAAAACACGCCACACATCGAGAAACACGGATTTATCTTCGTAGGCATAATCTAATTGGGTCAGTGGTTCGGCGGTTAACACATCAATGCCAACTTCTTCTGATAATTCACGCTGTAAAGCTTGTAGAGGCAATTCTCCAGCTTCAATTTTACCGCCAGGGAATTCCCATAAACCACTTTGATGAACATGCTCTGGGCGCAGAGCGACTAAGACCTTGCCCCTCGAGTTAATAACAACACCAACAACGACTTGAACTTTATGATAATTTGCCATGGCACTGTTTATATTTTTTGCCTGATCCACAAGGGCAAGGTTCATTACGTCCGACTTTAGGTTGATCACGCACGAAAGTATGTACCGCTTGCTCTTCGCCTTCTGCTTGTTGCTCAGCTTCACCTGGGTGCAATGTGCTGTTCGCCTGCGCATGCTGGAATTGCATTTGATCTGTCGACACTTGCGGGTGTGGCATCGCAAATGTGGTGGCCTGCTCAGGGTCGGCTTGTATTTGAATCGTTGCGATGGTCGCTATGACTTCACGTTTAATATTATCTAAAAGACTGGTAAACAAATTAAACGATTCACGCTTATATTCTTGAGTCGGATTTTTCTGGGCATAGCCACGCAAATGAATACCTTGACGCAAATGATCCATCGCTGCTAGATGCTCTTTCCAGTGCGTATCCAAACTCTGCAACATCACGCCTTTTTCTAGTTGGCGCATATTCTCTTCGCCAATTTGTGCTTCTTTTTGATCGCTACGCAACTGCATTTCATTATGAATTCTTTCACGCAAGGTTTCTTCATGCAATGTTTCTTCTTGATCAAGCCACTGCTGCAGCGGCATATGCAAACCAAACTCTCGAGTTAATTGTTTTTCAAGATTTACAACATCCCACTGCTCTTCTAAACTTTCTGTCGGAATATACTCAGTAATCAAATCATCAATAATATCTTTACGAATTTCATCTATGGTTCCTGAAATATCATCCGACGACATCAACTCATAACGCTGCTGATAAATGACTTTACGCTGATCACTAGCAACGTCATCAAACTCGAGTAAATTTTTACGAATATCAAAGTTTCGGCCTTCAACTTTTCGCTGCGCATTTTCGATCGCACGCGTCACCATCGGGTGTGCTATCGCATCACCTTCTTTCATGCCGAGTTTTTTCATGATGTTGGAAACACGCTCAGAAGCAAAAATACGCATTAAATTATCTTCTAATGAAAGATAAAATGATGAGCTACCAGGATCACCCTGACGTCCAGAACGACCACGCAACTGATTATCAATCCGGCGTGACTCATGCCGCTCTGTACCTAACACGTGCAACCCACCAGCAGTAATGACTTTATCATGCTGTATTTGCCAGTCAGCTTTTATTTTAGTGATCTGATCGTCAGTGGTATTTTCAAGCTCATGAATTTGTGACTCAACATCACCACCTAACACAATATCCGTTCCCCGACCCGCCATATTCGTGGCAATTGTCACTGCACCTGGCTGCCCAGCTTCGGCAATAATTTTAGCCTCACTTTCATGATGTTTAGCGTTCAGCACTTCATGCGGAACGTTTGCTTTTTTCAGCAAGTCTGCCACATATTCCGATACTTCCACTGACGCGGTGCCTACCAGCACAGGTTGCTCGCGTTTACGACAATCTTTAATGTCTTCAACAATCGCTTTGAATTTATCTAATTGCGTTAAATAAATTTCGTCGGCGCTATCTGCACGAACAATAGGCTCATTCGTTGGTATAACCACAACTTCTAAACCATAAATTTGCTGGAATTCGTAAGCTTCTGTATCTGCCGTACCGGTCATACCCGACAGTTTATTATATAAACGGAAATAATTTTGGAAAGTAATCGTCGCCAGCGTTTGGTTTTCATTTTGTATTGGTACGTTTTCTTTAGCTTCTACAGCCTGATGCAAACCATCAGACCAACGTCGCCCTGCCATTAAACGGCCAGTGTGTTCATCAACAATAACAACCTGATTATCTTTGACGATATAATCTACATCACGTTGGAATAATGTATACGCTCTTAACCCAGCATTTAAATGGTGCATTAACGAAATATTTGATGAGTCATATAAACTGGTGCCTTCTTCAATTAATCCAGCTTCAGCCATCAATTTCTCAATGTGCTCATGGCCTTCTTCAGTTAAATGCACCTGGCGTGATTTTTCATCAAGACTATAATCGCCTGGTGGTTCTTCCTCACCTTCAACAAAGGGTGCTTGCTTAGTCAGATTGGGTACCAGTAGATTAATTTTACGGTACAACTCGGAATGTTCTTCCGCAGGTCCTGAAATAATTAATGGGGTACGCGCCTCATCAATTAAAATGGAATCCACCTCATCGACAATCGCATAGTTTAGATCACGCTGCACTCGGTCTGGTAAACTGAAAGCCATATTATCGCGCAAATAGTCAAAACCAAATTCGTTATTGGTACCGTAAGTAATATCGGCTGCGTAGGCTTCTTGCTTTTCAGCAAATGTCATATCCGATAAATTAACCCCAACGGTTAAACCCAATAAGTTATAAATAGGCCGCATCCATTCGGCATCACGATTGGCCAAATAATCATTTACCGTGATGACATGTGCGCCTTTACCCGATAATGCATTTAGATAGACCGGCAACGTGCCCGCTAAAGTTTTACCCTCACCCGTACGCATTTCGGCAATTTTACCGCTATGCAAAACAATACCGCCGATTAGCTGCACATCAAAATGGCGCATGCCTAAGCTTCGCACACTGGCTTCACGCACCACAGCAAATGCTTCAGGTAGTAACTTCTCTAATGATTCGCCTTTTTCTATTCGCGCACGGAATTCATCCGTTTTCGCACGCAGCTCATCATCACTCAATGCTTTGATTTCGGGTTCTAATCGATTTATTTGATTAACAACACCGCGCATGCGACGCAATAAGCGATCATTGCGTGAGCCAAAGACTTTTCGTAGTATCTTACTAATCATCGTGGTATTTTATACCTATACTAATTTGGTTGAAAATGGGTGATATAATAGCAGGTATGGCAGGTAATATACAATCAACAAACGACGAGCGCAGCATGTCTGAATTGCTCTCCAGCAGCCGCTTTGCGGGGATTATGCGTAAAGCTCAAGAACTTAAAAAGCTCGATGCGCTGTTGCAAACAGCACTGGAACCTGAGCTTAGGGTACATTGTCGCGTGGCAAACTATCGCGATCAAGAATTGATTCTTCAGGCAGATACCAGCGCTTTAGCCACCAGAGTGCGATATGCAGCAACCCAGCTCAAAAAAACGCTAAAAACATTCCATGAATTCAATGAACTAAAGAAGATCAAATGCCATGTTAAGCTGTAGCAGGGGTAAACACACCAGCGGGAACAAACGTAACTGGCACCGGCTCTTTATCATTAAACGTGACTATTTCCCATGCTTTTTCATCAGCTAGCAGTGCTTGGCGCAGCATGTTATTAAGCGTATGGCCTGATTTATAGGCGTTAAACTCACCCAACACATTGTGTCCCAGCAAATACAAGTCACCTACCGCATCAAGCATTTTATGTTTAACGAACTCATCATCGTAACGCAAACCGTCTTCGTTCATGATGCGATAATCATCCAAAACGATAGCGTTATCTAGGCTGCCGCCTAAAGCAAGATTGTTAGCTCGCAGGTATTCAAACTCAGAAAGAAAGCCAAAAGTACGTGCTCGACTAACTTCTTTGACGTAAGACGTTGTCGAAAAATCAAGCGCCGCCTTTTGTGGGCTGTTTTGAATAACCGGATGCTCAAAACTAATTTCTAGGCCGACTTTAAAACCATCAAATGGCTTCAGCTCTGCCCACTTATCCTCATCACGCACCTTGACAGCGCGTTTGATTTTGATGAATTGCTTATCCGCATTCTGCTCAACCACACCGGCAGATTGGATCAAAAAGACGAAAGGGCCAGCACTGCCATCCATCGTCGGTAGCTCAGGTGCGGTCAGATCGACTATTGCATTATCAATGCCCAAACCTGAAAAAGCCGAAAGCAGATGCTCAACCGTGGAAATCCGCACCCCGTCTTTGATCAAGCAGGTATTCATTCTGGTATCACCCACATGAGCCGATATCGCAGGTATATCAACCACAGGGTCTAAATCAACTCGGCGAAACATAATACCGCTATTTGGAGCTGCTGGACGAAGGGTTAAATAGACTTTTTCACCCGTGTGCAAACCGACACCCGTTGCACGGATGACGTTCTTGAGTGTTCTTTGCTTCAT
>SDBT01017647.1_pt1 | contig 11260 bp, 6 predicted proteins | sample 2277101 | NCBI WGS metagenome assembly SDBT01 (sample SAMN10404973, study PRJNA504765) | marine sediment metagenome | isolation source: marine sediment core GS10_PC15, 103 cmbsf | place: Arctic Ocean: Southern Knipovich Ridge | collected 2010 | reverse complement strand
AGTAACATGAAGAAAAGTTGGCAACGATCCGTCTGCTTGCATCAACGTATGAATTCTGATAGCTGATTTGGTTTTGCGAAATCGTGCCCAGGGAAATAGTTTCAAACACAAATCGATTGTAGTTGAATCCATTATGTAGAGCTTTCGTGTTAATTTTAATTTGTACTTCGGAGCAACTTGTTGAACTCGCCCCAGAATTGTGAAAAATAAATCTTTATAAATGCGATAGTTTCGTTTGTTATTGGCATCGCTTAATGTCGAACGGCATAACGGTTGGGAACCGATATGATAAAGTTTTCGTTGTTGGGAATTCATCGAATCAATGGTATCTCGTAAAGAATCTTGTTTGCCAAGTTGAGCAAATAACAAGTAAATGAATTGATCCCAACACTTTAATTTTCTGATTCTGTAGTCGCCCTTATACCGTTTGACAATCATTTTAAATTCAAGTCGTGTAAAAATGTGTAGCAATTGTCTGAAAATTGTGTTATGATGTAACATGGTCTGATAACCTCTTGTTTAATAATAAATTGGCTTTATTATAATATAAACATTTTGAGGCTTATCAGGCCATTATTATTTGTTTTTTTTTAGCTTAACCGGACACTAATGACAAAAGATAGGTACTTATGCTTCAGGTGATTGGAATTTTAACATAAATCATAATTTTAAAGAGAAACTTAATCTCTCTTTCAGTTTAAGGAAGAACGGTTCGACCAGAGAATATCCGTCAGGAAATAACAATTTCATGGAAAATCAAAATTCATTTCCAATTTTACCGGCCGAAATTTATTAAATAATAATACAAAAATCGAAGATCTTGCAATTCGGGATCGTAGATTTTATCTAACTTTTGGAGTTCAATATTAATTTTTTAAAGCATCATGAGCAGCTTCATGTATAAAAATTTTATTCATTTTTCCGTATTAATATTTTTATTCAGCTTATTATTCCGCTTAAATTGTTCCAAAAATACCCTATTTAAAACGGAAGTAAACTCAACAGATAGACAAACTGTAATTGGCACTTTAAAATTAAGTGACAATTCTGACCCGGATGGTATTTATATTTGGCTTGAAAATATTGGGGTGTCTGCTTTCACTGATGACAGTGGAAAATTTGAGCTTCTGCTACCCCCTGCTCAATCTCAGCCCGGTGGCGGGATAAATGGTCAATTTCGTCTGTTCTATTACGTCAGCAATTACGATATCAGTTATTCGTCCGTTTTTCTTGCCAAAGGATCGTTTGTTTTTAATCAGGGGGATATTAATGAAAATGGCAGTATTTTAAAACCGGTTGTTCTAAAAAAAATTATTGATATCAATACTTCTACTTCACCCCGGATACTTCCGCCTTCAGTTTTTTTAACGATATATATCACCTTAACAACCACTTCTCCATCATCTGTGAAAGTAGAGTCCTACAAAGATTATTATGGTATGATCAGAGCTGTTTTTTTCAAAAAGATAGGTGATCCGCCGGAAAAAGCGGAAATAATTCAGGAACATGATATTCCCGGTACTGAATATATCAAAGGAACGGCAGACTGGGGAATGTTCTATGGAAATAGTATTCAGTTTTTGTCCCCCGGGGAGTATGAAGTAATACCATATATCAGGATAATTCAGAACGAGATTCCGGTTGAATTAATAAGAAGTTTAGGGGAAAATGCCGATAAACTGCACCGGGATTTTTTGAAACTTCCAACCAAGCAGCAATATGGTAATATTATTATCCCGGGTTAGTATTCTTCATACCTGATGCGGATTCAATCTAAGCAACATAGAGCGTAAAATCTCTCGATGTTCGGCCTCGTTTTCACGGAGTTTATTCAAAGTCGGCAGTAAGCCGGTAAATCCACCTATCTCTGTTTCATGAAAGCGGTCATAATACTGGAAATAATTCTGATTATCCATTTCCAGGTCACGATTTAATGCCTGAAAAAGATTCAAATTTTTTGTTGTGGTGCTATCGGGGATTTTTTTAGGAACGTCGGCTCCAAGTTTGCTTAAAACCTCCTGGATTACTCCGGCCTGTTTTTTTTCCAACTCAGATAGATATAATAATTTTTCATGAACATGTTTATAACGGGCAGTTTCGGCATGCTGTTTCATCTGTTCGGAGAGCTGAAGTTCATTGATATAATCTTGTTTTAATCGATCGATAAATTCTGCTATCTGCCGTTCTTTCCGGAAAAGTCCCATTGTTTTAAACTCCTCCTAAAATGATTGTTTTTATTATGCTCTTAAAATGCCATCATTCGTATTTAAGCCTTAATATACATAAAGCTTCAAACTCAATCAAGTCAAAAGTCAATAAAAAAGAGCGGTCAGCTTTCAGTGGTCAGCAAGTGAGCAGACGATGGAGCTGGAGCTGGAGCTGGACAGATCACTGCTATTAATAACTGTTAAATGATTTACAACTTCCGACACACTTTCTTTTGATCCTTCCATTATTCCATTACTCCCAAACATCTATCCTTCCCGCATCACCGATACTCCGACACTCTCTCTTTCCCATTACTCCATCACTCCACTACTCCATTTTTCCCTAAATTATCAGGTACCTGATCTTTCTTTTGAGCCTTTGAGCCTTCGAGGCTGAGATTGTTGGCTCAAATAATGAAACCACAGGCTGCCGAGGCCGGAAGGGCTGAATTCACTGGCATACTTTAAACAGATCAGGCGCAATTTTTCTGTATCATTGGGGATCCGAATGATGTGAGAATATTCCGATCGATCGGAGGCATATTCAGCCTCTTTGATAATTGTCACAGCATCTGTTTTTGTAAAGCAGCTAAAGATTAATTCGAACTGTTTGTTTAGTTGGTTTTGAATCAAACCAACACCCGCCAAAGAATCGATCTGATCCTGTTTTAAATGAATTTCCTCAGTAAGTTCTAACCTGATCGCCTGAAAGGGATCAGGCGTGATTGCCACGAAAGGATCGGGAGAGTTGCCGCCACTTTGTGATTTATGCGATTCCGGATCAATATGTCCGCCGAACACATCAAAATGACCGGGATTTGATGCTACAGTGTCACTTCGTTTCATGAATAGAATCTTATCGTCGGAGGTTATTACGGTCGTGCTTACTCCCAGACCCATATTGGGGCTTTCATTTTTGTTCTCAGCAAATTTTTCCCCCTTTTTGATGCTGAAAAAATGGGTTTTAAATTGAATTGGTCCCATGGTTAATTTTATCGGTGATCTGTTAAAATCACAAGATCTCAACTGGCTAAGGATTCCTTTAAAGAGGTTTGATTCGGGATTTTGTTTTAAATATGAATCCCAGAAATGATCTTCTATTTGTTTTCTCGCTGAAGATAATTCGGGGAATTTATCCTGCCAGGAAATGGCAAGATCCTGACTACTGAATTGTTTGAAAAAAATAATTTTAAAATATTTGCTTAACGGATCAGGAAGCTGCAACAGATTCCTCCGCAATGGCTTTTAAAGAATTTTTTTGACCGGACTCAGCAAACATTTTTGTCCGTTTCAATTCGTCTTTTAAAAATGCCCCTGTGTATGAATTTGGATTTTCGGCTACTTTTTCCGGAGTTCCCTCAGCTACCAGTTTGCCGCCTTCATCGCCTCCTTCGGGGCCGAGATCAATAATATGATCCGCAGTTTTAATCACATCCAGATTGTGTTCAATAACGATCACTGTGTTGCCTTTTTTCACCAGGCGGTTTAGAACGGTCAAAAGATGTTTGATATCCTCGAAGTGAAGCCCGGTTGTTGGTTCATCCAGAATATAAATCGTTTTTCCGGTAGCTATTTTGGAGAGTTCAGTAGCTAATTTCACCCGTTGAGCTTCACCACCGGAGAGTGTTGTTGCCTGCTGGCCTAATTTTATATAACGCAGGCCGACATCGTTTAAGGTTTGCAGTTTGCGTCTGATAAGCGGGACATTTTCGAAAAATTTTAGCGCTTCACTAACTGTCATATTTAGTATAGCTGCAATCGATTTTCCTTTATACTTAATCTCAAGAGTTTCCCGATTGTAGCGCTTCCCCTTACAGGACTCGCAGGTAACATAAACATCAGGAAGAAAATACATTTCAATTTTAATGATACCATCTCCATGGCAGGCTTCACAGCGGCCGCCTTTCACATTAAAACTGAATCGTCCCGGTTTGTAACCCCGTACCTTGGCATCCGGAAGCTGGGAAAACAGATCACGAATTGGAGTGAAAGTACCGGTGTGGGTTGCCGGGTTTGATCGCGGTGTTCGACCGATAGGGGATTGATCAATATCAACAACTTTGTCGATATATTCCAAACCCTCGATCTTTTTGAAAGCCAGGGGCGGCTCTTTTGAGTGATAAATTGTTCTTTTCAAAGCAAGATAGAGTGTTTCATTGATCAAGGTGCTTTTACCGGAGCCGGAGACACCGGTTACACATACAAAAACCCCCAACGGGATCTTTACCCGGATAGATTTTAAATTGTTCCCGGCGGCGCCGTGCAATATCAGATGTTTATTCAACGATTTGCGTCTCTGCCGGGGGATCGGGATATATTTTTTTCCGCATAAGTATTCGCCTGTTATCGAGTTGCACTCTTCCTTGATTTTTTCGGGAGGACCTATGGCGATGACATGTCCCCCGTCTTCGCCGGCTCCGGGACCTAAATCGATTAGAAAATCGGCATGTTCGATTGTTTCCCGGTCATGTTCCACTACCAGGACCGTATTGCCTAAATCCCGTAATTTTGATAAAGTAGCCATCAATCGCCGGTTATCCCGCTGGTGTAAACCGATGCTGGGCTCATCCAAAATGTACAGCACTCCGACCAGGTGGGAGCCGATCTGGGTAGCTAAACGGATCCTTTGGGCTTCCCCGCCGGATAAAGTTCCGGCGGTCCGGTCCAGGGTCAAATAATCCAAACCGACATTGGATAAAAATCCGAGTCTTTGATTAATTTCCTTTAAGATTTGAAAAGCGATCTGTCGATTTCGGTCGGACAATTTTAAGTCCCGAAAAAAAGCGCAGGCATATTTAATCGAAAAACGGGTTACATCTGTTATAGAAAGATTTTCTATTTTAATCGCCAGACTTTCAGCTTTTAATCGTGAGCCGCCGCAGGTTACGCACGGTTTCATGTTCATGTAACTTTCAATCCAGTCACGGACATAGGAAGAAGTGGTCTGTTTATAACGGCGGGACAAATTATTAATAATCCCCTCATATTGATGGGTAAATTCCGCCTTCACTTTTTTGTTGCTGCTGGTATAACTCACCTGAATCTCTTTGTCGGTTCCATACAATAGGATCTGGCGGATTTTCCCGTTCAGATCTTTCCAGGGAACATCTAAATCGAACTTAAAATTTTTGGCCAGAGCTTTTAAATTTGTAAAATACCACCCGTCTCTTCCTTCTCCCCACGGCTCAATTGCACCTTTATTAAGGGAAAAATTTTTATTCGGCACTACTAAATCGGGATCAATTTCCCGGACTGTTCCCAGTCCGTTACAAACCGGACATGCACCATAAGGACTATTAAATGAAAACATTCTCGGTGCGATCTCTTCGTAGGATATTCCGCATTCAACACAGGCAAAATTTTCACTAAACAGGTGATCCTCGCCGTCAATTTCACTGATAATAACTAAACCGCCTGCCTGGTTTAGCGCTAATTCAACTGAATCAGTGAGTCGATTTTTGATTTTTGGATTGGCGATTAAGCGGTCGACTACTACTTCAATATTATGTTTTTTGTTTTTGTCCAGTTTAATAGTTTCGCTTAACTCGTGAATCTTACCATCTACCCGGACCCGGGCAAAACCCTCTTTCCGTGCCTCTTCAAAACTCTCCCGATATTCACCCTTCCTGCCGCGGACTATGGGTGACAGCACCTGAAACTTTGTCCCTTCAGATAATTGTATAACCGTATCGACAATCTGCTGCACTGTTTGCCGCTGAATCTGTTTGCCGCATTTATAACAATACGGGGTGCCTATCCTGGCGAAAAGCAGCCTGAAATAATCGTAAATCTCGGTTACAGTCCCGACTGTAGACCGGGGATTTTTACTGGTGGTTTTTTGTTCAATTGAAATAGCCGGAGACAAACCTTCAATATTATCTACATCCGGTTTTTCCATCAAACCCAAAAATTGCCTTGCATAAGAGGATAAGGACTCGACATAACGTCTTTGACCCTCCGCATAAATTGTATCGAAAGCAAGGGATGATTTCCCGGACCCTGAAAGTCCGGTAATCACAACCAGTTTATCACGAGGAATTTCCAGATCTATATTTTTAAGATTATGCTCCCGCGCTCCTTTAATAACAATACTGTTTTTTCTTTCCATCAAAATCTTTTCCAATCAATGTTAATAACTATTTTTGTAATAGGTTACTAACCGGGGGGGGGAAACGATGGTCACAGAGATTAGCGGAGCGGTCTCTGTGACACTACCCCCAGCATAACTGAGGTATTACCTATTTTTCTGCATACCTAAGATAATATACACAAAAAATCTTTTCAATTAAATAAAAAATTGTGATAAAGACGGTTGAAGGGTTCAGGGTTCAAGGTTCCGGGTTGGAAACCTTTAGACGCTTTGGGACATACATCGACAATTTGTTATGCTGTTGAGAATAAATGAAATTTGCATAATGGCCATTATTTACAACTGCATCAAGAGTGGCAGTGACTAGAGTTTCAGCCCCAACGGGGCGCTGTATCATAGCCCAGGGTAACACCCTGGGGAGAGACAGAAACAAGATCTGAGCCCTGAAAGGGCGCAATAAAAAGGTAATTTAAACCATTATATGACAAATATTTACATAAACACAAAAAGATTAGGTCAAAAGCCGGATTCTGGATTTCCGACGTCCCTTTAGAGCTGAAAAATCTTGATCTTCTGCCCAGGGAGTTGCCCTGCCTGCCCGCTGTCTGGCCTTTTGCGTAAACTTAAGACAGATTTTGGGCTCAATAGCTTTAATTGCCGAGAGTCTTAATTGAGTTGCCACGAGTTTTACAGCTTGTCCGAAACCTAACCCTCCAGTGTCATTCCGAGTGAAAGCACGACGTTTTTTGTCGTGGTGCCGAGAGGAATCTCATTCCACTTAGCACAAAATTAACTGGTATGAGATTCTGCCCGCCAGTGCAGGGTGTTGCAGAATAGGAATTTATCTCATAACACCGTGGCTTCAGCCCGGTGGTTATGGAAAGTAGCGGTTCTGAACCGTTTTAACGGTTTTTTTGCTCATTCTGCAACATGCTGGAAAACAAGAATGACCCTAATAAATTAATTCCTGGACAACCTCTGAAAGTCGTGGCAATTCAGTTAATTCCTCATAGGTAGATTCAAAACCGGACCCTCTGACCCTGTTGAGTCAGTAACGGAAAGTTTCAATTCCTCATAGGTAGACTCAAAACCCGCCTGTTATTGCTAAATTTACTTCAGTTAATACCAGTTTCAATTCCTCATAGGTAGACTCAAAACTTTAGTCTATTGGTATATACTTTGCCATATTTTACTAGTTTCAATTCCTCATAGGTAGACTCAAAACACAATTATAAGCGCCAGGCTGATGGGACTTTTACTGGTTTCAATTCCTCATAGGTAGACTCAAAACCTGGTAAATCTCTGCCTGTCCCGGTTTTGGAGGATGAGTTTCAATTCCTCATAGGTAGACTCAAAACTCAGGGTAGGAGATTCACATTTCTTCACTTTGTTCAGTTTCAATTCCTCATAGGTAGACTCAAAACGTCACCAAAAAAGTCACAAAAGGACATTAATGACAAGTTTCAATTCCTCATAGGTAGACTCAAAACTGGGCGAATTTGCCCAAAGCATGAAAGCTAAATTAGTTTCAATTCCTCATAGGCAGACTCAAAACACCAGGGCGATTTACCGTTTTGATAATAGTAACGAAGTTTCAATTCCTCATAGGTAGACTCAAAACGCGAAATTCCAATCTGTCTCAAATGCACCAGCAGTAGTTTCAATTCCTCATAGGTAGACTCAAAACAACTTCTGGAATGTGTTGAAACTTACAAATACCAGTGTTTCAATTCCTCATAGGTAGACTCAAAACCAGCGGTGAAGGTTCCACTAGTCGCCACATTTGCAATGTTTCAATTCCTCATAGGTAGACTCAAAACGCAATAGCAAGCTTTACTAAAGGTTATAATTCTGTGTTTCAATTCCTCATAGGTAGACTCAAAACCAATTAAAGGTGCAGCTTTATCCCATTTCATTGCATGTTTCAATTCCTCATAGGTAGACTCAAAACGGTCTCGATTGTTATAGTGCCGAAAAAGAATGACGGGTTTCAATTCCTCATAGGTAGACTCAAAACTCCGGGGATCCCCAAAGGACTTATGTATTGTTTAAAGTTTCAATTCCTCATAGGTAGACTCAAAACCCAATTCCAACCTATTGTTGTCAGCGGGGGACAGGAGTTTCAATTCCTCATAGGTAGACTCAAAACCCGGTCCGTAACCTCGATATTGTTAACTGTCAGCAAGTTTCAATTCCTCATAGGTAGACTCAAAACTCGGTTGCCATTTTGCTCCTAATGTGGTTACTATTGTTTCAATTCCTCATAGGTAGACTCAAAACACCCGGATATCCTTTCAACCTTACAGGGTTTGGAAGTTTCAATTCCTCATAGGTAGACTCAAAACAGGATCACGATTATCAAGGATCATAAGGGTTATATCAGTTTCAATTCCTCATAGGTAGACTCAAAACCCAGCACCAAGAAGCGGTAACAAAATTGTTCTCAAGTTTCAATTCCTCATAGGTAGACTCAAAACTCAATCCCAATATCCGATGCTTCACACTCAATATTTAGTTTCAATTCCTCATAGGTAGACTCAAAACTTCTAACATCGGCCCCGGCCTTTGCTGCTAATTTTTGTTTCAATTCCTCATAGGTAGACTCAAAACTAAATTCGGATAAGCCCCCATCAGCGGAAAACATCAGTTTCAATTCCTCATAGGTAGACTCAAAACGGGCGAAATAGATTGTGGTTCCATTATCGTCACTCCAAGTTTCAATTCCTCATAGGTAGACTCAAAACGCACATACCCGATTATTGCCGATGATACGATTATTAGTTTCAATTCCTCATAGGTAGACTCAAAACGAGCTAATAAACTAATAAAAAAGGGTGAGGTTTTAGAGTTTCAATTCCTCATAGGTAGACTCAAAACACAAATTTACCGAGATTCCCAACGGAACAATTGAAAGTTTCAATTCCTCATAGGTAGACTCAAAACGGGAAACATTTTTCTTTCTTGCGGCAGTTGTCACTCTGTTTCAATTCCTCATAGGTAGACTCAAAACATCCTTTTTCTAATTTCCATAATACACCAAATTAGTGTTTCAATTCCTCATAGGTAGACTCAAAACTATTTTTTTTTCTATGTCCCCACTTCTTGTTTTATGAGTTTCAATTCCTCATAGGTAGACTCAAAACCACGGCCGGACATGCCACCATGGGTTCCGGTGGAATGTTTCAATTCCTCATAGGTAGACTCAAAACTACAGACGATGGATCGGGCCATGCTTATTATGATTGTTTCAATTCCTCATAGGTAGACTCAAAACCTGTTGGTTTTTGGTTTAAGCCTGAATGGATTTACAAGTTTCAATTCCTCATAGGTAGACTCAAAACGAATGTTGATGAATTATTCATTACATCCGGAAAAATAGTTTCAATTCCTCATAGGTAGACTCAAAACTGAAAATATTTAATATCACCCTCTAATCTTCTAAGAAGTTTCAATTCCTCATAGGTAGACTCAAAACGATATTAACATTACTAAGCAATGTGTTGATTATTAGTTTCAATTCCTCATAGGTAGACTCAAAACTCATTTTCCCAACACTGGACAAAACTGGCAAGCGAGGTTTCAATTCCTCATAGGTAGACTCAAAACCAAGGTTCCGTTTGGGGCAAGCAAATCTATCGATGGTTTCAATTCCTCATAGGTAGACTCAAAACTTGGTTTAAATAGAGCTGATTTAATGGTTATGTATTCGTTTCAATTCCTCATAGGTAGACTCAAAACGGGGTCAATTGAGGAGTGGGTAACTAATGCAATAATAAGTTTCAATTCCTCATAGGTAGACTCAAAACGAAGAGATTCGTTTGCCGATGAAGCCGAATATTCTTTGTTTCAATTCCTCATAGGTAGACTCAAAACTTTTTTGTAAGGTATACTCGTTTTAATGACATAGATGTTTCAATTCCTCATAGGTAGACTCAAAACGAGATTTGAATCCCGATTTAAAACGTCAATTAATTTGTTTCAATTCCTCATAGGTAGACTCAAAACAATTTAGACAAAGTAATTATTACGTCTGATAACGTGTTTCAATTCCTCATAGGTAGACTCAAAACTAAATTACTTTTATTTCTATACCTATTTCAATTCCAGTTTCAATTCCTCATAGGTAGACTCAAAACGTCTTTGTTGGTGAAACCGCTCCCTGGACTGAAAAGAGTTTCAATTCCTCATAGGTAGACTCAAAACCTGTGTATTCGGTCATACCTTACCTCCAATTCTAAAGTTTCAATTCCTCACATTTGGGTCGGACCCGATCTTTTCATTGTTATTGTTGAATTTAAGGTCGAAAATTGGCGAAATTCCGGGCTTAGAAGCCCCTTTTTAGATACAAAATGACACTTTTAAGATAGGTTAGTGAATGATTTATACCTCGAACAAATAGATATTTTGACCAGTCAGGTGGTCAGACTCGACTATTGACTTTAGTCCTTTTCTTTTCAATTTTTTTTCGACATTGGGGTCGGACCACAGCAAATAGTTGTTGTACAAGAGGTTAAGTGTGTTTTTAGGCCTAAAAACAACTCTTAGCGGCGATTTTGGGGGTTAAAATACAGCTCTAAGGCTCTTTTGAGGAATCAGGCGGGTCACTTTTACTTTATCATAGTGGATCACTTTTATGTTGTCATTTTGATCAAAAAACGGCTCTGAGGTCTTCAATGTCAACCATTCTTTCTGGTCGTCAACGACAATTAAAATTCCGGTTTTAGAGCTATTATTATTAGGGCTTGTTCCTTTGAGTCAAGAATGATGAAAAGGGGAGTATACAGTGGCCTTTTTTCGATGAAGAGGTCTTGGAAACAATTAAAAAAATTGAAAAGAAAACGGATTAAAGTCAAGACGCGAGTTTGTCCCCATTTCCTAAGAATCTGATTTGTCAACTTGATGGCGCTTCACAGCAAGTGAAACGGTTTGAATGTCACTTTTTTTTCTTGCTGCTTTAAATCAT
>SDBT01017646.1_pt1 | contig 11261 bp, 23 predicted proteins | sample 2277101 | NCBI WGS metagenome assembly SDBT01 (sample SAMN10404973, study PRJNA504765) | marine sediment metagenome | isolation source: marine sediment core GS10_PC15, 103 cmbsf | place: Arctic Ocean: Southern Knipovich Ridge | collected 2010 | reverse complement strand
GGATATAGCAGTTAGTGACCTCTATGTCTGCCGAAGCTGCGAACTCCAGTTTAGCCTCACCTGCCATAGCCAGCCAGAGCTAGATAAGATGGTTGCAGATAAGAAAGAAGAAAGAAAGGTAAGGAGAGAGGAACACAGAAAAGGTAACAAGGAAACCGAACTAATCAATACACTAACAGTCGAAGCACTCCACTTCAAAGAAATAACCTGCCAGGGTTGCGGTAAGACACTTCTTCCTGAGCTCGAACACTGCTCCTGTGGCTGGAAGAATCCACTAGTAGGACTCGGAGACTAGTACCCCCCCAACTGATAGAAGAAACCCAGAAGGAGATATAATGGGCAAAACTGAAATCGAAGAGGAAGGCCGAAGAATAGGGGAAACCATTAAAACAGGAACCCTTGATGGACTTAATGCAGACCAACTGTGGGCTATCTATATAGCATTAGAAAGGTCAGTTAAGACCCTAATTAAACCTCTAGGCCAAGGTAGCCAGAAACTGGCTAAGCAGATCTATAAGTACGGAAAGCAAAAATATCACTGGACGTAGACACAGTCCCAAACCGGACTGAAGAGACAGGACATAAAAAGTGGATTAAGCTAATGGAGGAATAAGATGGCTCTTGTTAAGAAGATTATAGGGAAAGCTACAGTTGGCAATGACCATCAGTTTTACACCATTACTTTCCAACCAAGGCCGGAACCCTCTGCGATAGGAATATCTACCTTGGTTAGCAAACAACACTTAGTATTCGCAGTAGGTGATTGGCCACAGCTCAGAAATGCTATTGACCAACTAATAGAAGAGGCGAATGCCTGAGATATGCCTAACATTTGTAACTAATGTAAAAGGAAGAGAACAATGACAGAAGAAAAGAGACTAGCAGGACAAATTATTGATGATAAAAAGAAGCCGGGACACAAAATTTGGTTAGTCCTTTCCGAAAGCAAGGGTAAGGAGGGTGTTGGCTATACTCATAAGTGTGGAACACAAATTGATGGTGCTAAAGTAGCTCATCCTATTCATGACGGACCCTTTCCTCTATCAGGTAGTGGTCAATGCCATTACGAGACCGTACCTTTCTGTCCTAAGTGCGAGACAGAGCCTGGCTTCCATGGCGCTCCAATAGACTAGACAGGAAAGGCAGGTAGCACTTAACACTTTAGCGTGAAGTGTTAAAGGAGGCTAAAATGGATTATGATGCGTTTATTGCTCTCAAGAAAAAGAAAGCTGCAGAACAGATGAAAGCCTGGTGGTTTGAAGCTGTTCTTACAAGCGAAGAAGCCAACTTTAGAACCTCTAAAGGCCGTCCTGTGGAATCTAGCTGTAACTTCTGTAAGAAGTTCACTGCCGGTAGAGTCTGTGGAGTAGGCTATCCTGTTACCGATTGCCTTAGCCAGATATGCGATGAATGGAAGTACTTTGCTTAACTTTTGGGTGTGAAGTGTTAAAGTAGAAGAGCAGATATGGAATGTTATAAGTGCTGTCCGTTTAATTGCCATGATAAGTGGTACACAAAGGAGTGGTGTGGGTATTCTGGAAGCATAGAAGACTTGTTAGAAGAGTTGCCTGTAGCTTGGTGGAATGCTTACTTGGATTGTCCATGGTTAAAAATAGCTACTTAACACTTCAATGACAATAGTTAAAAGAGAGGAGAAGGAATGAAGATCGTAAAAGCTATCGAAATTCTTGAGGACATTCTTCAGGAGGTCGAGCCGGGAAATCCCCCAGAAGAGCATGATGCTATTAAGCTCGGTATCGAGGCCATGAAACGTGTATCGGAAAGAGACAGCATATCTTGCTGGAAGACTTTACAACCACTACCAGGGGAGACACCGGAATAGGAGAATCAGACCTGAGGGGGTACCCAAACAGAAATGATAGGATTTACAGGAACTCAAGATGGTATGACCGAGGCCCAGAAGACTATGCTCAAGAAAATACTGGAAGCAGTTCGCCCAAAGTCAGTCGTTCATGGAGACTGTATTGGGTCTGATGCCACATTTCATGAGATAGTCTGTGGCCTTACTCCAAGAATCTATATCATAACTTATCCGGCTGATATAAAAGAAAAGAGGGCTAATTGCCAGGCTGATGAGGTTATGCCGGAACAACCACCACTAAAAAGAAACAAGAATATCGTGAATTCGTCCGATAGACTCATTGCTACTCCAAAAGAAGACCATGAGGTGCTCAGGTCTGGCACCTGGAGCACAATCAGATTTGCCAGAAGGATGAGAAAACCACTGCTCATAATAAACCCTAATGGAAGTGCCAGACGGGACCGGGCCCGGGGGGCGTCCTAGTAGCGTCCCCCCTCTCCTGGTCATCTTTCGTATAACGGAAAGACACCCCCCATGACGGGGGAGATGAGAGTTCAAATCTCTCAAGATGGCCACCAACAAGTCTTACTCTAACAACTGAATAAGGAGGAAAGCCGAATGAGTGAGAATATGCTCACTAAAGAGGAGTTTGTACTCCAGGCGATACGGAACCTCCGGAAACCCAACCAGCTATAAGAGTAAGTTGGTAGATATCTCCGAAATTGAGCAGAAGATACCCTCAATATATGGTAGCAAATAGCAAAATAAGGAGGTCTAATTATGACACTACCACTAAGCCTAGGCATTGGCACTTTCCTTATTGTAATTGGTACCTTACTAGGAATACTACTAGGAGCTTCCTTTCCAGCCTGGTACCAGCCCACCTTAATAGGTTTGGGTCTACTTATCGTTATGTTTGGAGTCGCATGCAGTCTCTCAGATACAGATGCATAAGTGCCTCTCTTGCCACAAGAAAATTCCACCAGGTAGGAAGTTGATTGCAGTATATAACGAGAAGACTGAATACCTCTATTACTTCTGTTCCTGGAAGCATGTCGTAGCAGGATATATTCTGTTATGGTTGAAGAAAAGGTAACACTAAAGCTACAAAAAAGAAACACTAATAGACATTACCAAGGGGAGGACAACTAACTCGAAGTACCTAAGGAGACAACATGGAAATACTTAGTATACTACTTTACATAATAGCTGGAGTCCTCTTCATAAGAGGTATCTGGATTCTAGTCCATTGCAGACTCACTATTAAGAAAGTCTATACTCAGGCCCGAAAGGACCTCGAGGACCTCAGACCTCGAATGTATAGGGAAGTCCCCACCAGAGAAGACATCCTAAGGTTCAACAAGCTAGCCAGGGAACTCAAGGTCCCTGAATTTAGGAGGAAAGATATACAATGAGTGACTTAACCTCCACAAATGAAGAACTCTTAATAGAAACAATCCAAAGATTAAAGCCCAATGAAGAAGTATATCTCCAAGCTTCATCTGGACCCGTTCCTATGATTGAGATCTATATCCTTCCAACTGACTGGTCTTCCCATAAGTTTGAAAGAGAGTATAAAGACCTAAACTTCTGGCATAATCCATACTTTGCAAAGAAATACTGGAAGGGCAGTATGTTGGGGGTGGCCCTCCACAAAGATGTTTGGTTAAAGTTCGGCGATGCCAGTAAGTACAGATAAGGTCCCGGTATCTAAAATCCAAGTCTAGCTAGAAGGAGCTATTATGGCAGAAACACTTAACTCAGAAAGAGTAGAAAAAACCTTCCTAGATTGCCTATTCAAGGGTAGTGAAGACACCAGCACCCACATAAGGGCTGAAGGAGTAATAACCAACGTTGGCTTTCACCCTGAACGCCTAGAGTCTTATAGACCTGCAATAGAAGAAATGTTATCTGAACTACCTAATGAATTTCAGCAATCCGGTGGAGGAGGCTGGTCTTTCCTCAACGCCTGCAACGACAGACACGGTAACCAGTGGACAGACCTCCACAGGACGATAGAGCATCTTATCCTACTAGGTATCGCTATAGGAAAGGTCAAGCTCCAACTACCAAGGGCAGTATGGAAAGCACTCCCTGGAGGTGTACCTTATTTTGTTGTATCCTAGAAAATAAGTTACTACCCAGTGCAAACCCCCCACAACTTACAAGGAGATAGGAAGGTTAACTAGAAAATGGTAGAGGCAGTATGTCGACTAGTTGTGTTCACAATTATAGGAGCTATTATAGCCTTAGTAACTTGGGAGTGGCTCTGGCTCCTTAGTGGGCTAGCCATCGCTACTCCTATGTTTATTATCCTACTATACAGAGACTTCACAAGCTTATAGGAGTTGACTAATGCTTAAGAAGATAATCTCAGGCGACCAGACTGGTGCAGGCTCAGTAGTAAAAAAATACTCACAGTAGCTATCCCAGTTGTTATTGCAGTTGCCGGTTGGCTTATCCTCTTTAAGGTAGGTAACGGAGTTACAATCAATGGTAGCTGGAGAGAGTTTGGTGGTGCTTTACTCATAGCAGTTGGGGTACTATCCGAAGTAGCTGCTTGGACTATACTGTTGGCGAAAGACTAAGTAGGAGTAGCAATGATTAAAAAGATTATATCTGGTGGCCAGACTGGTGCGGACCAGGGGGGCTTAGAGGCTGGTAAAGAGCTTGGACTGCAAACTGGCGGTACGGCTCCTGCTGGGTATCGTACAGAGCTAGGACCAAGGTATGACCTACTCAGGGGTTTTGCACTAACAGAGGGTCTCAAAGGCAGTACCATTGCCGATGACTACCGAAGCCGAACTGAGCAGAATATTAAGGATAGCGACGGTACAATAGTCTTTGGGGACTTCTACTCTCCCGGTACTCGCATGACAATAGCTTATTGTAGTCACTCTAGGAAGCCCTTGTATAGAGTTTGCAGGGAAGATAATCCTATTATTGAGAAGACAGACCTACTCAAGTGGTTAGACAGGAACAACATCAACGTACTTAACGTTGCAGGTAATAGAGAGTCAAAGAATCCTGGTTTGAAGAAGAGAGTAAGGAACTTCCTAATAACAGTACTAAGAGGCTAGTAAGTAGCAATACGCCTTCTTTAAATGCCAGAATTCTGCCACATTAAGTACAAATAAATGGTTGACCCATGACCCAAAACTTGCTATAATAGAAGCGAGGAGAGTACCTAAAGGAGGCCAACCAGGGAAGACTCTTGATGGTTACGTAAAGGAGCAAGGAAATGGCAGTACAAGCATCTAGGAAGAGATTTCGAGCCTTATTAACCTTCCGTAGAAGTCTAATCTCTAAGGATAAGTCCTTAATCCGATTACTACTTACTACCTTCCTATATGGCTATGGTGAAGGAGGTAATGGACTCGTTATAAAAGACCCCAAAAACCCACTCAACAATAGCTGGGTTCTCACAAACGAGTACTAACTATGGAAAAGATACCACCAGAAAGTAGTTTATCAGATGCCTAGCTCAGACGTCCAGAAGATTGAAGAGTGGAATGCTATGATGTCCTCTTGTCGCACTGCCGTCAAAGCTGCTAACTCTCTCATCTCAAAAGGTACTCTTAAGAAGCCCTATATTGAGTTCAAGGAACCAGAATTTCTTAACTGGTATGCAGGAAAAGGCTACCATACGAGGTTATGGTCGATAGTAAACGTAGCTAAAAGAAGAAAACAACGCAGTATAACAGGAAACTCTAAGTAAGGAGAAAGAAAAATGGGTTACTACATCGAAGTCCCTAAAAACAAAGGCAAGGCTCAGCAAATAGTTGAGCTCTATGGAGGCCGGATTGTTTTTATCCCTCCAACATTTGAGGATATCTCACCAGATGAAGCTATCATCTGCGTGGTTGATAACGGGCCGTTTGAAGCCGCCGCATTTTGCTACAACCAAGGAGAACTTCTTGAGTTTACCTCTTATGAAGGTAGGCCGAAAACATGGGTCATAATGAGCCACGAAAAGGCCTGTGAGCTAACAGGCTACAAAAAAGAGGAATAGAAGAAATGTTAGAGACTACCAAAAAAGAAAAAACCAGACTTCTACCAACCCCCTTCAGGAAGACCTTATGCAGAGTAGGTATCCACAAGTGGTCCGGAATTTACACTAAATACTCTTTCGACTCAAACTACAGGATTGACCGGGACCAGTACTGTCTCTACTGTCCAGTAGAAAGGGAGAATCCAATCCATGCCAGGCCAGATAAAGTACCAGAAGGCATGACCTTTACAGTAGGCTGGGAGGATGGTGGATATGCTCCAGTAGACATACTCATCTGCTCCTGCGGTACCAACCTCCTAGAAGGGTGTACCGACAACACAGTATCAGGAGATGAAATAATAGAATGCCCAAAATGTGGTGCCATATACCAGTATGTCTGGGTAGGAATGACCATCAAGAAGGTTAAAAGTGCAACAGAGACAGTATAAACTAGACCTCAAACTCACCGAAATAGAAACTAAAGTAGCTACCGAGATCCGCCGTCTAATAATCCAGGAATACCTTCAAGGCTGTAAAACAGAGAATCCGGATTGTCCCTATCTTGAATCTACCAAAATCTGTGGAGTAATCCAGGACGTCTTAGACGAGGACATCCCAAAAATCCTTAAAGAGAGGAACAGAAGTAACTAATGAAAGAAAGAATACCAGAATTCGGTCCACAAACCTTTAAGCTCCCAGATGACCTCTATGAGTTCCAGAAGGAGGATGCCAGGACACTACTAAGTCCAGGTAACTGGCTGAACTTTTCAGAGATGGGAGTAGGAAAGACCCCAGAGGCCTTAGCAGTCTGCGAACTGTCCGACTACAAGAAGGTTTTAATAGCCTGTCCTAACAGTCTAAGATGGGAATGGGCCAGACAAATCAAAGATTGGGTAGGAGAGACTGCCTCAGTATCCTTAAGGTCAGCAAGGAAAAGGCTAGACAACTTCTTCTTCTCCCCAACCAAATACTACATAATCAACTATGAGTCCCTAAGAATCTCCAGATATAAATCAATCATATCCAAACTCCCCTGGGATGCTATTATATTAGATGAAGGCCACAAACTCAAAAATCCAAGAGCCCTCCAGACTAGAGGAGTAACAGAAGTCTGTAAAGCCCACCCAGACTCCAAAATCCTGATACTAACAGGCTCCCCAATCTTGAATAGTCCTGCAGACCTGTACACACTACTCTGTATAGTAAAACCAGACAGGTACACTCCAGCATTTAGAAAAGAGTTCATCAACCAATACTGTTACTGGTATCCAACACGGCACGGAATCCATATCTACGGAACAAAAAATCTGGACCAACTGCGTGAGAAGACTAAAGACTTCACTATCCGGAGAACTAAGAAGGAAGTCTTACCTTTCCTCCCAGACAAATACTACAGAAGGCCAGAGCTTGATATGGACTCCAAACAGAGAGAGATTTACGATAAAATGGAGGGGGATCTCTGGATTATGCTAGACTCAGGAGAGAAGTTAACTGCTCCCTGCGTCCTGGCACAACTGACACGACTGCGCCAACTGAATCTGGACCCAGTTATCCTAGGTATCAGCGCTCCTAGTGCTAAAACTGAGTTCCTAGACGACCTGGTTGAATCTATAACAGACAGCAACGAAAAGCTGGTCATCTTTTCCTGCTTCTCAACCTACATCCACTACCTGGACATGAGGTATAAGGACATCCCCCACATTAAACTAACCGGGGAAGAGAACACTGAGAAAAGGATGAGAAATATCACTGAGTTCCAGAACAACCCAGAAATAAAACTGGCTATGGGAACAATCCAGGTTATGGGAGAAGGCATTACCTTAACAGCAGCCTCCAACTGCGTACTCATGGATAGATGGTGGAACAGCTCAGTCAACAACCAAGCCCAAGACAGACTACATCGCATAGGCCAGAAGTCAGCTGTCCAGATTATTATTCCTACTACTCTAGATAGTATCGACCAAAGCCTAGCCACCATCCTCAGAAGAAAAGAAGAGTTCGTTGCCGGATTTTTCTCAGACGAAAGCATAATAACAGAAGTCTTAACAGACAGGAGAAAGTCCAAATGAAAGAGTATGCTAAAATACAGTCAGTATACAAGCGAGATGAAAAGACCCATAAGTTCATAGAAGGGAACTGGTCACTACCCGAGTTTGAATACCTAAAGGACAACATCTGGGTATGGACAGAAAAAGTAGATGGAACGAATATCAGAGTAATGGGACATCCAGAAAGACTACATGACTTAGGCTCGCAAGGCTCACATGCTAGCGTGAAGTTTGGTGGTAAAACTGACAATGCTCAAATCCCAACTTTTCTGCTAGAGAAGTTACAGCAGACATTCACCTCTGAAAAGATGAAAGAGGTATTCGGCGAAACAGAGGTCTGCCTCTATGGAGAAGGGTACGGAGCAAGGATACAGAAAGGAGGAAAGTATATTCCTGACGGAGTAGACTTCACCTTAATTGATGTATTGATAGAGGGATGGTGGCTGAGGCGGGATGATATTGAAGGTATCGCACAAAAACTGGGAATCAAGATTGTACCAGTAATTGCAGAAGGAACCTTAGAGGACGCCATACGCCTGGTAAAAAGCCAAACTCTACTATCAAAGTTTGGTTCCCAAGACTTCCTAATGGAGGGTTTAGTCTTGAAGCCAAAAATAGAGCTGCGGAACAGGCAAGGTAATAGGATTATAACTAAGTTGAAGCATAAAGATTTCAGATAGGAGAAAGTCCAAATGACTGGCACTACCAAGTATCTTTCAACCAAGACGGGCTTACAGAAAAGGAGGTCCTACTATCAACTCAAACCTGCTACCCTACTGGCTAAGATACTCAGCTATCTTAGGAGGCAACTCAAATGACCTTCACCGAAGCACTACATATCTTTATAAGTGATAAGTGCGACTCTTATCCAGACTGCAAAGGCTGTCCACTCTCAGGAGGAAAGGCCGACGACAATGACCTATGCTTCAGACTTTCTTCCCTAGGCAGGGAGTTCGAGAGGAAGAAACTTCTAGTACCCGAGACTTCATATGGGGTACCAGTTAAGACACTTGGAGGAAAGTCCAAATGACCGGTAGAAAGATGCTCGCCTACAAAGATACTGGCTGTAAGCTTAACCCTACCTGTCTGGACTGCCCAATCTCCACTGATGAATGTCCTCTCTTTACTCCAGGAGGAATAAGAAAGTATGTCAAGAAGGAGAAGATCTCCTCTATCAGAATCCTACACCAGGAAGGTAAGACTACCACTGAACTAACAAAAATCTTTAACGTAAGCCGAAGCACCATCCAAAGAGCAACTCATAATGCCAAGTAATTGCCAAATAAAGTGCAAATAACAGTTGACACTTCCAGGTCAACCTGCTATAATGTAGATGAGGAAGGACCATCATACCAGTAAGGAGGCCACATGGAAAATACAGTAACTATAAAAGAGTTAAAGGAATGGCTAGGAGCCTTCCCTGAGGACACAAAACTGGGATACTTAATAGAAGACGAAGTAGTTGAGCTCCACATAGCCCAAGGTCTAGGGCACTTCTGCCTTGCAAGTGGTGCAAGCCACATAAAGGGAAAAGAGCAATCTGACCTCTTCGGCTTACTCACTAGCCCTCGGACTAGAAACCGACAGGCAGTATAAAGACCCAGCCAGCAAATGCCAGCTACCCGAAAGGGCTAGTTGAATTGAGTAGTAAAAGGTGACTCTAACGTAGAGCAAGCAACGGCTACAGCTGGCAAAGTGGACAGGTAGGGGTGTAACGAATACTAAGCGGGTTACTTAAATAATTGTAGGCTATGCCACTAAGGCAGAATACCAGCCCCGCCTGTCCCCACGGAGAATAAGATAGTATGGAAGAGAGAAACTGAGGTGTAGCATGATCCCAACAAGAGAAGAGCACAAAGCTAAGTCTGACAAACTCCAGAAACTTCTCAAAGGCGAAGCACAGCACCTCGCCGAGAAGTACTGTACAGGACTACACATAAACCTGTCTCACCTCTCTAAAGAAACTCAGGAAGAGGTCACCAGAGGAATAGAAATGGCCCTAATGGACTCACTAATAGTGACTCTGAATAGGATACGTAGAACCAAACCGGAGATTAGTGGAGTAGACACCCCATGAGACCAAAGAGATTAAAGTACCTCGTAAGAGGAACCTTCCATAATATCCTTTACAGCACTCATATCAAGAGGGTAGTAGAAGGGGGCAAGACAGGAACGGAAGTCTTAGTAGACATGCTTCCTACTGTCTTCGCTGCATCCCTCATTATAGGCATATTCTCATGGCTAGCTAGGAGGCCAGTCGCACCCAAGCTCTGGATCCAGAAAGGTAAAGTAGTAAAAGCTTTTTCAATCTTCCAGGCTATCCGCATCGTTCGCAAACACAACTGGAAGTTCGTCGAAGCAGAACCAGTAAGACATATAGACCGCTGGATAGCCCTCAAGATACTAATAAATGGCGACAGAAGGTAAGAAACCCATATGATGGAACTAATTAAGACCTGTAAAGCAGGTAGATACTTCAGACACAACGGAAAGGTTGTCTTCCTAAGTAACCAAGACATGAACTCCGACTATCTGGTCAAGCTTCTTAGGTCTAGGTTCACAGACAACTGGCCCTCCAAATGGGAAGAGGTTAAAGCTTCTATCTCAGAAGGACCTTTTCCTTTCACCTCTTCTGAAAACACCAGGAAGGGAGAATTGATAGAAGACCTAGCAGATGTATTTCTTCTAACTAGGGCAGATTGGCTAAAGATGGGCATCGGAGACGACCACGCCGATACTCTAATGCTCTCACTAGGCAAGTCCAAATGCCAACCTCTCCATAAAGTACTGTTCAGTCTCGGAATCAGACATATAGGCAGAGAAAATGCCAAGGTACTAGCAAGCAAGTTCGGCTCTCTTGATAAGCTAGGAAGAGCTACTTGGACAGAAATTATCTCAATCCCTGGCATCAGTGCCACTATTGGGACAAGTATTTTGGAGTACTTCCACTCGGAAGATACCTGGAGGAACATAGAAAAGTTAAGACTAGCAGGGATTGACTATGCTTTTGGCTACCAATCCCCCACACCAACCCGCCCCTCATACAAGACCATTACTTTCACCCCAGGTACTATAGCCTTCCCAGCAGAAAAACCAAAATAAACGGTTATCTTGCAGAGATTTTATAGTGTCCTCACACCCTGACCATCCTCCTGTTGAAAGTTCATAGCGATAGCATGGAAGCACCATCAGGCAACGTGTAGTCCTGCCGAAGATATATATCGTCGGCAGCAGCAGCAGCCCCATCCCCCGGTTGAAGTAACAGCCACCCAGCCCGAGTGGTGAGATCGTAGACACCATCTGTTTGTGTTCCATCAATAAAATCTACGGTTCCCGAAGCTGCACTACCCACTACCGTCCACTTCGCATCCAACGTGCCCGAATCAAACTCGTCGTCGGG